>Ga0160422_10001358_pt1 | contig 15312 bp, 13 predicted proteins | sample Fk160mmetaG_FD_108192 | JGI IMG/M metagenome (GOLD analysis project Ga0160422, IMG submission 108192) | Marine microbial communities from the Central Pacific Ocean - Fk160115 60m metaG | ecosystem: Environmental > Aquatic > Marine > Oceanic > Photic zone | place: The Central Pacific Ocean... | reverse complement strand
TTTTTGAAGATACTGAATTAAATCATTACCTTCATTAGGATCATTGTTTTCAGTAGCAAGGAATTCAGGATTAAACATTTATTTTCCTCTTACTTATAAACAATACAATAGCATGATGGAGTATGTATTTTTTATTAAGCTTCTGGAAAATAAATAGGTCCAAAATGATTTAAAGGCCAATATCTGAAGACAGCTCTTCCAATAATTTTCTCATATGGAAGAGGTCCCCATATATGAGAATCCATACTATTGTTTCTATTATCTCCCATTACCCATAAATTTTTCATGGGTACTATTGTTGGGGCCATTGAGTAATTTATGTCCTTATCAGTAATAAATCTGTTTTGTTTAACATCATTTACGTATAAATTTCCATCTTTGATTTCAATTTTGTCACCTGGTATCCCAATAACTCTCTTAATAAGTGCTATATCCGAATCATAACCTGCTTTAATAAGTGTTTCAGGCGGTTTAAAGACAACAATATTATCTTTTAAATTAAAAAGATTATCCTTGAAATTGATTTTTGTCGTAATTTTTTCAACTAAAATTTTATCCTGAATTTGTAAAGTAGGAAGCATCGAGCCAGAAGGTATCCATCTTGGTTCAATTACTTGCCATCGTATAATTATTGCAACAATTATCCAAATTATGAGTTTTTTTAAATCCTTCAATTTAGAAGTTGATTTTTTTGAAGAATTCGTCATTTTTGATAAAAAGTTTATTGAGAGATGAAATTATTTTTGAAATATATATAAATTATGACATCATCAATAGAATGCCAAAATTTTTTTAGGAGTTTTCAACTTTTAAATCTTTTTGTAGATATTGGCATAAGTCATTTTATATTATGTCCTGGAAGTAGATCAGCCCCTTTAGCAATTGCTGCGGGTGAACTTTTTCGAAGAGGGAAAATTACTTTAATTAATTCTTTAGATGAAAGGTCAGCAGGCTTTCATGCTTTAGGTATATCATCAGCCTCTGTAAAGAATGTTCTTGTTATTACTACGTCTGGAACTGCTGTCGCAAACTTATTACCTTCGGCTGTTGAGGCAAATAAATCTTGTATAAATATCTTATATATTACAGCAGATAGACCATTGAGATTAAAAGAATGTGGTGCCAACCAAACTGTAAATCAAGAAGAATTTTTATTATCTGCGTGTAAATTTTCACTAAATACAAATTTAAATGGAATTCATCAAACAAGTTATTCAGAAATTGAGAATCTAATAAATTTAATTTCTAAAGAAAATTTACTTAATCCTGGTCCTATTCATTTAAATATTCCTTTTGAAAAACCATTGCTAATTTTAAAAAAGGATAAACAAAAGGTATTAGAAATAATTGACAAAGAATACATTTATAAAAATATAAGTTTTTCTAATAACAAAATAAAAAATGAGAACTTAAAGGTTTTAAAAAAAATTATAAAAACAATTAATCTCTCCGGTTCAGGTTTGATAATAGTAGGTCCTTATAGAGGGTCAACAAATGATTTATCAGAGTTTAATAAGTCTTTAGAAATATTCCAGAAAATAACAGGGTGGCCAGTCTTTGCAGATCCAGTTTCTGGTGTTAATTCATCGTTAAGAGGAATTGTTGAACATTGGGAGTTAATTATTTCTATAAATAAAATATCGCTTAATTTTGATCAATTATTAAGACTTGGTCCTATGCCTTCTTCAAGTGTTTTAGAAGAGTTCTTACAAAATTTTAACGGACCTCATTTTTTGATTAAAGAAAAAGACTCAAGAGATTTAGACCCTCTTAAAAAATCATTAGAGTATTCTTCTGGTTTACATGAATTTGTAAATCATACGATAGAAAAAAAGGGTGTAAGCAAAATAAAAAAATCTTTAATTCCTATTGCAAATGAGTTAATAGATGAGGGCAAAAGGATAAAAAATTTAATTAAAAAACATATTTTAACTAATAATCAAATTACTGAATTATCAATAGCAAATTTAGTACCTGAAATTTGGCCTAGAAATAAATCAATCATGATTTCAGCAAGTAGTCCAATTAGAGATTGGCTTACATTCTCAGGTAAAGAATTACTTTCTAGAAGATGTTTTAGCTTCAGAGGAGCATCAGGAATTGATGGGACTTTATCTATGGCTCTTGGGATAGCACGTGTAAATAATCCACTTTTATTAGTTACCGGAGATCTTTCATTTTTGCATGATATTAATGGATGGCTTAATCAAAGTGCAAAAGAAATAAATTTAAAAATTTTGATTTTAGATAATCATGGAGGTAATATTTTCAATAGACTTTATAAAAATAATCTTACCCAATTAGAAATTGAAAATTTATTTTTAATGAAACGTTCTGTTAATTGGAAAAAACTTGCTGAGGCTCATAATATCCCTTATTTGAGCATCTCTAGTCTTGAGAAATTAAAAGAAGCTTTTCAATGGAGCCTATCTATTCAAAAATCTGTAATAATAAAAGTTAATATTGACACAGATTATGAAATTAAACAAAAAGAAATTTTATTTAAATATCTTTCTGAGAACCGCTAATTTATAATATTTAAGCAAAAATGGATAATTTAACAATTAATTCAAACATTAAATGGGTAGATCAGGGATCATATGAAGATATTTTATTTTACAAATCAGACGATGGGATTGCAAAAATTGCCATAAATAGACCTGAAAAAAGGAATGCATTTCGCCCAAAAACAATTGAGGAGCTGATGGATGCATTTAACAATATTAAATATGATGAAAAAATTGGAGTTGTTCTTTTCACGGGTGAGGGCCCAGATAAAAAAGGAGTCTTTTCCTTCTGTGCTGGAGGCGATCAAGCTATTAGAGGAGAAAATGGTTATCTTGATCAAAATGGTAATCAAAAATTAAATGTTCTTGAATTACAAAAAATTATAAGAAGTTTACCTAAAGTAGTTATTGCTCTTGTCTCTGGATTCGCAATTGGAGGTGGTCAGGTCTTACAGTTAATTTGTGATTTAAGCATTGCTTCAGATAATGCAATATTTGGACAATCAGGTCCAAAAGTAGGAAGCTTTGATGGCGGATTTGGATCTAGTTATCTTGCTCGTGTTGTAGGGCAAAGAAAAGCTAAAGAGATTTGGTTCTTATGCAGAAAATACTCTGCTCAGCAAGCTCTAGAAATGGGATTAATTAATGCGATTACAAAAATTGAAAATTTAGAAGCTGAAGGAGTAATATGGGCGAGGGAAATTCTATGTAATAGTCCAACCTCTATTCGAATTCTCAAAGCCTCTTTTAATGCTGAGACCGATGGGATGGCAGGTATTCAAGAATTATCTGGGTATGCTACACAATTATTTTACGGGACCTCAGAAGCGCAAGAGGGAAGAGACGCTTTTCTTGAAAAAAGAAATCCAGATTATTCAGATTATGGATGGTCACCTTGATCGTTTATTATCTTTCAATGAAAAGTAATTTAAAATATTAAATGCGAATCCTATTTGCCGCTGCAGAATGTGCCCCTATGATCAAAGTTGGAGGAATGGGCGATGTTGTAGGTTCTCTGCCTCCTTCTCTAATAAAACTTGGCCATGATGTAAGAGTAATAATTCCGGGTTATGGAAAACTATGGAGTATGTTAAAAGTAACTGAGGAACCATTATTTAGAGCCCAAACGATGGGAGCTGAATTTTCTGTATATGAAGCTACTCATCCCACCCATGATTATAAGATTTATTTAGTTGCGCATCCTTCCTTTGATTCAGAAAAAATTTATGGAGGAGATGATGAGGATTGGCGATTTACTTTTTTTGCCAGTGCGACGGCAGAATTTGCTTGGAATTGTTGGAAGCCTCAAGTACTTCATTGTCATGATTGGCATACTGGAATGATTCCTGTGTGGATGCATCAAGACCCTGAAATAAGTACAGTATTTACAATACATAATCTAAAGTACCAAGGTCCTTGGAGATGGAAATTAGAAAAGATAACTTGGTGTCCTTGGTATATGCATGGAGATCATACTATGGCTGCAGCTATGTTGTATTCAGATCGAGTTAATGCCGTATCTCCTACTTATGCGGATGAAATTAAAACTAATGAATATGGAGAGAGTTTAGAGGGACTATTAAATTACATATCTGGAAAATTAAGAGGAATTTTAAATGGGATAGATCTTGAAGATTGGAATCCTTCAATTGATAAGTCCTTACCTTCTAATTTTGATATCAATAATCTTGATGCTCGCGATGAAAATAAGAGAATACTACAAAAGGAGATGGGTTTAGATATTGATAGAAATAAATTTTTATTAGGAATGGTAGGCAGATTAGTTGATCAAAAAGGTGTTGATTTACTATTGCAAGTCGCAAAAAGATTGCTTGCTTACACAGATTCTCAAATAGCTGTTTTGGGGACAGGAGATCGTTATTTAGAATCTGGATTGTGGCAATTAGCTGTTGATTATCCTGGTCGATTTGCTGTTTATCTTACATATGATGATGCGCTATCAAGACTTATTTATGGAGGATCAGATGCATTTTTGATGCCGAGCAGATTTGAGCCTTGCGGAATTAGTCAACTTCTTGCAATGAGATATGGATCTATTCCAATAGTTAGAAGAGTTGGAGGTCTTGTTGATACTGTTTTACCTCATGACCCAGAAAATAATCTTGGAACAGGTTTTTGTTTTGATAGATTTGAACCAATTGATTTTTATACTGCATTAGTGCGTGCTTGGGAAGCATTTAGGCATAAAAATAGTTGGAGATCTCTTCAAAAAAGAGCAATGGGGAAAGAGTTTAGTTGGGAAAGATCTGCTTTGGAATATGAAATTATGTATAAAGATGTTTGTGGGATTAAAGAGCCATCACCTGATATTGTGGAAATCGAGAAATTCTCATACGGTCAATCTGCTGATCCCTCACTGAAGAAATTTTAAAATTCTGAAATAAATGAATTTCTCGATAAGTGAAATCAATAACATATTAGGTCGTATAAATTTTAATGGTTCATTAAAAAGTAATTTTTTATTTAGCAAAGTTAGTATTGATAGCAGAAAAATATCTCCTGAAGATTTATTTGTCGCATTGGAAGGTGAAAATTTTGATGGGCATGATTTTCTTCAAAATGTTTTAGATATTGGAGTCAAGGCAGTAGTTATAAAAGAAGGTAGACAAAATCTTGTTCCAAGAAATTGTCCTTTTTGGTCAGTTAAGGATACTAAAGAGGCTTTTCAAAATTTAGCATTATTTAAAAGAAGAAAGTTAAATATTCCGGTTATTGCCATTACGGGTTCAGTGGGCAAAACAACAACAAAAGAAATGTGTTTAGAAGTTTTAAAAAGTTATGGTCAGATTAGAGTTTCAGAGAAAAATAATAATAATGAAATTGGTGTATGTCTTACTATACATTCATGTAAATGCTCAGACAAATTATTAATATTAGAAATGGGCATGAGAGGAAGAGGACAGATAGAAATACTATCAAAAATTGCTAAGCCTGATATTGCAGTTATTACAAATATAGGTAGTTCACATATAGGGATTTTGGGATCAAGAGATTCTATCGCTAAAGCAAAATGTGAAATCATTAAGTACCTAAATCCAAATGGAGCAGTTATTATTCCCTATGGTGAACCCCTTTTAGATGAAAATTTAACAAAGATTTGGAGTGGTAAAATTATAAAAGTAAAGTTAGAGAATAATAAAAAAAATAATCAGGTTTATTCTTCTAAAGATCAAAATATTTTAGGATTTTATGATAGTACAAAAAATATAATTGAAATAGAAAAAAAATTTTTTGAAATATCTTTTAAAGGAATTCATAATGCATTAAATTTTCTTTATGTTTATGCAATATCAAGAGAATTAGGTATAAATTTTGATGAATTTAATAAATTTAATGTTAGAAGTTTAGACGGAAGGAATAAAATTATAAAGACAAAGAAACTAACAATAATGGATGAATCATATAATGCTTCTCCTGAGTCTGTAAAGGCCTGTATTAAATTACTTCTTGATTACCCTGGTAGGCATTATTTTCTTTTTGGAAGCATGATGGAATTAGGGGATATGTCAGCTTCTTATCATAGGGAAATTATAAAATTAATAGATAATTCAGATATACAGAGGTGTATATTTATTTGTAAAAAAGATTTAGAAATAAAAATTAGAAAATATATTCAAATAAGTAAAAAATTTTTGATTGTTAATCGAATTGATAATATTATCCCTTTAATTAATGAAATTACAATTAAAGGTGATGTTTTATTGATTAAAGGTAGTAGGTGTTGGCAATTAGATAAATTAATACCACATATAAATTAATTTGCCTTTTTCCAATTATCTATGTTTAATTGTTTTCCTCTAGAGATAGCTAATGAATAACTTTTAACATTTTTATTAATAACTGATCCAGCACCTATAGTTACAGAATTACCTAAAGAGATCGGAGCTATCAAGACTGAATTAGAACCAATACTGCAATTTTCTCCTATGTTTGTAATATTTTTTTTAATACCATCATAATTTGCCGTAATTGTTCCCGCTCCAATATTTGTAAACTTACCAATGTTACTGTCACCTACATAACTAAGATGATTTATTTTTACTGATTCTGATATTTGGCTATTTTTTATTTCAACGAAGTTACCAACTTTGCTATTAGAAGAAATTATAGAACCTGGTCTAATATGACTATAAGGACCAATATTTACATTATCCATTATCTGAGAATTAAATATCGAAGTATTAACAACTTTACTATTTTTGTTGATGGAGGTATTTTCTATAAAAGTATTTGGCCCAATAATACAATTATCACAAATTTTTGAGAATCCTCTAATGTGAGTATTTGCCTCTATTATTACATCTATTCCAATTTCAGATTCTTCACTTACAGATGAGCTCTCTGGATTTACAAAAGTCACACCATTTAGCATATGCTTTGTTTTTATTCTCTTTTGTAAAATTTCTTCGCATTTTGCTAAATCAATTCTATTATTAATACCTTGTATTTCTTCTTCATCCATAATTTCAAATGAAATTGATTTCTTCAAGAGTGAAATAGTATCTGTAATATAAAATTCTTTTTGATTATTATTAGCTTCTAAATTATTTATAACTTTACTTAATCTTTCCCAATTAAAACAATAAATACCTGCATTAATTAGTTTGTTTTGTTTCTCATTTAAGCTGCAATCTTTTTCCTCTATAATTTTTTCAATTAAGTTTTCTTTTTTAAAGACCCTACCATATCCAAAAGGATTTTTTTTCTCGGTTGTTATAAGAGAAACATCTGCATCCATAGATAAGTGTATTTTTAAAAGTTCTTTTAATGACGTTTTTTTTATTAAGGGAACATCACCATTAAGGATTAATAAATCACCCTTAAATTTTGTCAATTCTCGAGATAAAACTTGTACAGCATGCCCAGTTCCCAATTGAGGATCTTGTAAAACTATTTCCACATTTTTTTCATTTGATATTGACTCTTTAATTAATTCAGGCTTATGACCTATTACTACAAATATTTTGTCTGGATTCAGTTTTTTAGATGTATTTATAATCCTTCTTAAAAGAGTTTCTCCTGAAAGTCTATGTAATACTTTTGGTAAGTTGCTTACCATCCTTGTGCCTTTCCCTGCGGCCAATATTGCAACAGCTAACATAAATTCTTTTTTTTTCTTTTACATAAATTTACCTATTAGATGTTGTTTATGCCATCTCCCATTTCTTTCTCCATAAATTTGTATTTAAAAGGTTAGAAGATAGTTGTTCTTTTTTTCTGATTTCTAGAATTTCTTCAGATATCAAATCTCCTGTTGGATCTCTATAAGGAATAGATGCCTTTGTTTTTAAGTGCTCTTTTTCCATCTCTGATAGATGTGTAATGTATGGATTATTTTGTTGATTATCAAAAGTTGCTAATGTGCCGTTACTCCAAAGATTTTTTTTTTGAATAGTTGGACTAATATTAAATATATTAAATCCTAGATTTTTTAATGATTTTCTAACAGCTGCTGATGATGTATAAGTTATTAGGTAGCCTTGATATTTTATTTTATTTTTTAATTTCGAAAGAAACTCATGAGACCATATCTCAGGACATTTTTGAGGAGAAAAACCATCTAAAAAAATTAAATCAAAATTTACAGCATTTGGTAACTTCTGAATTTCTTTTCTAGCATCTCCTAATACAAGTCTGCAATCGAATTTTTTATTTCTGTAAAACCCCTTTGAATTAAGTGAATTTAGAATTTCAATTACCTTTGGATTCCATAAATCTTTAAATTTTTCTTCAGTTAAAGCATATTTTAATGGTCTTTTATCAATCTCTAAACCATACCAATTTAATGATGAATATCCTATTAATAGATTTTCAAAAAGTAATGCGGAATTATATCCAATTCCAAAACATATATCCAAAACATTTATAGATTTGTTTTTAAATCTATTAAGCCTAGAAGGATTTATAAATTTATTTTTTGTTTCATAAAATGCTCCTAATAAGCTATGAAAATTTTCATTAAACTTTTCACTCCTAAATGATATACTTCCGTCTTTAGTAATAACCTTCCTTAAATTATTCAATACGTAGAAATTAAAGTAAAGATTGTAGATCTTTCCAAAATCCTGGGTAAGAAACATTAGAAGCATCAGGTCTGAAAATTTTTGAAGAGCCTTTTGCTAATAAAGCTGCAATAGCTAAACTCATGGCAACTCTATGATCTGTTTCACTATCTACTTCTGCAGCAGTAAATTTTGATTCACCATTAATAATTAGTCCATCAGATTTTTCTTTGATATTTGCTCCAAATTTTCTAAGCTGCCTTGCCATAACTTTTAGACGATCTGTTTCTTTGACTCTCAATTCTGTAGCATCATTAATATACGAAATACCTTCACAGAAACAAGCTGCAACAGTAAGTATGGGGATTTCATCAATTAATTTTGGAAGGATATCTCCTTGAATAACAAAGGGCTTGAGCGCATTGGCTGTTTTTACATGAACGTTTCCAATTATTTCTCCAGCAATAGTTGACTCTTCATCAATTTTATAATTGCATCCCATCAAGTCCATTATTTTCAATATTCCAGTTCTAGTAGGATTAAGACCTACATTCTTAATCGTAATTTTTGAATTTGGAATGATAGAAGCCGCTATCATCCAAAAAGATGCTGAGCTTATATCACCAGGAATTAATACCTTTTGACCTTTTAAACTTCTGCCAGGCTTTATAACAACATTTCTTCCTAATTCTCCTCTAATTTCAATGTTTGCACCAAAAGCATTAAGCATTCGTTCTGTATGATCCCTAGATGATGCTGGTTCAATAACTGAAGTTGGTCCCGAAGCTGTTAAACCTGCAAGTAATATGGCTGACTTAACTTGTGCACTAGCTACTGGGGTTCCAATTACGCACCCTTTAAGACTTTCCCCTGAGATTGATATAGGAGCCTTATTTCCGCCTTCCCTTCCAAATAATTTTCCACCCATCAATCTTAAAGGCTTACAAACTCTCCCCATAGGTCTCTCAATAAGAGAATGATCGCCGGTAAGAATAAAATTTTTATCTTTTTGACCAGCTAATAGTCCCATTATTAAACGCATTGTAGTTCCAGAATTGCCACAATCAAGAATTACCCTTGGTTCTTCATATCCTTCAAGTCCCTTGCCAGTAACTTCAAATGTTTCTCCTTCAACAATGTCAGTAATTTTAACACCTAAATTTCTTAAGCAGTTTGCTGTCGATATTGGGTCTTCAGAATTCAAAAATCCACTGATAGTTGTTTCCCCTTCTGCGATACTTCCTAAAATTAAAGCTCTATGTGAGATTGATTTATCTCCAGGTACTGCCACTAAACCTTGCAAACTTACACCACCTTCAAGTAACCGAAATTTACTCATGATATTTTGAATATTTGGTAGTTAAAAAGTTCATTTTAATTTAATAATATCAAGTAATTACTTAGAAATTTATTGTTATCAATTCAAAATTAAATAAATTTAAAACTATTTAATTTTTTTTATATATATAATTTTATTTTAAATAAATGATTTAATTTGACTATCAATCTTACTTATTATCACGTCGCTTCCGATGTCACTGAAAATAAAGCTGAGATAGCAGTTGTTATTGATGTATTAAGAGCAACAACTACTATTGCGTGGGCTCTTAAAAATGGTGCTGATTCTGTAGAGGTTTTTGCTGACTTAGATTTATTGAGAGAAAAAGCACTGAAATGGGATCCTGAAAAAAGAGTTATGTTAGCTGAACGTGGTGGAAAAAAAATTGATGGATTCGATTTAGGTAATTCGCCTTTAACAGTTTCAAAAAATTTAGTCGAAGGGAAAAGATTATTTATGAGCACTACTAATGGTACTAAAGCTCTTCAAAAAGTTGAAGACAGTCAATTTCTATTCCCAATGGCATTAACAAATAGGAAAGCTGTTGCAGATAGAATAATTTCTTTAAATAAAAATAATATATTAATTCTTGGTAGTGGATGGGAAGGTAATTATTCCTTGGAGGATTCATTAGCGGCTGGTGCTCTTGCTGATTATTTAATAAAATTTCAGAATTTAGAAGTTAATATTGTCAATGATGAATTAAATGCTGCTTTAGCTCTATGGCATTTTTGGAAAGATGATGTATTAAAATGTCTTAAGACAGCTACTCATGGTCAAAGATTGTCTAGTATAGGAAATTATGAAGATGATTTTAAATGCTGCTCTCAAATTGATTGCTTAAATATTGTTCCCACACAAGTTGAAAAAGGGGTTATTCGTGCCTCTTAAATGAATTTATTTTTTCTGGAGTAAAAAACTTTGACTGATTTCCTTGTTGCAGCATTACAAATAACCAGTACCTCTAATGTTGATTCTAATTTTGCAGAAGCAGAGGAACAAATTGAATTGGCTACAAGAAGAGGAGCTGAATTAATTGGTTTGCCTGAAAATTTCGCTTTTTTGGGAGATGATTCTGAAAAACTTGAATTATCGGTTGAGTTATCTCTTAAATGTGCAAATTTTCTCAAAACAATGTCACAGAGGTATCAAGTATTTCTTTTGGGGGGTGGATATCCAGTTCCTGCTGGAGATGATACTCATATCCTAAATAGATCTGCGTTATATGGAAAAGATGGTTTGATAATTGGTCAATACGATAAAATCCATCTTTTTGATGTAGATCTTCCTGATGGGAATTTGTATAAAGAATCATCAACTATTTTATCAGGGTCAGAAAAGCCTCCTGTTATTGATATTCCTGGTTTATGTAAGGTTGGATTATCAATCTGTTACGATGTTAGATTCCCCGAGCTTTATAGATATCTCTCTGAAAATGGAGCAGAATTATTAATGATACCTGCTGCTTTCACTGCTTTTACAGGTAAAGATCATTGGCAAATTTTACTTCAAGCAAGAGCAATTGAAAATACTGCTTACGTCGTTGCACCTGCCCAAACAGGTATTCATTATGGGAGAAGACAGAGTCATGGCCATGCAATGGTTATTGATCCATGGGGAACTGTCCTTTCTGATGCTGGGAAAACGCAAGGTGCCGCTATCGCTCCTGCTGATAAGGCAAGAGTTAAAAAGATTAGAGAACAAATGCCCAGTTTAAAACATAGAAAAACAAATATATTTGCAAAATAATGCGTAAATTTAATAGTTATTACTTTGCTAGATTTTTACCAATAATTTTTCTTTTAAATACTACATGTTTGCCTCTTAAATCCTCCAGTGCATTAGCAGCTTGGTCCCTTAAGTCAAATGGAGTTTTAGAGCTGAGAACAAAAAAAAATTCAAAATTAAAAGCTTATTATCAAAAAGCTAATCAAATCTATGGAGATAGATTTTGGGTTGATTTTAATGGAGAATTATTGAAACCAAGGACAATAATAGGAAATGGACCTGTTAAAGAAATTAGATTAGGAAAACCTCATAGTGGAATAACAAGATTAGTTATTGAATTCGCTCCCAATACAAGTATTAATCCTTATCAATTAAAATTAATTGGGGTGAATGAAAATAAATGGAAAATAAAACTAACTTCTTTTTCTCGAAATTCTTTCAAAACAATTAAGGAAGGAAATATCTCAAAATCCCCTAAATTATTATCAAAAAGACAAGATTTAAAAACTACAAGAGATCTTAATTCACAATTAATAAATCTTCCTAATGTAAAAAGAAATAAATATTCTGTAATTATCGATCCTGGGCATGGTGGTATTGATTCTGGAGCAGTGGGAATAGACGGTTTGAAAGAAACGGATGTCGTTTTAGATGTCTCAAGGATCGTTACAAAATTACTTTTAGAAAAAGGTGTAAGTGTGAAAATGACAAGAAATAAAGAAATAGAATTAGATTTGTCCCCTAGGGTTGCGCTCGCAAACCAAGCAAATTCTGATATTTTCGTAAGTATTCATGCAAATGCTTCTAGAGGTAAAAAAAAATATATTAATGGAATTGAGACGTTTTATTATTCTGGATGGAAAGGAAGGCTTTTGGCAGAGAAAATACAAAAAGAAATTTTAAAAGTTTCTCCAGGCAGTCCTGATAGAGGTGTTAGAAGAGGAAGATATTATGTTATAAAGAGAACTAGTATGCCTGCAGTTCTAGCGGAGATAGGTTTTGTTACAGGTAGATTAGATGCAAGAAGACTAGAAAAGAAAATTCATAGAAGAAGAGTTGCTTTTGCTATTGCGAAAGGCATTCTTGAATATTTTAAGCGAGTAGGTTGAAAATAAGATTAGGAATATTTGATAGTGGTATTGGAGGCTTTAGTGTCTTGAATTCACTTCTATTAACAAGAACAGATGTTGAAGTGATTTATTTGGCAGATGTTGCTAGAAATCCTTATGGAGAAAAAGATAATGAGGAGATAAGATGTATCGCTATTCAAATATCTGATTGGTTTAGAGAGAAAAAAATTGATGCGCTTTTAATAGCTTGTAATACAACAAATGCTTGCGCTTTAGATATTTTGCAGAATACTTTAAATGTACCTTGTTTTGATTTAATTAATTCAGTTTCAAGGACTATTTCATCTAATTCAATTGGTGTATTAGCAACAACTGCAACGGTTAAATCATCTTTTTATAAAAATTGTATTACTAAAACAAGATCTGATATTAAAGTCTTCCAACAATCATGTCCAGAATTTGTATCTGAAATAGAAAAAATACCTATTAATTATGAAAAAATTTCTTATCTTGCAGATTTATATTTAAAGCCATTACTAAAAAGAAATATAAAAGAGGTAATATTAGGTTGTAGTCATTATCCATTAATATATGAAATTTTAAGAAAAAAAATACCATCAGATATTAAAATTAATGATCCTTCAATAGCTCTTATAAATAACTTAAACGATAATTTTTATCCAATAAAAAATATTGATAAAAGTCATAAATATGACCATGTAGAATTTTTTGCTACTGACAAGATTGACCAATTTTCTCTCAAAGTGACAAATTGGTTAGAAATTAATAAAAAAATTACTTTAGTTAACCTACGAAGAGAGACATGATTCTTTAGTATATAGGAGAGGTAAATATGAAGACAGTTACAGAGCTATTACAACCAGTTGAGAAAGATCTTGAAGATCTTGTCTTAGAGTTGAAAAATTTAATAGGGGCTGGACACCCCATATTACAAGCTGCAGCAGAACATTTATTTGCTGCAGGGGGTAAAAGATTAAGACCAGGCATTGTTTTATTAATTTCAAAAGCTATTTCAGTTGACTCTTCCTTATCAACAAAACATAAAAGGTTAGCAGAAATAACTGAAATGATTCATACAGCATCGTTAGTTCATGATGATGTAGTTGATGAGTCTTCGATGAGAAGAGGTGTTGAAACAGTGCATAGTAGGTTTAATACAAGGGTTGCTGTTCTTGCTGGAGATTTTTTGTTTGCTCAATCTAGTTGGCATTTAGCTAATTTGGATAATGTCGATGTCGTGAAATTGCTTAGTAGAGTAATAATGGATTTAGCTGAGGGGGAAATAAAACAAAATTTAAATAGATATGATTCTGGCCAAACTTTTTCAAAATACATAAATAAAAGTTATTGCAAAACAGCATCGCTAATAGCTAATAGTTCGAAAGCAGCAGGTGTTTTAAGTGATATTAGTGCAGATAAATTGGAGAAGCTTTATGAATTTGGGAAAAATATAGGTTTGGCGTTTCAAGTGGTCGATGATATTTTAGATTTCACAGGTAATGATAAACAATTAGGAAAGCCAGCTGTAAGTGACCTTGCCAGTGGCTATTTAACTGCTCCAGTCTTATATGCATTGGAGGAGAACAAAAATTTATCTGTTTTAATTGATAGAGAATTAGCAGAAAAAGATGATTTGAATATTGCATTGGAAATAATTATGAATTCTGGCGCAATAAAGAAATCAAGAGTATTGGCCGAAGATTTTGCTACTAGTTCAAAAGATGCAATTTTATGGCTACCTGAATCTGAGTATAAAAGAGCACTTATGGCATTACCTGAATTTGTATTAAGTCGTCTTTACTAGTGAAATAAAAATATTAATTTAAATACCGTAAATTTTTATGTGAAATTTTATTATTTTTGCTTCAATTTAAGTAACACCAAAAAAAAATGGAACTTAACAAGAAAAATTCAATTAATAATATCCTTGAAGAGAATAGAATTTTCGCTCCATCAAAAGAATTCTCTAAAAATGCGTTAATTAAAGACTTAAAAGAGTTAAATGAATTAAAAAATATAGCAAAGAAAGATTCATTAAAATTTTGGGGTGATTTTGCTAAATCCGAAATTGATTGGTTTGAACCATTTCAATCTGTATTAGATGATAAAAACGCACCCTTCTTTAAGTGGTTTCCTGAAGGGAAGCTTAATGTTTCCTATAATTGCTTAGACAGACATATAAAAAATGGCCTTTCTGATAAAACAGCGTTGATATGGCAAGGTGAACCTGGTGATGATAAAAAGTTTACTTACAGCCAGCTTCTTAAAGAAGTGTGTAAAACAGCTAATGGACTGAAATCAATCGGAGTGAAAAAAGGAGACTTAGTTTGTATTTATATGCCAATGATTCCAGAAGCTATGTTTGCTATGCTTGCTTGTGCAAGAATTGGAGCTCAGCACTCAGTTGTGTTTGGAGGTTTTTCCTCTGAATCATTAAAAGATAGATTGATTGATGGAAATGCAAAGTTTGTAATTACAGCAGATGGGGGATATCGAAAAGATAAAGAAATTGAATTAAAAAAGGCAGTCGATTTAGCTCTTGAAACTGGTGCAAATGAAATAGTAGAAAAAGTTATTGTTGTACAAAGAATCAAAAAAGAAATACATATGGAATTATCTAGAGA
>Ga0160422_10001357_pt1 | contig 15314 bp, 13 predicted proteins | sample Fk160mmetaG_FD_108192 | JGI IMG/M metagenome (GOLD analysis project Ga0160422, IMG submission 108192) | Marine microbial communities from the Central Pacific Ocean - Fk160115 60m metaG | ecosystem: Environmental > Aquatic > Marine > Oceanic > Photic zone | place: The Central Pacific Ocean... | reverse complement strand
TGAGTTAAGATATCGCCCAAGAAGGCTAAGAGACAACGAAACTCTCAGGTCCATGACCTTGGAAACCTCTTTGTCGATCAAAGATTTGGTTCTGCCGATTTTCATATCCGATGAAATAAGCTCTCCAAAGGAAATCGAATCAATGCCTGAGGTTTTTTGTTGGCCTGTCTCTCAAATTGTGGACCAAGTGGAAAAGTGGATTATCTCGGGTATACGAGCTTTTGCGGTTTTTCCCAAAATAGATCCTGCAAAGAAAACGGAAACGGGCGATGAATGCCTGAATCCAAATTCCGTGGTCTATGAAGTCGCAAGATCAATAAAATCTAATTTTTCTCAAATTTCCCTAATAGGTGATCTTGCCCTCGACCCATATACTTCGCACGGTCACGATGGAGTCTTGGACGAGGATGGTCGTGTCGACAATGACAGAACCGTTGAAATACTTGCAAAGGCTTCCGTGTTGGCGGCGGATGCCGGATATGATGTTCTTGCTCCTTCCGATATGATGGATGGAAGGGTTGGGGTGATAAGAAGTCATCTTGAAAAAAATGGTCATATCAAAACTTGCATCATGTCCTACGCCGCCAAGTTCTGCTCTTCTTACTACGGACCGTTTCGAGATGCAATTGGCGCATCAAACAATATGCCCATTGACAAATCCGGTTATCAATTAAGCCCAAATAATTTTCGTGAAGCAACCCGTGAGCTTGAGCTTGATTTTGAGGAGGGGGCAGACATTCTGATGATAAAACCTGCAGAGCCCTTTCTCGACGTCATTCACTATGCCAGAAATCATTTCACTATACCGATCGCCGCATACCAAGTTTCCGGAGAATATTCGCGTATCACAGCTGCGGGACTCAATGGCTGGCTAGACGCGGAAAAGTGCGCCATCGAATCTCTTACTTCGATTAAACGAGCTGGCGCAGACTTGATTTTAACTTATTTCGCGGATAAGGTCGCCTCTAGCATTTAATCCTGTTCGTCAGGTGCGCCACCTTCATAGGGAGTCGTCTCTTCCTTTTCCTCATCCTCTTCCCACTTCAAGTCTTCGTCGGGCAATAGTTTTTCTTCCTTGTCCGAAACCTCGACCAAATCAGCCTCCAAGTCCGAATAATCTTCACCATCTTCTTCATTGTCCGCACCATCTTCATCCAAGTCCGAATCAATCACAAAACCATCCGGTACAAATTCCAGAATGGCGATCAATTCGTCACTAAAGTGGGTTCTACGGCTTTCAAGAAAGTCATTATTTTGCTTTTCCGCCAAAACCTCCTCCATTTCCTCCAAAGTGTAAGGTTCGGCAAAATCAATCAAATCATTTAACATGGAAACTCTTATCTTGGAGACATGATTGAGAAAATCAGCATAAGGTCCCTTCTCTTCGTCCAGTACATCCGGAAGAGCGAAGAGCATATCCTCCGCCTTCAATAACGAATCACGCACCCGAACGAGCTTAATCAAACCTCCATCTAGTTCTTCGGATATTTCAAACGTGAAAAAAGCTTCATCGACCAATTGCGAATCAAGACCAAACTCAGTCATCGAATCTAGCAACTCACTGATATGCAAAAATTGCTTGGGATCAATTATGCTTAGGTCGTCGACATCCCAATTTTCCTTGTCACTAATGGATTCTACCCACCAATTTTCTTCGTTTCCAAGGCGAACGACGCACCAATCCAAACTTGGTCCTGTTTTTTTCATTGGTTTGCGTTAAGATTCAAATCTTTTATTTGTCAACAACCTAGTTTTTTTGCCATTAAAATATTTTACCTATAATCTTCAAATTACATACGCAAAACCATATTCGTTGATCTCGTGAGTTTGTTTTACAAAAAGTTCCTAAGGCCTCTTTTTTTTAGTCTAGAGGCGGAGGTGGTTCATGAGTTGGTATGCCGGAATTTGGCTTATTTGGAAAAGTCAGTGTTGGCTAAAAAATTGATCGGGAACGCACTCGGTTCAAATTCTTCACCCATAAATCTTTTTGGCCTTTCTTTTCCAAACCAACTTGGTTTGGCTGCAGGTCTTGATAAGGATGGACGGTTCCCAGGCATCTCGTCCGCATTAGGTTTTGGTCACATTGAGGTTGGTACAATTACACCCAACTCACAGCCGGGAAATGCCAAGCCCAGACTCTTTCGGTATCCTAAGGATGGCGCGCTTATTAACCGAATGGGTTTTAATAATGATGGAGCCAAGAAGCTCATCGAGCGTCTTGAGACTTCATACCCAAAGGGTAAAAGGATCTCTCCTGTTGGAGTAAATATCGGCAAAGGGAAGGAAACGCCCATTCGTGATGCAAGCAAAGATTATATTAAAGCACTTGATGTGGTTGCCGAACAAGCTGATTACATAACAATCAACATAAGCTCTCCAAACACTCCCGAGTTGAGGAAATTGCAAAACAAAGGCTACCTTGATTCGCTGTTAGGGGAAATTAGTAACCGCAGGGACCATTGGTGTAAGGTCAACCAAGGAAAGAGCCTCCCTCTTTTGCTAAAGCTTTCACCGGATGAAAGCTTTGCTTCCATAGAACGAATCATTGGAACCGCTAATGATTTGGGTTTTGATGGCGTAATTGCCACAAACACCTCAACGGGCAGGGATAATTTGAAAATGCCCAAAAACTACGAATCAGGAGGTCTTAGCGGCAAACCCATTGAAAAGAGGTCCATAGACGTCATACGCTTTATTTCTATTTTGACGAACTCCAGGTTTCCTATCATTGGTGCAGGGGGTATCTACGATACGGATTCCGCGCTCAGAAAACTTGACGCAGGAGCTAGCTTACTCCAAATTTACACTTCCTTCATATACGAAGGGCCCTTATTTCCCTCTACGCTTGTAAAATCTCTTTCTTATAGAAAATCATTTTTTTAAAGCGTTGATGCTGTCTATGGCTTCTTTTAGAAAACCAAAAGCAAATAGATCATGAAGAGGTCAATCATACTCATATTCTCAATTTTGTTTTTAACTTTGATTTTCGGTTATGCGATTTTGTATGAAGGAAAACTTGAGGTGCTTGCCTCCAAATGGTCCCACTGGACCAGAAACAGCGAAAGTCTTCCCTTCAGCCCCTATAAAATTAGGCGGGAAGACTCTGCTATGTTACGCTTCGAAGAGGCGAACCGAGTTGTCTTTCGAGATAATCATCTTTTTTGGAGAGGAAATGGGGCGATTGCTCTTCCCGAGCTCACCATTAGCGGAAAACTGGTGAGACTTATTGTCAGCTCGGGTGGCATTGGTTACTCAAATCAGGTAAAGGCATATGTCAGCGGCGCCAACGAACACACTTTTAAATTAGGCGAAGTAAAGGTTGATGGAGGAAAAGTGTTTGACGTTCCTGTTATTGAATCGTCGCTTTGGAGCAATACCCCCATCGCTTACTATGGAAATGAGCTGGAGCCATTTAGCGGAACCATAGAGCAAAAGTTTCCGAGCGGGCAGATAATTGAAGAAACTCCATATCTTTCGGGCCAAATTCATGGTCAGGTCATCAGATATGAAGAAAGGGGAATACCAATATTTTCAAAGGATTACGATCACGGGAAGAAGAACGGCACACATATTTATTGGTATCCCACTCCCATTGATCCGGACAATTACGTTTCCGAAGCAAGACAAGACGGAGAGCTTATCCCAACCTTATGGCTAAAGATTCGTAACGATGCAAAAGAGAAATTTGGAAAAGAGTTTGGTAAACACGAATCCAACAAATGGGTCGTTGACAAATATAAGTTGGCCGGGGGAAGTTTTCAGGTCAAGTTACTCGAACATTGGCTGGACAACAAAAAACACGGTTTGTTCGAGGGGTTTGATGAAATTGGAAACAAAACCTTTAAAGACGATTATGACAAAGGGTTGAGGATCAAACACAAAACCTTTGACAAAACAAAGGGATGATGGTGCTCAAGGGGGGACTCGAACCCCCACGCCTTTCGGCACTAGATCCTTAGTCTAGCGCGTCTACCAATTCCGCCACCTGAGCAGTAAAAAGATTATTATTAGTTTTTCATTTTGAAATGCAAGAATATCCTCGAATTATGATACTTTGTCATGAGTAACAATGAAGAAAAAGTCGATTTAACCTCACTGGATGGTTTCTCGCTTAAACCTGATTGGGGTAAAGGCACCAATTACAAATCAGCAACTACAAAGTCATCTAGTGGCAATAAAAAGAAAGATAAGTCTAAGAGGATTAGTAAAACTAAAAAATATTCCTACAAGAAAGATGATGATTTTTCTAAGAAAGAAAAATTCACTGTTTCAGTACGACCCAAAACTGAAGTTATTGATTTAATAAAACAAAAAATCAGAACTACAGGAATATCCTATTCTCTTAAAGAAATATGTGACACAATCTGTGAAAAGCGAGACAGGCTTACATTTCATATAGAATATTTAAATGAGAAAGATTCTCTCATAGTCAATAAAGACACAGGGAAATACTATTTGCATTACCAAGAGGCCGTGGAGGATTTGATTTACAATCATGGAAAAGAATATATTTCTACTTGCGTATTATCAGAATACGAGATCACTCATCCGGTAAATTATGTATTAAAATGTCCATTGAGCGGCAAAATATTACCTCCACCCAATATTCACAATTTCGAAGATATTGTGCATAGTCATATGTTTGAAATAGGGATTAATAAGAAGTACAGCAATTATTTGGAATCCCTTATCAAACTCGATGATATTGAAGCCCTTGATGCATTAAAAAATGAAACATTTAAAAATTTTGAATATAAGTTCGTAAAAAATAAAGATATGGTTTTCGACTCTATACAAAAACTCAAGAATTCATTGATTACAGAATTTGATAATCATAGTTTTGCGAAAAAAACAAAATTGATGTTAAAATATGATGAGCTTCAAAATTTTCCAGTGGCAATTAAACGGGCAATTGAGCAGATAATGGTAAATAAAAGATTATGGAGTAGAGAGGTATTTATGGCTTGTCTGGTTTTGTTTAGGAAATCGAAGTTTACACTGTATAAAAAAAATAAGGAAACCTATATATCAGCATGTAAGGCGAAATCACTGGAATCCATAAAATTAAATAAGATAGCTGAGTCTATCATAGAATTCGTTTCAGGTTCAACCGCTGCTCCGCTTATGATAAAGGAAATGATAAGCCACGAATCGTTTAAAGCACATTCTAGAAAAGAAATACTTGTTGAATTAAAGTGGCTCGTAAAAGAAGGTTACTTAAGAGAGTTCAGCAACTCTTCGATATCAATACCTTAAGAAATTATATTCGTGATTATGGTTCTTTTACCGCTAGCGTCAGAGTGAATAATTCTAACTGTGATATTTTGGACGTGGGGATTCATTGGTATTGAATCGCACCATTCTGCAAGGATAATCCAATCACCAACCAAAAGAGGATCAATTTCCTCGTCAAAAAATCTTTCGTTAAGATCCGCTCGAAAAAAGTCGCAATGAATCAGATTTGTGACTCCTGAATAAAAAGAGACGGTTTGATAGGATGAACTGTTTATCTGATGATGCCCAAATCTTTTGGCTATTTCCTTGCAGATTGTTGTTTTTCCGGAACCGAGATCTCCACTTAGAGTAACTATGGCAGGCACTTTTATAACTTTAAATAATTGTTCACAATAGCGGTATGTATCCCCTATCGAGTTCACATCAGTTGTAGTGGTGCTGTTCATGCTGTAATTTGAATTACCATGATGCAATTAAATCCTGAATGAACACAAATTGGATAAATTATCCGATTAGTATACTCCCTTATTATGAATAATAATATACTTAGTGTGAAGAGTGTCATGAATGCGTAAATGCTTTTATGAATCAATGCAAAAATTGCCGATATTAGAATTACTGATGGCATTATTCCTAGATAAAGCTTTGCTTTTCCATAAAGCATTTTTCTAAAATATAGTTCTTCCAAAACAGGTGCAATAATGATTGCATTAACCATAATCAGCAGTTTTTCCTGCGTATTACCTGACCTTAGCAATGATACTATGCTCTGTTCTGAAGCATCTTGTATTGCCCATTTACTTATTATCCCCATACAATATACAAGTGGCCATATTAATAATAAATAATAGCCTGCGTGAATTATCAGCCGTGTGATATATTCAGCACTGTTTTTACTGTACTTCCAATTGCTCGATAACACTAATTCTTTTCTATAAACGAACAGCATCAAAATAAGAATAATAACCTGCGAATACATAACAATAAATAGGGATCCTATTAGTAATATTACCATAAGGGATTCCGTTTGCTTGATCTTGGTATTATTGAACGCAAAATTTATTTTTCGCATTCTAATCCAAGATGCAATGCTTAATGCGCCCATTATTGCCGTAAGGGCATTCTGCATGATTTTATTATGTTAAATGGTGTGTATGAGCTTACCGTTGGCGAAAGTAGTTTCTACTCTTCCCGTTATGGTTTTTCCTTCAAACGGAGAATTTATTATTTCGCTACAATCCTCCGACGGTGTGTAAATCCAGTTTTTTTGAGGATCGTATATGGTTAAGTCAGCTTTCTTGCCTTCTTCGATACCGCCTTTTCCAAGTCCCATAATATTAGAAGGTGCCGTAGACATGGTTCCTGTAATCACACTCAAAGTTTCTTTCTCATCACAATAGTTTGACAAAGCCTTATAAACAGAGGAAAGAGCAGTGCTTAACCCTAGCACGCCTGCTGGAGACAAATCAAACTCGATGTTTTTTTCATGGTTAGGTATTGGTTGATGGCTTGAGCAGATTGCATCAATCGTGCCATCTCTTAGACCTTCGATAAGGGCAATTCGGTCTTCTTCCTGTCTTAGGGGCGGCGAAGTCTTTGCATTGGTATCATAGCCCAAAATTGATTCCTCGGTTAGAAGAAGATGGTGGGGCGTAACGTCGGCGGAAATCCTTACTTCATTTTGCTTCGCAATTCTTACAAGTTCCACCGACCCCCTTGAGCTCAGAGAGGTTAAGTGAATGCTTGCGTTTATGTGTTTTGAGAGCGTTATCGCCCGTTGCACAAAGATTTCTTCAGCAGCTCTCGGAAATGGTTTCAGACCCATTTTCAATGCAACCGAACCATCATGGGCAGCGCCGTCCTTCGAAAGAGAGTTTTCTCTGGGTAATTCAATAACCGGAAGATCAAACATTTTTGCATATTCGATACCTTTGGCAAATATTTCGCAGTTTTGAGGACTATTCGGACAATCGGTCACACCTACGATTCCAGCTTCTTTCAATGATCCCAAGGGGGCCAGTCTCTTTCCTTCCGCGTTTTCGGTAATACAACCGGTTGCGTAAATTTTTACATCCGAGTGTTTGGAAGCGCTATCGCGTATGAGCGAAACTGCCCCCGGGTCATCTGCCATGACGGTAAAGTCCGGCATTGCCAGTAGGGTTGTATAGCCACCCCGCGCTGCTGAGCGACTGATCATTCTGATATTTTCGGCTGCCGTACTTCCAATGTGGCATCGCATGTCCACCAATCCCGGCAAAACGAATTTATTGTGGGCGCTAATTTCATGGAGTGCGAGATCTCTCTTTGTTTTAGATGGTGATTGGAATGTAATTTTTCCATCAATTATCCAAAGGTCAGTATTCTCGCTGATAATGCTTTTGCCGGATAGAAGCTTTCCCCCCCGTATATGAAAATTAGTTGTCATTTTTTGTCAAAAGACGTACAGCATAAATATAGAATCGCCATCCGTACGGCCACACCGTTCGACACCTGCTCCAAAATTAGGGATCTGGAACAGTCAGCTAAAGTCGAATCAATTTCTACACCTCGATTGATGGGACCTGGGTGTAAGATGAGGGTCTTGTTGGCAAGAATTTTTTCCTGATTGGAGCTTAGGCCAAAAATTTTAGTATATTCGGAAAGTGATGGAAAGTGAGATGAACTTTGCCTCTCGTGTTGAATCCTCAACAGCATTACCGCATCCGCATTTTCCAGCGCACGGTGCAAGTTGTGCGTAACTTTCGCACCTAATTTTTCGAAACCCTCGGGAACTAATGTGGAAGGACCTGCAAAAGTTACGCTCGCTCCCAATTTTTTTAAACCCCAAAGATTGGATCTTGCCACTCTACTAAATAATATATCACCCAAGATGGTTATTTTCTTTCCGTCTAGAGCCCCAAGATTTTCTCTCAGCGTAAAAATGTCCAATAGGGCTTGGCTTGGATGCTCATGAGCTCCATCTCCTGCATTAATAATGGGTACATCTATGGTTTTAGATAAAAACAATGCAGAGCCAGGCGAAGAGTGCCTTATGACAATTGCATCAGCCCCCAACGCTTGAATATTCAAAGCGGTATCCCTTAGGGTTTCTCCCTTGGTCAAACTACTTGAACTTTCGGCTATCGATATGATGTCAGCGCTCAAGGTTTTTGCGGCTACCTCAAAAGCCACCCTTGTTCTTGTGCTTGGTTCCATGAACAAATTGATGATTCGCTTTCCCTTCAGCAGATCTAAGACACTTCCTTTTTGAGATAGCACTTTTTGAAATTCTTTTGCCTTATCCAGCAAGCAAATGATTTCTTCCCGATTCATATCCTCGAGGCCAAGTAAAGACTTTCGAGACCAACTCTTCATTTCCAAAAAGTATCCTGCTTTAATTCGCTTAAAGGGTTGTCGTTTGACTGATCGCTAAAATGTTTGGGGGGTGAGCCTGTTCTTTCGTCCAGATGATCCAATTTCTTCTTAATCATTCGCCTAAAAACTTCGCTTACCTTTTGTTTCATCCAGACGGATGTGGGAGATTCTTTTCTATAATCTGCCGGACCATTGTTATGAACTCTTCCTCGCTCGACCAACTCGCAACTCTGCTCAAATTCTCTTTCGCTCCTAGGATTGTAAACCGCATAGGCTTTGCCGCCCATTTGCTTGATCACAGCAAAGACCGGAACGTCACTAGGCCCGTCCGCAACATAAATCATCTGATCGAAAGGTACCCGCCGATCATCGTGAGGCATGGAGGTATTAACGTCTATGGAGTGACTCTTGTTTGCCCCTTTGTTTATCTCAAAAAGAAATCTCGTTTTTATCGTGTTATCTACGGACATGCCCACTTGAGAAATTTCCAAGTCGACGGGTAGGGACAATTCCGTTTGGCTCATAAAGTTTGGAGAAACTGGAGACTCTATGAATTCGCATGCAAAAACATCTTCAATAAACGGAAAGATTTGACTGCCTTTTATCATGGGGGCCAAGCCCGTGCTTATAATGTAGTGCTCTATTTTAAAATCGTGGTTTTTAAACTCTTCGCGGTGGGCTATTTCCGAAAGTTCGGCAAAGAAATTTGGGAGACCGGGATATAGCTCTAGTTCCGAGCCTAGCTCCATGAGCTTTTGATTGGTAAGTCCTCTCATCGGGCCATTCTTTACATAACTGAGGAGGTGGTTGAGGTAGATGGTATCTGATGAAACCCTCAAGCCTCTTTCCAAATACAAACCGGGTAGCTGGTTTACCTCTCTCCAAAACAATGCTTCGTCTATTCCATAATGCTCGAATAGGGGAGTTTGCATATACCCGGGAATCAGGGTTTTGTCGAAATCCCAAACACAAGCCACTATATTTTGCCCGTGAATTTGTCTATGGGTATTTTGATGATTCAAATTGCGGTTTTTAAAGGTTGGCGCTTCTGATATAAGATGACTGATGGAAGATATACCAAACATTGACCCATTTCGGCAACGATACAATGAAATTGAAAGTAAACTTTCGGACCCATCCGTCTTTAAGGACTCAAACTTGGCCTCAGGGCTGTCGAGGGAGCACAATCGCCTTCGCTCCATTCTCGATTTGCACGATTTGATATCCAAAAAACAATCACAATTAATTGAAGCGGGTGATTTGATTGATGATGAGGAATTTGCCGATACGGCAAAGGCGGAAGTCGATAGACTGAATGAACAAATTAGCTCCGATAAAAAGGATTTGCTGCTGGCTATGCTTCCCATTGATCCGGACGAGGGGAGAAACACTATAGTAGAGATCAGGGCAGGCGCTGGCGGAGACGAAGCTTCGCTTTTCGCTGGAGATCTATTTAGAATGTATTGTCGTTATGCTGAGAGCAACGGTTGGACGACCGAGTGCCTAAGCCAAAACATGTCAGATTCAGGAGGGTTCAAGGAAGTTATTTTTATCGTCAAAGGGCAAGATGTTTGGACAAGGCTAAAGTTTGAAAGTGGTGTTCATCGCGTACAACGCGTTCCTGTCACTGAAGCAAGTGGTAGAATTCACACATCAACGGCTACTGTTGCGGTCTTACCCGAAGCAAAGGAAATTGAGATTGAAATTGATAACAATGATTTGGAAATAAGCGTTTGCAGGGCCAGCGGCCCCGGAGGACAAGGAGTAAACACCACAGATTCCGCTGTTCAATTATTACATAAGCCTAGCGGTATAACTGTTTATTGCGCTGACGAACGTTCGCAGTTGAAAAATAAAAATAAAGCTATGACGGTACTTAGGTCTCGACTACTCAAAAAAAAGCAAAGTGAAGAAAAGGAAAAATATGCAAAGGAGAGAAAGGATCAGGTTGGGACCGGGGACCGTAGCGAAAGAATTAGGACATACAATTTTCCGCAAAGTAGAATAACTGACCACAGGATTAATTATTCCGCTCACTCTTTGGGGGAAACGCTCATGGGGGATATGGACCACCTAATAGATATTTTAGCTACCGAAGACAGACATTCAAAACTAAGGGAATTAACCTCAGGTGAAATCTAAGGATAGATTAACAATTATTGAGATTATCAATAAATCAACTGATTTTCTTACCTCCAAGGGTGTTGAAAATTCCAAGTCCGAAGTGGAATGGATTTTAACAAGCGTTTTAGAAACCTCCAAGTTTGAAATTTATTTAAACCATGAGAATTTGGTACCTGCGGACAAGGTGGATTCCATAAGAAATATGGTAATGAAGAGGGGTAAAAGAATCCCCCTGCAGCATATCCTTGGAAATACTATGTTTTGCGGGACATCAATAGCGTGTGACGGGCGGGCTCTTGTGCCAAGGATGGAAACAGAGCAAATGGTTGGTCAAATTCTAGATAGATTTAACGAATCGTTTGATGGGCATGTGGTTGATCTTGGTACTGGTACTGGCGCCATTTTGCTTTCTCTATGCAATGCACTCGAACATTCCATTGGCACAGGGTTCGATAAGTCTCAAAATGCCATAGAATTAGCCAGGGAAAACCTTAGAGGCAAAATATGCGAAAACCGGGTATGTTTTGAGTTAATGGATTGGAATGATTTGACTCCCAAAACTCTAGGAGATTCCATCCATTTGGTTGTTTCGAACCCTCCCTACCTAACCGAGCATGAATGGAGCGATTCCATGCCCGAAGTATGGGAGCATGACCCAAAGTCCGCTCTTGTGGCAGAAGAGAACGGTTTGGCCGATATTTTTAAGGTCATCGAGGTAAGTTCGATCTTACTGGTTAATGGAGGGCTTTTCGTCATGGAAATTGGAAAAGGGCAGGCTAAGAAAATAGAAGATCAGGTAAAATTATTTTACAGTAGATTTGAGTTCAGCAAAGACCTGCATGGTGTACGAAGGTTCCTCTGGGCAAGCAAGGATTCTAAATTTCCGTGGGATTAGGCTTTTTTGATAAATTCATGCCATCCCTGATGTCTATCCAGTCCCACACGATTCTTAATGATTCCGTAAGGCGAATGTCTAAGTTTTCCGGTTTCTGAAACGATTCATTGTTGTCAACATCACCTTCAAGGCTTTCACCCCTTGCTATCAAAGACTTTTCCTTTTGTTGTTGAACTATATTTAGGACGATTTCTTGCTCTGGGAAGGACTTTTCGGAAAAAGATTCATATATATCATTCAATTCATCGTTTTTTAACTCGTCCGACTTTCTCTTAATTAATCTTTCGGACAAATTGAGGGACATTACTTTCTCCTTTTGTTTTTGCTTAAACCATTCCACACTGTCTTTGAGATAATCAAACTCCTCATAGGTATTCTGTCTTTTTTGACTGAATTCCTTTAATTTCTTTAAATTATGAGTGTCGTAAACAAACTCATTTTGAGGTCTTCTGGAGTTTACAGGCGGTATCGTATCCGATTTTAAAGCGTAGTCCAAATCGGACTCACCAATTGGTCGGAAAGTGTTGATTGTGGGCATAACTATATCACTCTCAACACCATAAATTTGTGTACTACTTCCAGATGGTAGATAATATTTTTGAATGGTTATTTTTGCTGCACTCTTTTTTATGTTTGCATGGTTGAAGTTAAAGGGCAGGTTCATTTGTATGAGAGATTGAACAGTACCTTTGCCATGGGTGGTCGGATCTCCTATAATAATAGCTCTGCTGTGGTTTTTAAGTGCACCAGCAACAATTTCGGATGCGGATGCGGAAAATCTGGAAACCAAGATTGCCAGGGGTCCATTCCAGGCGAGTTTTGGATTGAAATCAAACTTCTTGCGGATACTACCGTCTGTGTTTTTCACCTGTACAACAGGTCCTCTCGATATGAAAAGACCGGCCAGATTGACAGCTTCGCTCAAGTATCCGCCGCCATTTCTTCTCAAATCTAAAATTATACCTTCTATTCCACTATTTTTGAATTTTGATATTATCTCCTCTACATCATCCGTTGCCTTAGGACCATTTCCCGAAGACCCATAAAACGATGGAAGTTCAACCACTCCTATTCTTTTTATTTTTTTGCCATTTTGAACTTTGTGAATTTTACCAGATGCTAAATTTTCCGTAAGTTTGATTTTATCTCTTATTATGCTTACTACTTTTGAAGTGCTCGGGTTATTTACAGGCCTGATTTCTAGTCGTACAACCGTATCTTTAGGACCTTTAATCAATTCTACGATTTTTGGTAATTTCATATCAACAACATCGACGAAATCACCATCTGATTGTGCAACCTTGAGGATGATGTCATTAGTCTCAAGTTCACGAGAAGCTTCGGCGGGTCCTCCCGGCAACAAACCCTTTATTGTGCAATATCCGTCCTCATCCGAGAGTCTTGCTCCGATTCCAACAAACTCATTGTTCATCTGTTGGTCGAATTTCTCTTTTTCCTTCAGGTTCATAAATGTCGTGTGTGGGTCAAACATTTGAGTTAATGCGGTAAGATACAATTCCTGGACGTCTCCGGCCTCAAATTCCTCGAGGTTTTTCTGCCACCGTGAATACCTTTTTAACAATACCTTTTGGGATTCTTGCTTTGCTGCCGTTAGGTTGGAATCTGAAATATCATCCAAAGTTTCATTGGCGTCTAGTTTTGCAAGCGTCTCATTAAGGAATTCAAAAGTTATCAGATTCTTCCAGGTTTCATCCAGTTCTTCAACGGAAGAGGCCCAATCAAGCTCAGTTCTGTCAGGAGCATAAGTACGGTTGGAGTCCAATTTCGGATATTCAGTAAGAAATTCAATTGCCCACTTGATCCTCTTCAGCGAGTTAGTTTTATAGGAGTTATAAATCTCAAAGCCTGGAAATAAATTTCCTTGCTCAAAATAGGTTACGAGAGTGGGTTCATAAGATTTTTTGAAGCCTTCCACCTCACTGTTAATGAAATAAAGTTTTTGGTTATCCAGTTTTTGAAGGTAGTGATCGATGAAACCGTCCCTATCAAGGTTTTTTATGGAAACTTTGCTGTAATGAGCTTTCTCGAGGGCCTCAACAAGCCATTTTGTCTCATGTTTCATCAGGGCGGTTGGCTGTAACTCGTTTTTCGACTGAAGATTGGGCGAGCATGCAACAAAGATGAGTGTCAAAAATGCAATATCGAACAAACTTTTCTTATGAAGGGGGTGGGTGGTCATAATATTACTTTGAATGCAAATTCACTTGCGTAGCAAACCTTTTGCTTTGTCCAATATTTTTTTTTCTTTAGCAGTCAGCGACCCAAAGCCTCTTTCGTTTATCTTGTCTAGAATTTCATCCACTGCCTTTTGCAACTTTTCCTGATTGGCAAAGTCCACCGTGAATTCGTTTGGTTTCAATCTTCTTTTTTGAACATTGCTTTGTACCCGAGGGGGAGACACGAATCTAAAACAGGGAAACCCATTGCCCCTTTTAACTTTGTAAAAGCAAAATGCACCCGCCAACATACCTCCAAGATGAGCAGAATGGGCTACGTTACTGATTTGAGAATGGATAAGCTCTGATGAAATAAAGTAATAAACTTCATAACCAAGTACGGCTAGCAAAATTATTTTAGGCCTAAGCGTTACGGGTAAAACAAAGAAAAGCAGGAACGTTATGGGTTGATCGGGCTTTCGAAGGCAAAAGTAAGAAAGACTACCGAGAACAAGAGCCGATGCTCCCACCAAAGAGCCTCCCTGTTGATTGAATATCAACCAAATTACGGCTCCGAAAATCAAGGTTAAAACAACCAACCATCGAAAATCATTCTTATCCATATCAGATTCGACTTGTCTAGTTATGAAATGTAAGCCAAGTAAGTTCGCAAAAAGGTGCAAGATGCCATCGTGCATCAATCCGTAGCTAAGTATTGTCCAGAAATAAAGGCTTGTGGCACCGTCATGGGAAAAGGCGATAAACCTAACGTAGTCCGGAATGCCTGCTTTACCGTTAGACGGCATAATAAGACCAATCAGGAAAAAAAGAATAAAAGAAACAACGAGAAGATATTTGATGAAGTCAGTAAGTGTGGAAACTCCAAGATTACCACTCCCTTTCATGTATGACCGGTCATAAAGCATTGAATAAATCCTTAAGTGAAATCCGGCTTTAGGCAAACATTGATTATGATAATGCGTTCGAAAGAAAAAATTTCTGTGTTCCTTACAGTTATGGTACTGCTGAATCTTATAAATCATGAGTATAGCGTAACAGAATTTAGCATTATAGGAATTCTTGGATTATGGTCACTGCAATGTGCATTCTTTAGGGAATTGAGAACGAAAAGACATGCATTCACTGGAATTATATTATCTTGCGTTATGGTTTATTCGATAATGAACGAAAGTTTTGATAATGAAAAAGTTAAACATTCAAACTCTGGGTTTTTAACTGAACAGAAAGTGAGAATTAAAATTGTGAAGCCGTTCTTTATTAATAATCAAAATGGAAACTTTCATAAAGTCAGAATTCTTGAGTCTAGGATGCTGATTGATAAGAAATTTGATAATTATTCTTTAATGAAAATTGAACGATATAAAAAAATTAGGCGTAATGAGGTTTATGATATAGTAGGCGTAATTAAAAATAATTTGGAGGTAAAGAACCGGTATCCATTAATTATTGATAGTATTAGTAGAATAAGAAAAATAGAAAAGCGGAAAAACAGAAAAGATCAAATCGTT
>Ga0160422_10001356_pt1 | contig 15315 bp, 23 predicted proteins | sample Fk160mmetaG_FD_108192 | JGI IMG/M metagenome (GOLD analysis project Ga0160422, IMG submission 108192) | Marine microbial communities from the Central Pacific Ocean - Fk160115 60m metaG | ecosystem: Environmental > Aquatic > Marine > Oceanic > Photic zone | place: The Central Pacific Ocean... | reverse complement strand
TTCAACTTTTACAAAATTTTCCTTTTCTAAGTATCCTTCTATAGGAAATTGATTGGTTGTATTTTCGTTTTTATCAAATAGTTTGCACTCAAAGGTGAAACTCAGATTAGTCAACTTTTTAGATATTTCTATAGCTTCGCAATTCATAATAGCCTCCTAATTTAATGTTGTTGATATTATTGCCTCAATTAAACAACGTTATAGTTGATTATAAACACTTCAGTGATACCAGGAAACATATCCTGATCCTCCTCAAGCCATTTATTTATGTGATCTTTAATAATGTTCGTAAGATTTTTTCTTCCATCAAGTGTCTCTAAATGTTCGATTTTTACATCAAGAAGAACAGTTGTAACTTCCGAAACAACTTTTGGCTCTATTTCTAGAAGAGCCGAGATGAAAAGATCTGACGCTATCGATGGTTGTTTGGTTAAGAGTGCGATTTCAAGACTAAATAATTTTTCAGAACCCACTATTTGCCCAGTAAATATATTTTCGACTTTCAAATAATTGTATTTATCTGGCAATAATCCACCAGTTTCGGGATCAATAAGCGCTGGGTCCAGTTCTTCTTGGTCCAGATCAATCAGCTCTTCGGTGGTACCGTCCCACTCAGTTTCAGGCAAATAGATGCCAGATCCGGTAGCATCAACAAATAAGTGTCCAGTCAAAAAAACTGAAAACACTAATAATGCTGGGATTATTGCTTGAACAAAGAACATATATCACCTCTGAGATTGGAGGAGCAATATATATGCCATTTAGACAAAATAAACTTTTTATCTACTTGATAATTGTAACTACGCCTAACCTCTTTTCCTCATCCATTATTACTGGATCAGAAGATAATGCGGTTAAGCCTTCCAAATCGACAATCTCAAAGTCTACTTGAACTTTGGACGCGCTAATTTGTTTGATTATCTCATTTCTTACAAATACAGATCTCTTACTTTCATAACTATTAAAGAACTCTAGCCATTCCTCATAAGTTCCGTTGTTCACCGTTACTTCTGCAGAAACTTTCATACTACTATCCCTCAAATTAAGCTTAAATTATAGTTATTCAGGCACACTGTCAAAAAAGATTTATCACTATTGATATTTATAGCCTTTTTCTTGGTGGCACGCTCTTTGCTAAGTTACTTGATAAACAGATTAGGTCAATTATCATGAAAAACTTTCAAATAAAAAAAATATTTAAATCTTTCCTCTTAGCATTTGTAATGACAACTACTTTTGGTGCAATACAAGCCGAAGCTTATCAAAACTGTGAAAATAGAAAATCGAGTATACTCTGTGAGCAGTCTGAAAGACAAAAGATCCAATTAATGAATTTTGAGATATCAAATAATTTGACCAATTTCAAACTTGATAAACTAATAAATGTTAAATTACCAACTACAATTGACGATATCACTCCAACGACGAATACGTCTTTAGACAAAAATATTAATAGAAATTTGAAAAATTATAGAACTATACGTCCAAAATTTATAAATAGAAATTATGAATACGCCATCCTCTCATTAGATCAAAGAGGGCTGGGAGACCTACGGCAATGTGTGGCAGCTGTGGATAATGATAATTATAAAAGAGCAATAAGTAACAATACGATAAATCTTCAAACTGCCATAAATTTAGTGAACAGTCTCTTGATAAATAGTGTTGAAAAAAAGATTAAAACTGATTTATCGACTAAACCTTCTTTTATGAAATGTACCCAATTATTCGGACTAATTTTTGATTCTACTTTTAAAATTTAATATTTAAATATGTTGAATGGAAATTAAAAACAATGATACTGTTGCACTCGAAAAGTTTAGAAAGGTAACGTTTTGGCAGAAACAGAAATTGACGGCAATCAAGAAACTGAAGCGGCAGTAAATGTTGTAAAACTGATTGAGGATCAAAATTCTTACATTAACAGTTCGAAAGAACGAATGAATGATGTTATTACAACGTTTGTAAATAACGCGGAAAATTCAATTGCACTTAATGATTTTTCACAAATTTTCAAAACTGTGACTGTGTGGATTAAGTTTCGACCTAGAAAGCTAGGACAGTATGTGGAGATTATGAAAGAGCGTACAACAGATACTACTGTAAGTATCAGATATAGTGCCGATGAATATATACCGCACATAAAAGAAGTGTTAAAAGAACATAAGCTGAAAATGATATCAAACGAAAATAACGTGATGGTATGTAAAACCCCTAGACCGAGCGATCAGGATATTGAAATTGCCGTTCAAAAGGTAAAAGTTATGGCTAACACCGCGAGAAGTTCCATCTCTCAAGGCAAGGCGGCCGAAATACAAAGGCTACAATCAGCTCTGAAAAATGAATACCTCGAAGCAAAAGATGTCAAATATGCTATTTCCGCTATAGAGAAGATAGAAGAAAAATTCGCAGCAGTTCTTACATACTCGCGCCTAGAAGCAGAAAAGAAAATTAGTGGTAAATTATTTAGATATGACTCAAACGAAGCAAAGGATATTCACCAAGCTCTGACGCGCAGGGTTAAGAAAAATTCCTTCATTGAAATTTGAAAAATGGCTAATTAGTCGATATAAAATGATAGGCTTTAAGTATATACCTTTAATAGTTTTTTTATTTGTAACGACTGGTTTTGCGAAAGCGCAGTACTTGAGGGAAGATGATCTTAGATCGTTTGTTGTAAGCTGCTATTTGGATGACGAGGTTACAGTTTTTTGTTCGAAAGAGCAAATAGATAACCCTCACCTAAAATTGTATTTACCACTTTTTAAATCCGTCATGATCGATAAGAAGATACATGCCTTCAGAGTAATGGCTACAATCGAAAACTTATCAAAAAGGAACCTTATTGGGGCAAAAATAAAGCTTAAATCGGCAGAGATGAGTAGCAGCATCATTGAATTTATTATAGATGAAAAAATAAAATACAAGATGGTTTCAACTACAAATTATAGCCACCTTATTAGATCCGATGTGCCTAAAGTTCGACAAAGCTATAATGCATTACATTCGGCTTATTATAATGCTGATATCTCCAAGTTTGAAATGGTAGTAAGTGAAGTCTACTTTGAATAATCAATATGAAAATCCAAGCAAGTCACAATATTGAATCTCGTTAAGGTAGCTTAATTGTGTGTTAACTATATCTGTCCACTTTTCTGTTCCAAAAGTTTGGAGAAATTCGCCATCGACCCTTTGCAATACAACCATACAGTTTCCGTAGCTGCCGGGCTTTATACCTTCACTTTTGTTTAAACAATCCAAAAATGTATTACCGATTACTTGGCCTTGGCTATCTTTGTAAAGGATAGAGGCACCTGTAACATTTCGACCTTTAGTATTCTTTAATTGAAGACTTAAAACATAATTTGCTACGGATCCTGTACTATCACTATCAAAAGTCAAGCGTACCGCACATCTAAAATCTTGCTGTGAATACAAAGGCTGAAAGGGAAATAAAATGGAACCCGCAGTAATCAAAACCTTTACATGATGTGTAAATGATAAATTAATCCAATTTTTCATTTTTAAATCCAATGCAAATTGCATGCTGATAAATTCTCGAACAATTATCTTTTTTCCATATCAATTACTGTGTCCTGAACATTCAAATAGGCTTCAAAAATTGCACCCTCTGTAATAACAGAAACAACATGGTTTGTCTGCCTATCAATTATTGGAATAGCCTCACCGACAAAATTAGCTGCAGCCTCCATAGCTTGCTGCAAAGAAGCATCATTTTTAATTGTCACGCAGTTTTTATCGGTGAATTTTTTAATTTTTTCAGTTACGTCCTGATTAATTAAAGCGTGCAGTTCTATTTTCCCAACAAATTTTCCTGCTTTATCAAGCACAATGATTTCATTTTTATTTTTTTCAGACATGGTGCGAGTAGCATTTGCAACTATATCGTCACCAGACAGTGCTATGAAATCATCAGAAGCAAAATCAGCCGCTTTCTTTTCCATTAGTAACATGCCTGACCTGCCTGTAGAAATATCTACACCGCGCGTTGCTAATTGTTTATCAAAATAAGATGCCCCAAACAAAATATGTGACAGACTTACAGACAATGTTAGCCCAACTAAGGAAGCCAGAGCGTATGTATATGAGGATGTCAGTTCCATAACTATCACAACCATGCATATTGGAGCTCCAATTACAGCACCAGTTACGGCAGCCATACCGCTTATCACTAGTGCTGGTTCAAATTTATCTAAAAACCCGATAAGCACAAATAATTCTGCGACCACTGCGCCAGCACTAGCACCAACTAAAATAGCAGGAGAAAACACACCACCAAAAAAACCAAAACCCAGGGAAATTGATGTAGCTATTATTTTGCCTAGCAACACAATTAAGGCGAAATATAACACTAGTTCTCCTGACACAGCACTGAGAACCCCGCTGGTCCCCAATCCCATTACTTCTGGCACAAAATGTCCAATACCACTCAAAAGAATTATAGCAGTTGCATATTTTAGAAAGGTATCGGAAGAAAATTTTAACGCAAGTCGGTTAAAAAATATTAAACTATTCATAAATGTTATTGCAACCAAACCAAATAATGGTCCGGCAATAAATGATACATAAAGAATAGTCACAAAATCAAATTTGACTTTTGAAATTGGGAAAATTAGACGCTCTCCCCAGAGTGTTGTAGATAAACCGAACGCTACACAAGAGGCGATTGCAATAGATAGTATAGCTTTGTGCGAATAGTGCCTCATTATAGCCTCATGCGCGAAAACCACTCCCGCAAGAGGAGCGCCAAAACCCGACGAAATGGCTGCAGCAACACCACCACCGATGTACAGATCTAAAGATAAGTTAAAGGAAAGTTTTTTCTTAAGCCATGAACCAATTGTTGCTCCAAAATGAACCAAAGGTCCATATTGGCCGACACTAGCCCCTCCCCCAGCAGATATAAAAGCAGCAAATGTACTTAGAATACCAGACTTTATATCAGCTTCGTTGTCCGGCCGGTGTGCATAAAAAATACTATCAGCAATACCTTGAAAAGGTTTGTTTGAATTAATTTTCTTAACCTGGTGAACTATTAGAACCGCTATAGTTAAGGTAACTAGGTAATAAAAAAATCCAAATGACGTATTGATAATTTCTGAAAAGCTGCTCGAGATTAGTATTATCCCAACCCGAAAATAATGAGCCGCTGAAGCGCCCACTAACCCTAAAATTGATCCAATAACTATTGAAGTAATTATAAATTTAATTGCATAGCTTATGGTCGAATTTACCATTTTCAGTACTTCATTTGTTTTCAGATTTTGTCTGCTTTACGTGTTCAATCAAAGCATCAGCCTGCTTCTTAGACATTCCAAATTTTTTCCTCAACTCATCTAAAGTCATCTCTTCTTCTTGATCTAATATCCCATCTAGCAAAGCAGTCCTAACCTGATCTTCGAAAATAATCTTCCTTCGGTCCATCTGGGCATTAAAAGAATTTGCAATGATACCAGTAAGAAGAGCAACTACCGTAACACCAAAAATAGCAGTAAACGCTGCTATACATTTTCCCATGACTGTTACAGGGCTCACGTCGCCATAACCGACAGTAGTTAGAGTAATTATAGCCCAATACATGGCATCTGGAATCGAACGAAAATCTTCCGGCTGGACTTTATGTTCAGCAAAATAAATTAAGGAGGATGACATAACGAATGCAACTACAAATATATACAGAGTTGTAAGAAAAGATCTTTTTTCTTCCATGATTGCGCCGAATAAATCCTCTAAAGCAGAATTATAATTATTCAACTTCAAAATTCGCATAAGCCTAAGCGTCCTTAAAACTCGCAAATCCAACCCAGGGAAAAAAGCTTGTAAATAAAACGGCATTATTGATACAAAATCAATTATACCGTAAAAACTTTTAATATATGAAATTCTTGAACGTGAAGCATGGTTTTTCTCTGCAATTGGTCTCCTTGCCGGGGCAGACCATATCCTTGCAAGGTACTCGCAGGTAAACACTATTACCGAAAATACCTCAAAAAAGTAGAAAGCCTCTTTGTACCGCTTTTCAAGCTCGGGAACCGACTCCAATGTTACAGCTACAAGGTTTAATATTACAAGAATCGACAACGCATAATCACAAAATCTCGAAAGTTTGTCACCAATCGTTGCAGGCTCAAGAACTCGTAAAACATGCGCCTGCAACTTCTGATAATGATTATCCATAGATCTAAAGCCTAGATAAAAATGTAAATTTTTCACAGACTTTTAACAAAAATAAGTTTAATTTTCAAATGCCCCACCTTCTTACTGGTCCGGAGTCTATATGAATAAAGCCTGGATATAGCCCTAGGCCTCCTGAACAAATACTTTTTGCTACAGAAATTAGTTTTTTTTCTGAAACCTCATTGATAGCAAAGTCAATTGCTTTTCCCTTAATATGAAATGAGTTTTTAGCCACATTTTTACTTCTGGCCCGCAGTTTCTCGTTAGTTTTTTCTGTTCTATAACCCGAGGTTACTTGAACATTTATATTTTGCTTTTCACCTAGTACTGCTTCACATATGCTGAACAAATTTTTAACAACTTCCGAGTCCATTGGAACCGACTTGTTTTCCCTCCAATCCCTAAAGAAGTAGTCTAATCTAGAATTGTAGTAGCCAACGCCACTATCAAAACGTGTAACCATGTGTGACAGTTTTTCATTATTATTAACATTGTGAAGAGTAACTAAAAAGTCTCTTTTAGGTCTATAAATAAATTTTTTTTTCTTCAAAATATTTTGAGCCTCATTTTTAGTTAAATCCGGCTCTGCGTCAAACAAACTATAAGGATCTTTGGATAAGTTAAAATCTCTCTGGTGACCAAATAAACTGCCACTTTTGTCAATATCTATTAAAGCACCATTTGACTGGCCAAAATCAACCAAAGGTGTGGCAGCATGACAAGCAGTAGATGACCCTAGCGCCGAAATAAAAAAACGCCTTGATATAAGAGTTTTTTTGAACATGCGCTAAGTGAGCAAAATCAGTGCCACAAGGAAAAATTTTGTATAAATCAGATCATAACTGAAAAATTTAACCATATATCAACTAATAAAAAGTTTTTTTATAAATTAATTGAAATAACTACTAAAAATTTATCGCTTTTTTAAAATGTTCAATTTCAAAAGCTCTAAAACTACAAAATTTAAGTCGTTTCTATTTAAATGAGTAGCAGTGATATAAACAAGCTGATAATTTGGGCCATGAAAATTCTCAAACAACAATTTGAGAAAGATCCATATTCGTTATCATCGGAAGAACTTATGGCAATAAAGTTATATGACATGAAAAATACAAAAAAGTTTAAGAAGTGATGAATTTCACAACTACAGTTCTTTCGGCCTAGCCGCCATATAATACCAAACAAACTAAAGACAAACCCAATAAAATTTTTATATTGTTGACACCGTAGTGGTAAATGCATTTTATTTTGTTAAGTTGCATTCGGGGAGTTAGATGGAAAAAGTATGTGGCACCTGTCAATTTGCTCATATGGAGTTAGACAATCACGATGACGTCTCCATTGAGTGTCGTAAACTTCCTCCAACAATAATAACCAGCGGTAGCTTAGCAAAATTTCCAAAAATATTACCCAAGTGGCATTGCGGTGAATATATAGAAGGAGATAAGAACTATTGGGATTTACTACCTGATTAAAAAATGACTCAAAATGGTATTATTACTCAATTCCGTTATACTTACATAGCCATTTCGATCTTGATTTTTTCAACAAAATTTTATAATTCGAGAAAGTTTTCATAAAACTGAAAAGTTGATGTTTTGAATATGTTTCTCCGACAATTACACTTAATAGTCTCCGCACTAACCTGCTCACTTTCGGCGATATGCGCTTTTTTATATCAATTGCCCTTATTAAAGCTCATTTCAATACTGGGATTGCTTTGGTCCTTTTATGCTTCCTATAAACTACTTAACTTTAATAGTAAAAGACCTTCAAAAACATCGAATAATCAAGAAGATTCAGAAATAGAAATAGTAAGCAAAGCAGAGCCTGAAATATTTTTGCGCAAGCAAGAAGTGCACAATAATATCAATGAAGAGCCTAGTGTTAAATTAAAAAAAGAACCCAAAATTTCAAAAAATCAAAAATGGAAATCAAAAATTTAGATTTGCTTTCTAGCTCGAAGCTGCATTATTAATATTTAAAATTATTGTCAACGACTGTTGCAAAAAGATAGGTATCTTTTTGCATAATACTTTGGAGCCAATTCATTGGTAAGATAAGTTTCGAGAATAATCCTCTCATATTCTGTTTCAACAAACTTTTTTTGCGCCTCAGTTTCTAGTCGCTCAATTGCAGAACGCAATACAGGATCAAGTAAATCTTTTACCTGATCAAGCTCGACGTCTTTACTAAAATTTTCAACAGCGAGAAACGCCAAGCGTGATACTAATTCGCATGAAGCTTCTTTTTCAAGTTTACTTTGGACATTCAATGCCTCAGCTCCTGTATTAGCCAAGGACCACGAATAAGTGATAATAATAAATATAAAGGGGCCAAGAAATTTGATCATGCACTAAGGTCCAGATAAAAAGATTTATCAGTTGCGATTATTGTGAATTTATTAAACAGGTATACCATGGATTCTGAGTTAATTTCCACTCCTAACGTGTCAAAGACCGACTAAACCAATTTTCGTTTTCGTATTTTGCAATAATCTTTTGCCTTTTCAAACATTTATTAAAATTAGATGAGTTGGGACTGTATCCATATTCAGAGCACAGGACTTTAAGTTCAGCGATATTTATTTCGTTTATTTTTTCGCATGAAATTAAAAAACTTATAGTAATAATTAGTATGAAAAAATTTCTAAAGAAAATCAATTATTAGAACCTATTAGTTAAGCCTGCTAGTCAAAATTTTATGTGCAAAGGAACTTATTAGTAAAATGCCAAGCCTCAAACTAAACAGACGACTGGAAAACATTATTTAAGATATTTCATATTACAAAATATCCTAATGCAACGGTGAAAAAGATGACTCGTCCATCCTGTCCCAATAAGAACTGAGCCTCGGATCTCTAATTGATCCATTATTTAGCAAAGCAGAGTCTTCGACGTTTGGGTAAATCTGTTCGGCAAGTTTAATTTTGCTGGCTGAAAGTCTTCTTACTATGTGTCTGCGCGTAAGTTCAGCGGGATGATAAAGCCCAGCAGCCTCAAGTAATTCTTTAAGTGCTTCACGCGTATTTTTTTGAAAGTTAAAAACACGGTCTGATCTATCTGAAATACTTACCACTCGATATCGAGACGGATCCATTGTAGCGATACCAGTCGGGCAGTGCCCAGAAGAACAGTCTCTTGCTTGAATGCATCCCAATGAGAACATAAACGGCCTTGCCATATTGCACCAATCGGCACCTAAAGCGCATACTCTGGCAATATCATAAGCACTTACTATTTTTCCCGAACCGGCAACTTTAATTCTATTTCTTAAACCTGCACCTCGTAATGTATTATCGACAAAAACAATCGCATCTCGCAGAGGGCTCCCTAAATGATCTGTAAATTCAGCAGGCGCAGCGCCTGTTCCACCCTCCGAGCCATCTACTGTGACAAAATCTAGATAAACTTCCATTTGAACCATAGCTTTGACGATTGCAATAAATTCCCATGGATGACCGATACATAGTTTAATTCCAACGGGCTTCCCTTCTGATAGTTCACGCAGTTTTGAGACAAAAAACAACAATTCTTGAGGAGTTGAAAACTCTGAATGTCTATGCGGCGATATAACGTCCTTGAATGGCTCTACACCTCTTGCTTCAGCAATTTCAGGGGTTACTTTTGGCGCCAAAAGCATACCACCATGTCCGGGCTTCGCACCTTGACTTAATTTAATCTCAATCATCTTGACTTGATCAAGTGTCGCTCTTTCACAAAATCGCTTTGGGTCAAATTTCCCATCTGGCGTACGACAACCGAAATATCCGGTGGAGATTTGCCAAATTGTATCACCTCCACCAGCCTGATGATATTTTGAAAGCGAGCCTTCGCCAGTATTGTGAGCGAACCCTCCCTTTTTTGCTCCAGCAGATAAGGATTCTATAGCTTTAGGCGATAGTGAACCAAAACTAGTACCAGAAATATTCAGAACCGACGCGGAGTATGGCTTCTTATCATGTCCAACTTTAATTCTGAAATCATCACTTTCAATATTGGTTGGAGCAATTGAATGGTTCAGCCAATTAAAATCATCAGCATAATGATCTTCATCCGAACCAAACGGTCGCGCTGCAAGCAACTTTTTCGAACGTTGGTATACCATCGATCGTTGGTTGCGCGAATAAGGAAGTTCATCCTTATCAGACTCCCAAAAATATTGCCTTAACTCTGGGCGAATTGCCTCCATCATAAATCTAAGCCGGCCTAAAAGGGGAAAATTCGCAAGCACAGCTCGTTTGCTCTGTAAACGGTCATATATGCCAACTGATCCAAAACATACCATTATAACGGCTGGCAAAAGAAAGAATTCAGAAAAATATATTGTTGCAATTAAGAAGACTAAACTTAATAACCAAACATAGAATAATACAGAAAAACGACCCCATATAAGTCCCATTGGTATTTTCACCTCCCCAGAAAAACACCTTTAAATATTTTAACAAGCCCTTATTGCATGCTCGTTAGACATACAGACGATTTACTAATTGTACGATGCTGCATCTTTTCCTAATATCTTCAAGCTAATAAAGATTTTACAAACTGCCAAGACAAATCTTAAAAACAATAATGGCATGTGATACAGATTTGGATTACCACCGCAAAAAGATCAGCAATGACCTTTTAACATTACTAAACTTGCCGCACTAGTTTTGTCGCAGCCGAGATACCATGGCTTAGCTGATGCAGATAACTAATATTCAAAGCCAGAATAAGATTGAGAAACCCACAAATACTGGAGCTATAAATATTAGTGCAACTAGTAGAACACGCAGAGCACTCCAAACCATTACCGATGGCGTTGATGAATTTTCCATATTACCTGCTCTTTTTTTATTTTTAGGTAAAATATCACAAAGCTATACTATGCGATATTTTTATTTATTTATATAGACTTACCGTGTGCTATTTATCCCACATACACAAAATATAGTATTATCAGATAACACCGCATGCTATATTTACACCCAGAGTATATAAAAAAGTGTTAAAGGAATAAGTAATCAGGCATTCTTCTAAGTTACGGGTGAAGCGAGTGAAATATTTCTATATAATTCTAGGAACAGTGGTAATGCTGATTATCATTTCTTTAGTTATAATTCTGCCTCCCCATTTTGAAAAAAAACAAAAACAAAGAGATCGTAGTTTGGGCTGTTTACAATATCGCCAAATGCTTAAGGAATCAGAAAAAAGTTACATACTTAATCCTAATGGTAAAAAATGGGTAAGAGAAAGTATGGCAGCTGAAGGTTTGCGGAAGGACTTTGGCTGCACTGATCTTAATAATGGGTAACATTACAATCAGAGGCCAAAATCGATTTGAAACCCCATAAATCCATAAGCGGAAAACATTTGTACGAAAAATACCACCAAAGTTGCAATTAAGGCTAATATTAATGCGGTATACAAATGCAAATCGTAACCTTCTAACACCAAAATTCCATGTTAATAAATATTATAAAGCAAACGTAAAATAGATTTCAATAAGTTCAAGGTGCATTCGGGTGTTCAAATTTGCTTTTTATAATCAAACAAAGATTGTTGAGTTAGTCATTTGATGATTAGTTATTTTACATTAAATCAAGGTTTCCAAGGAATAAAAAACGAGCAAACAAAAAATATGAAAGTAAAATACAGTGAGGCTGAAATTAGCGAAATTGTGCAAATGGCACTTTCTGACCATATATCGTTTAAAGATATAAATGCACAATACGGGCTTGCCGAGAAAGAAGTTGTAAAACTATTGCGCATTAATTTGAAAAAGGGATCGTATAGAGCCTGGCGTAAGCGGGTGCACGCGTTTGGTTCAAGACGAGAGTTTTACAAATAACTTAAACCAATTTAACTATTAATTTTGCGATAATTTTATTAGATCAGGTAACCTAGCGGCTTATGCAGATAATACATTTTTTAAAAAGCAACTTAAAAATTATTTTCATTACGTTAGTAATACTAGTTGGTGTTTGCACCTTTGGTGCTGCTGCTTATTACTATATTCCAAAATATTTTGAGGCAAAACAGAAGAAAAGAGACTCTACACGAAAATGTAAAAGTTATCGCGCTTTGGCGGAAATTGCATATGGATTATATAAAGAGGATGCGGAAGGAACCGAATGGCAAGAAAAATTTGACGAAGCACAAAAACGCCAAGTGCAATTTAAATGCACACCCGTTATTTCTATCTCAAAATAAAAGTCACCAGGGTGATATTTTAGTATTACAAATAACAAAAAAATTAGAACTGCACTAAAATCCTTTGCCGCTCCTCGGACTTATTATTTTCTTAAAATGCCCAACTAAGATTTTTCCATGGACATTCATGCCAGACATTTTAATTTACTATTCTTATAAGCGTATTCTCTACACCATACAGCATAGCAAGATCATAAAATATCTTTGCATTGTCCGGATGTAACCTTATGCAGCCAGCAGAGGCTGGTTCACCCAGTCTATGAATCTGACGTGTGCCATGTATTGCGTAATCACCATCAAAAAATACTGAAAAAGGCATCTCGGCACCGTTATAAATGCTTGATTTGTGATTTTTTGAGAGCCATTTTGCTGTCCAACTTCCTCTGGGTGTAATTTTTCCCGCGCGCGCTGATGATATATCCCACTCGCTCAAAAACCTCCCCTTTTCATAAAGCTGTAATTTTTGGTCGCCAATTCTTATTAAGGCAATTACCGGCGTAATTGGTTCCGGATAGTTTTGATACAAGAAAGAGTCGTCCAAATGTAGTGAAGGCAAAGCATCCTCAATACTAGGTTTGAAAAGCTTATTTTGAAGTGAAAGATAACTAAAAAATTTTCTATCAATTTCGACATACGTTATATCATGGTGGTTATTTAACGCATGGTTCATTTGAGTACTTGGAACAATAAATTCATTTCCCACAAGCTTCTTCGTTGGGCTTTCAATTATCAACGAGCTTTCAAAATTATCCTTTTCGGCCAGATCATAATGAAAATTGGGTTGCATTAAATACGTCGGTTTTCTTGCTATTGTTGGCTCACTGGATTGATAACCTAGCTTTTCTCGATTTTCTTCAAATGCAAAACCGTTTTGCTGATTGAGATGCAGATACAAATTTGAGTTTAAACCACCCCAATTATTTAAATTTGTTGCGCTGACTGACGAATTACCAGCATCAGGTGCTGATAAACAAATAATTATAATCAGAGCAATGGAGTAAAGTCGTTGCATTATAATATAGATCCAAAAATTTAATTTAGGCTTTATACCAATTAAAAATTACGACAAATTCATACGAAATTTAGCTTTAATTTGTTATAAACTAACTTTTATTCGATATTTTAATAAAAATTTAAAAGGTAATTCCCAAATCTTTGGGTAACTTAAATAACCAATACCTTATAATGTTTTTATTCCGTCAATTAAGTTGGCATGGATAGTGCTCCTAAAAAGATGAAATTGGAGAATATATGATGCACTCAACCGATTACCAGACAGATGCAAACGAAAGTGGGGGATTGATTTATACTACTGAACAGTGGTTCAGATCATTGCAAGGGCGTAAAATGGACTGCGATCGAGATGTGAAGCCTATCAGCAGCTCTTCTGAGAGAGTCCTGTTTAGCAATGAATTTTTAAAACATGGCTAATATCTCGCAAAAAGCTGTATTTCGGCTATAAAATTGCTGGTAAAAAATATGGAACTAGAACCCAAGAAATTCAAATGCGTAGAATGCAATAACAAGTTTGATACTTACGTTGAGAACTGTTCTGCCTGTGGCGCAAATCTTCTACAATCCGAAGAGATGCTAAAGAAATCAAATAGACTGATGCTCATTGTCCTCACCTTGTCTTCGATGAGTACTATTCTTTATTTCATAGAAAATAGTTCTATGAAAATATTTAGTGGACTTTTTGCTTATTTTGCCGTTTTTGCGCTCTATAGACTTTTCAAAAGTGATTGGGATAGATAACTCCGTTTTCTAATTTCACAAAGCCCAACAAAATGTTTGACTGCAAAAGAAGATACAAGATTATTATGGCAATAATCCTCTAAATTATGGCACAGGATTTGCATAATTAAGGTTTTAGGAGGATTAAAATGCACAATTCAGATCAAGACCCAGATTTTATAGGTCCAATCAAACCTTTGATGAATATGTCATATCGTGATTATCTTCGGATGATAAATACCGGTTTAGGACTACCGAGAGTACCGGCGCAAAGAAAACCCTCTAATAAGACAAATGATGATCTTTTGTTCCCGCCTAAAGATTATCTGTTAAACTAAACAAAAATAAACCATTAGGTTTTATTCGACGAAAATATGTATTTATGATAAGTCTTCCTCTCATAGATTATATCAGTGTCATAAATAAAACCTAGACGTTCTAAAATTTTTATTGAAGCCAGGTTCTCTGGCATCACTCCTGCGACGATTTGATTTAAGCCAATCACATCTATTCCATAAGCTAAAACAGCATTAGCAGCCTCGAAGCCTAATCCACATCCCCACATGTCTTTTGATAGACGATATCCGAAATCAATCCCCATATCAGTTCTTAAGAAACCACACATACCAATTAGTCTTAAAGATTTTTTTTCTCTAAGCGTATAACGGCCAAAGTTGAACTTTGCGTAACTAGCAATATTTTGTTCAATATATTCAAATGATTGTTGCTCATTTAAAACGGATCCATCAAGTATGTATTTGCGAACCGATGGATCACGTTCAATCAAAAACCAATCTTCAAGATCAGTTCTTTTAAAATGTCCAATTAATAAACGGTCTGACTTTAAGTTCATATGCGGCACTGAATAGATAAACAACAGTAAAACATATACCCAAAATATATAATAAACACGACCAGAATATGTCGTTGGCATAAATGCGTAGTGGGTATTTTTCTGAAAGATAGCAACTTACTAACGGATACAATGGCGATGGTTAACTTTCTGGAATTCAAGTCAAATACTTACGCACAAAGCGTAATATTGGTTTTATTTGCAGGTGTTTTGTGGTCGACTATGGGGCTGGGAATAAGGCTTATTGAAAATGCTGGTGTATGGCAGATTTTATTTTACCGATCTATTAGCCTAACCCTACTTCTTTTTTTTGTAATTCGTATTAGAGGAAAGTCG
>Ga0160422_10001355_pt1 | contig 15323 bp, 11 predicted proteins | sample Fk160mmetaG_FD_108192 | JGI IMG/M metagenome (GOLD analysis project Ga0160422, IMG submission 108192) | Marine microbial communities from the Central Pacific Ocean - Fk160115 60m metaG | ecosystem: Environmental > Aquatic > Marine > Oceanic > Photic zone | place: The Central Pacific Ocean... | reverse complement strand
CCAGTCCCAATCACCGTTCCGTAGGCATAGAGTTCCGCCTCGTAGGTCGGCATGTCGAGGGCGTTCAGCATCCAACTCAACGCCCCAGCATCCGTCTCGGAGATCGCTTGTTCGGTGAACTCCGGCATTTCATCTAAGAACTGCTGCGCTTTTCCATTTCGAAGCAGGTCGATTGCACGCATGTCCCAGAGGTACTGGCCATGATGCATGATGTGCTCCTGACTCATGTCTTCCGGGACAGTCGATTCGGTCGTGAAATGTCGATGAGACAACGAATTGGATGCCAACAACACCACCCGCTTACCGCTGTCTGCGATGGCGGTCTTGGTTGCATCAGCGAGGGCCTTGGCCTGTTGGGCCATGACGTCAACGTTGTAGTACGACGTGCTGCGGCAACTCGAAATGGCCACAATCGGCTTGTCCCACTCGGGTCGAGTCAGGTGGCACGAAACAATCGTTCCATAATCGACGCGAAAATCCGGGTTCTCCATCATCTTGGTGACCAGCCCGCGCTGTGCGCCTGCGGCGGCAATGGCTCGAGCAAGTTCGACGTCGACGTCCATTTCATAATGAAAGCGGAACAGGTTTGGAAACACAGGGTCGACACTCAGCGACTTAAAGTGTGGCACACCAAGGAAGTGATGGCCCACGTAGGTCTGCCAATGCGGGCTTAAGATCACAATCGCGTCGTATTCCAAGGCCGCCAAATCCTTCCGCAGTCTCTCATACCCCCACCGAAGCGACTCCCACCCACACTCTGCAGTGGGCTCATTCTGAGGGGGGTTTTCGGCATACACCAAGTGGGGTGGATGCGGTGCCAACACACCCGCTACGATAGTTCCTGCCATAGGGCCTCCTCGCACCATGTATTCAACGGAACGGAAACTCACCATCCTCGACCCGCGCCCTTAAACTGTACCCATGAACCTTACCGAAACTCAACGTCTTGTCGCCCATTGCACCGATCCGACGGTCCTCGTCCTCGCGGCGGTCGGGAGCGGAAAGACCACCACCTTGTCAGAGCGCATCGCCGTGGCTGTGGAAAGCGGGGTTCATCCCGCTCGCATTCTGGCATTGACCTTCACCAACCGTGCTGCCCAAAACATGCGAGAACGCCTCGCAGTGCGAGACGCCATCGCGGCGCGTCGGGTGCACGTTCACACCTTTCACGGACTCTGCGCTCGAATCCTGCGATTGGAAGCGCGGACCCTTGGATTGAGCCCATCGCTCTGGGTTCACGATGAAGAGGACTCGGAGGCGGTGATTCGCTCTCTCGGGGTGCGCCGGCCAAAACAGGCACTGTTCCGACTCCACGCCGAAATGTCGGCAGAACCCATCGGCGGCGCCACCTTGCAGCGCTATGCCTCCGCTTCGTTTAGCCGTGAGCCGTGGGCTCACGACTACCTAAAGGCACTCAATGAACGCGGCGCCGTTGATTTTTCTGGACTCGTGTACCTGACGCGCGCCGCTCTCTCCGAAAATTCCGACATCGCCAGCCGCTGGTCCAGCAAATTCGATTGGATTCAAGTCGACGAAGTCCAAGACACGCATTTGAGCGAATACGACGTGATCCGTCACCTGAGCAAAACGGCTGCATCGTTGTGCTTGGTCGGAGACTTGGACCAAACGATCTATGGCTGGCGTGGATCGACTCCCGAGCAGTTGATCGCTCACATCGAATCCGATCGCGGCGAGGCAACACGAATCACCATGGCGGAGAACTTTCGTTCGACACGTGAACTTCTTGTGGCCGCCGATCGCGTCGCTCATGGCCTGCCAAATCGAGCAACCCATGTCGTTCCGGCGCATTCATTGGAAACCGGTGAACCAATTGAGATCGCCGTCTTTGACTCACCCGAGGAGGAAGCCATCGGCGTAGCCAATCGGGTAGCGAAGCGTGTCCGGTCCGGTGCACCGGCCGGTTCCATAGCCATTCTTTGCCGGGCCAACTGGACGACCGAGTTGATCGCAAAGGCGCTCGCGGCCCATGGCATACCGCATGCAACCATCGAATCGTTTCGATTTTTCCGCCGCATGGAGGTGAAAGACGCCCTCGCACTCTTGAAACTGGTGGTGGACCGAGACTCACCAACTGCGGCCCACCGCGTCGCGCTCAAGTTGGTTCGAGGGGTGGGCACAGGGGCCCTCGAACGGATTCGGGTCGAGGGTGGCAGTGCAGGACTTCGCGTGGTCGACCTGCTCGATTCCGAGATTGTTGATCGGGGAGACCCGCTCTGGGGCCTCGACTGCGAAGAGTATGTGGTTCTCGATACCGAAACCACGGGTGTAAACCCATCCACCGACGACATTATCGAAGTGGCGGCCGTTCGAGTTCGCTGCGGACAAATGATCGACTCCTACCAAGCCCTGATCCGGACTGACCGCCCCGTCGGGGACTCCCAATCCGTTCACGGGCTGTCTGACGCCATGCTCCGCGAAGAAGGTCGAGAGGCATCCACGGTCTTTAAAGAGTTCGCGGAGTTCATCGGTGACCTTCCCGTAGCGGGTCACAATGTTCGGTTCGACTTGCGGATGCTCCATGGACACTCTCAACGCGTTGGGTCCCCCCTCGTCTTTCAATCCAGCTTCGACTCGTTGCGCTATGCACGCCGGCTCCTTCGGTGCGACAGCTACCGTCTCGGTGATTTGGCTCACCACCTCAACCTCCCGGAAGACCCAACACACCGTGCCCTCGATGATGTCAAGACCACAGTCCACCTTCTCCATCATCTCGCGCCATTGAGCAACCAAGGACGGACTGTGCGCACACAGTTGCTGGCTCGCTTCGCTCCAGCCTTTGAAAAGCTGCGCACAGCTTTGACACGGTGGGGCAACCTGGACGAGCGGCCCGGTGTGCTGATTCATCGGATTCTAAACGAGGGAGGGCTTCTGTCGTATTACCGCACGCGACTCGACGAACGGCGCCTTGCAAACCTCGCCGAGCTCTCTCAGCGAATCGCTCAGTTTGACGACCCGGCAATGAGCGGCATCGAAGCCACCCGTCATGCCCTCGATCGTGCATCACTGTCCCGCGATCAAGACCTAATCGACGAGATGGAGGGTGTGCGAGTCATCACAATCCATCAGTCCAAGGGACTGGAGTTCGACCACGTCTATGTTCCGGGAATGGTCGACGGTCGGTTCCCGATGTGGAGCGCCATCGAATCTGGAGACACCGAAGAGGAGCGACGCGTGTTCTATGTTGCGGTCACTCGTGCAAAACGGTCGCTCACGTTGACGACTTACGAACGGGACCGTCGGGGGCTGTGCACCGCAAGTCGGTTTCTCGATGGACTGCAGGGAAATCCCTAAAACGCAATGCAGACGTTCTTGGCCTCCGAGAAAAACTCAAGGCTGTGGTGACCGCCTTCCCGACCGACGCCGCTGGCCTTCACGCCGCCGAATGGAACGCGGAGATCGCGCATCAGCCATGTGTTGACCCAGACCATCCCGACGTCGAGGGCCGCCGCAACACGGTGTGCACGCCCAAGGTCTGAGGTCCACACGCTGGCGGCCAGACCGTACTCAACTCCATTGGCCTGCTCAATCGCATCGGATTCTGACTGGAAGCGGTGCACCGTCACCACGGGCCCAAAGATCTCCTCGCAGGCCGTACGAGAATCAATCGACAGCCCCGTGATGACGGTCGGGCGAAGGAATGCGCCCGAATCAAAGGGCTCCCCCAAGTCTGGACGGACGCCGCCTGTGGCGACGTGTCCGCCTTCTTGCTGAGCCAGCGCGATGTAGGATTCCACCTTTTCACGATGCTCCTTCGATATCACCGCACCCATTCCAATCGCGGGGTCTTCGGGATCGCCAACCGTCATGTTGCTCACGGCGTCGACAAATCGCGGAACGAACTCGTCGTACACCGAATCCTGCACAAGAACGCGCGAGCCACAGAGGCAGACTTGGCCTTGGTTGGTAAACCCGGCGCGAACGGCTCCTGCAACGGTTTTATCGAGGTCACAGTCATCAAACACAACCGTTGCATTCTTCCCGCCGAGTTCGAGGCTCACCTTCTTGAACTGAGCACTCGCAGTACGGCCAACCATCGCTCCTGTGGACGTCCCGCCGGTGAAGGATATCGCCGAAATGTCAGGGTGCGCGACCACCGCTTGGCCAGCCTCAGGCCCAAGTCCGTGCACCAAATTGAACACGCCAGGCGGCAGCCCCACCTCATCCAGTATGCGCGCCAGCAGCGTCGCAGTCATCGGCGTCATTTCGCTAGGCTTGGCAACGATGGCGTTGCCCATTGCCAACGCAGGCGCCGTCTTCCAACTCAACAGATACAGCGGCAGGTTCCATGGCGTGATCAAACCCACCGTTCCAACCGGTCGCCTCAGCGTGTAGTTGATTGCCGACGCCATCTCGTGGGCGCCATCATGGTGCTGGCGAACCGCACTTGCGAAAAAGCGAAAGTTGGCGACGGCTCGAGGAATGTCCACGGTAGAGGCCACTCGAAGTGGCTTTCCTGTGTCCTGCGACTCAGTGTGTGCAAGCTCGTGCATCCGCGCTTCCAGCGCATTTGCCACCGAATCCAAAAGCGTTGCCCGTTGCTCAACCGTCCATGTCGACCACGCGCCCCGTCGCGCCGCACGTGCCGCTTCTGCTGCGGCATCGACGTCTGAACCATCCGAGCGCGGAATCGTGCACAGCACCTCTCCCGTGATGCTTGAGCGGTTGTCCACCACTCGACCCGATGCAGCCGCTTGGAACCGGCCGCCAATGTAGTTCAGCACCTGATTCATTTGCCTTCCCGCTTCACGTAGTCATTCCAGTCGTAGTACCACCGGTCATCATCCGGGTCCCACTCGTCCCACGTTGGAGTCGAATCGACCTTTGCAAGGAGATGCTCTGGAACCACACCGGGAACGATGAATGCTTTCTGGCGATGCAAGGGGTACGGGTTGCGCAGTTCTATGCCGAGCACGCCGAGCACTGAACGCGCGACGTACCAAGTGGCGCTTGAGTTCCATCCGTGCGCAATCTTGATCACGACACCGAGGCCGTCAGGGTAGTCGGGATGTTCAATGGCCATCCCCAGCAGGCCGTCGGCCCCTTCCTTGGCGATCACCCGACCCTCACCGGCCTTGATGATGGTTGAATCAAGGCGATTAAACCCACCCACAAGGTCTGGATTTCGAACCATGGCTTCCCAAATCCAATCGTCGTCTTTTTCGACCACCAGTCGGGCGTACAACAGGGCCAGCTCCGCAACGGTGTTCGATACCGTCGGCAAGCCACACCCATCGCGGGCAACGCGCTTGGGGGTCCAATCAGAACCGAGGGTACGACGGAGGACATCCACAAATGCCGGCAGGAGCGGATGGTGTGGGAGCGTGTACCCGACTCGATCCCAGCCAAGGAGACGACACCCGCGCAAGATTGCCGCGTGCTCGCCCGAGCAAGTGTGAAACCAGCGTCGTTTTCTGCGTACTTGACGGCCGAATTGCACGAGAGGGACATCGAGTGGGGTCTGCATCAGCCCCCACTCTGGCTTCGATAGAATGGACTGAGCAGCCGCCACATGTTCTGTGTCTCCGTTGTGGCTGGCCACCGCGATCGCCTTTTGGTCCCATGTCAACTCGCCCGCGAGAACCTCGGCGAAGATCTTCATCGTGATGGGCTTCATCATGCTGCGCCCGTAGCAGAGCACATTTCCCCCAAAACTGTGGACGATTTTGTCGCCGGACGCCCATGCGATTGCCCCATGGATGGTGGTTTCGCTGACACCGTTGCGCCGATAGTCCACCAGCGGTTCCCACTCGACTTCTCGGCCTGTGGGTATGCCCTCCAACGATTCTCCGAGCGGAGTCGTCGGGTAAACCTCGGCGCCGGGACGCCCGGGTGCAACCGAAGATGGGTTCTTCATGATTCCACCATAGGAATGACGCTATGGCGAAATGACTCCATGTTTGCGATCACGCGACTCGAGTCATGATTAAAGAAGTCGAACCAGAGCATCACGCGATCCTCAGGGTGGAACCGCTCCCGTATCTGCTGGGCCACCTCGTCCGCATTCCCAATCACTGCATTGTGGGCTGCTCGCTCAACCTTGGCCGGGTCGAGGGTACCCTCCAATGCGGTCCAGTATGCGCCAAGGGCAGCGTTTGCTTCTTCGCGGGCCGCCGCGCTCTGCTCCGCCGCGGTCAATCCTGGCTGATCGTTCAAGAACACCATGACCGTTCGCGGCATGTACGGTCGCCGCCAAGGACCGCCATCGGCATGAAACGCCGACTGCATCCGCTCGTGCGTGGCATCGATCACCTCAGGCTGGGTAATCGAGAGGTTGAAGACTTTGACCGGCATGTACTGGTTCACGTCTTTTTGAAGCCGGGGATCGTGACTTCCTATGACTAAATCAAGCAATTCGCGTCGCCAGTCCGAGGGAACAATTTTGAGGACATCAAACACCCACCGACGATCGATTTCTACGCGATCAGCCGCCGGTGTCCCGGCCGCATCCAGAACGCGCGCCCAGTCCTCATCGGACCGGAAATTGCCCCGCGTCAGGACGGTGTCTCGTACGTCATCACTGCTGAGCGTGTCACCGCGCAGCAGTCGAAGGAAAATCTCACAGGCTTCCCCAAACACCAATCCCCGGAGAGCTGGCCAAGCTGCCGCCTCAACCTCATTGCGAGGCACAATCCCGTACGCACGATTCATGAACTGGAATCGACCCGCCGAAAACCCAATGCACAAGCGCCTTTTTTCCGCAGGGTCGAGGCCGTGCAAGGAGCAGAATGCTGCAACCTGCTCTGCCCGCGCGATCGGACCTCCATTGCAGACGAGATTCATCACGGCGGAACCAACATTGATGGTACGCGTTCGGCTAAATACTCGATGCGCCATTTGAAAGATATCGGTGTTCAGTCCGATTTCACCCTTCCAATGCGGAACAACCGCGTTTTCATGCCGCTTCTGCGTCTCGGTACTCAAGTGAGACTCTGCGATCCAAGCCGTCCCGTAGCCAAGGGCGTCTGCCGCTTCAACTTGGTCGAAAAAGTTGGAAAACATCGTGGACTCAGACGGGGTGACGCCTTCCACAGGTGTTTGAGAGATCGAGAAAAATACGTCGAAGTCCATTCCAAATCCTAAATCGTGTTCAGGCGTCCGCCGTCCACCGCCACGCTTTGTCCACGGATGTACGCCCCCGCAGGAGATACCAAAAATGCGATGAGCCCCGCCAACTCACTGGGATGCCCCAGCCGGCCTTCTGGCACGCGTCCAATCCACCCTTGCATGACGGCTTCTTGCGATGTTCCGGTCCGCCCAGCCACCGCCTGCTTCAGAGATGCGAGGCGCTCTGTATCCGTGAACCCGGGAAGCACATTGTTGATGGTGATTCCCGGTCCGAGCTCCTTCGATAGACTCTTGGCCCAACTCGCCATCGCACCGCGGATCGTGTTGCTGACACCCAAGTTTGGAATCGGCTCTCGCACGGAGGTAGAGAGTACATTGATGATGCGGCCATAGCCCGCAGCCTGCATGTGAGGCAGCATGGATTGAAGCAGAACCTGGGCGCCAATGACATGCCGATTAAAGGCTGAACGCAGCGCATCGGGTGACGCTTCAGTCAGCGGCCCAGCGGGCGGGCCGCCCGTATTGTTGATGAGTATGGTGGCGGACACACCGGACACCGCACGCTGCAGCGCTGCGGTGTCATCGAGGTCTGCGACAACGAACTCCGCTGCCGACTCACTCACCGCGCTCAGCTCATCGACGAGGCCCTCAAGACGGTCCCGCCTGCGGGCCAGCGCGACAACACGCGCACCGTGCGCCGCGAGGATGAGTGCCGTTTCGCGTCCTATTCCAGCCGAGGCCCCACAAACAAGGGCCGTGTGACCAGCGAGGTCTAAATCGAGTGCCGCCATGCCGCCTCCAGATTCGCCCCTTAACCGGGTCACAGCACAGAGAACCCGCCATCGGCGACGATCACTTGCCCGGTGATCCATTCCGCCGCGTCCGAGGCTAAAAAACCGACCACACGTGCGAGGTCCTCGGGCTGGCCGAGGCGTCCGAGCGGCGTTCGCTGAACTGCAAGGTCGATCATGTCTTCCTTGTTCGGAAAGTATTCCAGCGTATCCGTAGCAATCAGACCGCCGCACACAGTATTGACCCGAACCTTGGTTGGACTGAGTTCCATGGCCAGCTGGCGAGTAAGAGCCTCCATCCCGGCCTTGGCCGCACCCATGGCTGCGTAACCGGGGGTAAATCGCCTCGACCCGAGACTGGACACGCCGATGACCGAAGCGCCCTCTGCAAGAGTCACCAGTTTCGTCAGCAGCCAAAATGGCCTCAGCGAGCTTTCAAGAGTGAGATCCCAGTGATTTGTCCGCATGGTGTCATGGGCCCGAAGCGCACCCACTGCAGCGTTGTGCACCAAAACATCCACGCAGTCGAACGCTGCGGCCAGCTCCTTGAGGTCTGCCTCCGAACGAACGTTACCCTGCACGACGAGAGGCTCTGCACCCTTGGCCCGAACCAACCTTGCTGTTTCCTCTGCCGCCTCTTCATTTCGAAGGTAGTTGACAAGAATCCTTCGGCCGGGAGCGGCAAGCTCCACACAAATGGCGCGACCGATGCCGCGCGATCCACCAGTGACCAATACGTTCATCGCTCGACCTTATCGCCTCTTGGGGTTGCGCGCCTACTGCGTGGCTTCTTGACTGACACCGAAGTCCAGAATGGTGACTCGAGTATCGTTGTCACCGAGCAGCGCGTAGCGCCCGGCAGGCAGAGCATCATGTGCGATGAACTGCATGCCTTCTCCGCGTATTAACACCTCGGAAACCTTTGCAGAATCCAGCGAGGTCTCTCTCTTCGTCGGCTTGCTGGCCGCATCAAACTCGACACCGATGAACACATGATTGCGAATCGTGTCGCCCTGAAGACGCACACGACCGTCGTTGGCCACGAGTGGATGTATCTTGATTCGCTGGATGGCCTTTTTACCCGAAATAATCAGGTGTTCGCCTTCCCCGATGGTGATCACTTTTCCGGTTGGCTTCATGTCTGGGTACCGGACTGGGGTTCCGTCGATGGCTGTATCGATGGCGACATCGGAAAATGTGGGAAGAACGGCCAATGAGTCTCCAGACAAGCGGTACAGCCCGTGGCCGTCCGGGCTTCGCCATGCCTGATGCTTGACGGTCTCCATTTCATCCTGACCCGTCACGACATTGGTCCCAGACAGTTGAAGCGTCGGATCCGGAATCCGAAGGACATAGGGTTGATCGCGACACAACTCTTCCAGAACCAATGAACCGTCCTTGCCGGAGGTGGCCTCACGCACTTGGCAGGTCAGGTCGGAGGGCGCTGGCGACGCTTTTGCCACCACACGCACATCGGCAAGCGGTGAACCATCCATGCCGTTGACCAACATCGCCTTGTAGTTCGAGGGGCCACTGCATGCCCCCAACACAAAAATAAACAGACACGCACGCATCACACCCTCCTTGGGAAAGTGTCGCCTATTGGGTTGCGGTTCAAACGTCTAATTGGAAGCGTTCGGCGTGTGTTTTCGCCATTTCGCGAATCACCTCACCGGGAGCGTCCTCGTACCGCTCGGAGTGGGCTGCAGACGGAAACAAGACCCCGCGACTCGAGTTCACCACACAGCCCATGCGATCCGGCCGCTGGCCCGCCAACGCATCCCGGGTGCTGCCGCCTTGAGCCCCCACACCGGGCACCAGAAACCACGCATTTGGCATCGCGGTCCGAAGCCGTGTCGCCTCATCTCCGGTCATCGCGCCGACCACGGCGCCGAGGCTCGACAAACCGCTTGGACCGGTCAGGGCACGGCCTCGCTGATGGAGAACTTCTGCTACCTGAATCGCGGCCGTGGGACTTCCGTGATGCTGAAGCCAGCGACTCCCTGGATTTGTTGTGCGCACCAGCACAAACATTCCCCCGCCGGTCTCGGCACAGACATCCAAAAACGGCTCGAGCGTGTCCGCCCCCATCCATGGATTCACCGTCACAGCATCGCAATGGAACGGGCCCGAGGGGTCGAGAATTGATCGAGCATACGCTGCAGCGGTGCTGGCGATGTCTCCGCGTTTCGCATCGCCGAGGACCAGCAACCCTGCCTCGCGCGCTGCAGCGCAGGTTTCTTCCAACGCTGCAAAGCCATGAGATCCGAGGGCCTCATAGAACGCAAATTGAGGTTTGACGGCGGGAACAAGACCGGCAATCGAATCGATGACCATCCGATTGAAGTCAACCACCACTTTCGCCGCCTCTTTCCGATAGGCATTGCCCGATCGACCTTCGAATCGTTCTCGCATCGATGTCGGGAAACGGTCTAAGTGAGGGTCAAGCCCCACAACGGCACAGTTGCCCGTTTTACGAACCGCTCGGGCCAATCGTTCACCAAAAAAATCTGACATCGCAGCCCTCAGTTTCGCTTTGATTATCTGGTCTCGTCTGGGGTGCCAGCCTTCTCCGTTGTCCCTGAGTTGTAATTGTCATTGGTGACCCGTGTGACTTGGAACACGGCGCCAAAGAAGCGGTCGTCCACAGCCTTCAGAATGGTGAAAGGGACCAACGGTTTAACAGCGCGGCCGATTCCGATGATCGCCTTACCAATCGCGAGTCCAACGCGACGCTTACTCAAGGTTAAAGCCCCGATGCAAGCAATAGATTTTCAAGCCACAAAATCCGATCGGCGTCTCGCTCAAATCCTTCGGCGTGCAGCTTAAGGTACTCGCTCAAAATCGGGTCCGAATACAGCAATGAGGCCATTTCACCATCGTGGCTTGCGGCCGCTGAGGTCGTGGTGGATGCAAGCGCGCTCACGGCGAGAGATAAGCCTTGCCACCTTCGCTTTCCGCCCCGAATCATTGTTCTTCTGAACGCAGGCCATCGCTCGGACACAATGACCCAGCACCATTGTGCCTCGGTCAGTTCTCGCTGGTTCTGCGATTCGATCGCGTACTCCGCGAGCAGCAATACCCGCTGCACGAGACGGTAGATCAGTCGTGGCGATCCAAGAGGCCTGTGTGCCACTGCTGCTGCGAGACCACGGACAGCGTCGGGTCCGAAGGCGCGACGCAACACGGCTTCATCGGCACCCAGATGGCGCTGCAGCATACTTCCGATTCTGCGGACCTCTAGACTCGGAATCGTAATCGAAAGGTCAAAGAGATCGCTCAGCACCTGTTCGATGCTCGCGCCCGGCAGATCCCCCTCGGCGTATCGCGCAGCCATCTCCACGGCCTGACCGCCCACAGCGACCAAAATGGCCACCTCCGCGCCGCCACCGATCATCAAGCGGATCCCATCCAAGACTTGCCACCGCACATCTGGCCGCAGTCGATCAAGCCCCTCTACGACAACGCAGACGGTACCCGATCGGCCTGAACGAATGCCGCGCACCAGCGAGGCGAATCCACGTTGCAGCCGTTCAACCGGTTCCAGTTCCCCCTCAGAAAGTGCGGGTCCGGGGCCTCCCGGGTTTGAATCATTGAAGTCGAGGCGATTGATCTGCGCGACGACATCGCGTGCACGCTCGGACAACGCGCTGCCGCTCGGCCCGTGCCGCGCGATACGAGAAACCAATCCAGCGAGCACGTTTCCTTGCTTGGCATAGGCCCATGCATCGAACCAGATCACTTCTGGGTACAGTTCCCTTCCTGGCGCCAACTCGAGTGACCGGGGGTCGGAAACAAGCGTACTGAGCCGTTTCAAAAAGTCTCGCTTGGCGCTACCGGGGGCTCCATGCACGGCAATCAATGTTGGAGCAGGCATCCGGGCGACCTGCCGCGCGAGCGACCTCGCCAGTCGATCCAGTCCCACCAAGTCTTCGGCATCCATCCAGCACTCCTCCGATGGCCTGAGGGTATCACGGTCGACCGATCCAAAGAAAAACCCCGAGAGGACGAACCGTTCTGGTCCTGACTGCGGACATCTTGCCGCCCGGGCAGTGCTACCCGGTGCCTCTCGGGGTTCGGTGATGACCGGGATTGTAGCCGGTCAGTCCTCGTCTTTAGTGGGTTTACCACAACCAGATCTACGAGGAAATGGTCCTTGCTACGGTGTCATCACCTTGCATAGCACATAGGGATTATTCACTGGATCACCTCCTTCATCTGGTGTGGGGTTGTCGATTGCAGGTCCCGACCTGCCACTCGTGACATCCACCAGCCATGCACGAGTGTAGAGCGCCGCCATCCGGCGGGACTCGACCAAGTCGGTACGCTGAACCAACTCGGGTGGCCGTTAATGATGCCACTGAACCCTGTGTTCGGTCGTCAATCATTGGAATGCTCCGGGCCACGGAAGAATTGTACCTCCCATTCAAGAGACCCCCAAGACTTTCTTGTATTCCCGGCCAAGCACGGCAGCGCTGTAGATCGAACACCACCGGCTTTGACGATCTGATTCTGGCTAATGCAGCGCGGTGCATTCGGTGAAAGTGGTACTGTAAACGAGATCAACTCTGGTGGTTGACAGGAGCCACACTTGGGCTAACCACCGCTTACTGGAGGGCTCTCCAATGCTCGACTGGAATGACATTATTGACCGCGGAAAGCGGGGTATCGGTGTTTCGGAGGCTGAAGGTCTAGCGATCACCGCGCTTCGAGAATCAGAAGACCTACAGCAGTTGCTCAACGCTGCAGAAGCGGTCCGGTTTCATCACAAGGCTGATTACGTCAACACCTGCGGAATCACGAATGCGAAATCGGGTCGATGTCCTGAACGCTGCAACTTTTGCAGCCAATCCGCCCACTTTAAGACCGCAGCACCGAAGTTCACGACCAAGGCCGCTGACACCATCGTCGAAGAAGCGGAGGCGGCTTTTGCCGGCGGAGTACGGGAGTTTTCTATCGTGATGGCCGGCCGAAAAATCAGCTCCGAGCGCGACCTTAGTACACTCGAAGATGCCTTCCGTCGAATCCGCGAATCAACAGGCATGCAAACCTGCGCCAGCCTCGGATTGATGACGAAGCCCGACCTCGAACGCCTCCAGAAAGCGGGAATGCAGTCCATGCACCACAACCTCGAGACGGCGCGGAGTTACCACGCCGAAATCGTAGAGACTCACTCCTACGATGACGAGGTCGAGACCCTCCGAAACGCAAAATCCCTCGGAATGTACGTCTGCTCAGGTGGCATCTTCGGCATGGGCGAGACGTGGGCTCAACGGGTCGAAATGGCACTCGACCTCAGAGAAATCGACGTTGACTCGGTCCCCATCAACTTTCTCAATCCACGTCCCGGGACCCCCTTGGCCGAAAAAAACGACCTCACACCCGTCGACTGTCTCAAAATCATTGCGCTCTACCGCCTTGTTTTGCCTACGAAAGACATTTTGGTGTGCGGAGGCCGAGAGATGAACCTGCTCAACGAGCAGTCCAACATGTTCAAGGCGGGAGCCAACGGACTGATGATGGGGAACTACCTGACAACAAAAGGACTCAACCGCGACCACGACTTCGACCTAATCGAATCTCTGGGTATGGCCATTCGGCCACCACCGCATGCCCCTCATCCCCCTTCCGTACCGCCTGCTGTGCGCGCTGAAGGAACGGACCTCGCCGGCCTGACCGAAAAGAACTTGGCGGTGCCGTCAAAGTGAGTCGGTATGGTGCGTTGCAACGCCGAGTCGAGAACATCGCCACGGCTGGACTGCAGCGAACGCTGCGAACCCTCGACATGACCGACGCGGTCACCGGAACCCTCAACGGAGAACCGGTCACCGTGTTCTGTTCCAACGATTATCTCGGGCTGGCGCACCACCCCGATGTGCGAGCCGCGTTTCAGGGCTCCGGTGTTGGGGCCAGTCGGCTCATTAGCGGCAACCGGCCGTGCCATGAGGCGCTTGAAGCGGCCCTCGAGAATCTATTTGATCGCTCGGTAACGCTGTTTAGCAGCGGCTATCACGCCAACCTTGCTCTCATGAGTACGGCAGTCGAGTCCACAGACATCGTCGCCTCTGATGCACTGAACCATGCCAGCTTGATTGATGGTCTTCGGCTCTCCCGGGCCGAGCGGCGCGTGATCAAACACAACACACCGACGGCCATCCCTGACGGCACGAAGATGGTGGTCGTGGAAGGTGTGTACTCAATGGACGGCGACATCATCGACCTTCCGTCGTACGTCGGTGACCACTGGCTCACCGTCGATGAAGCCCACTCATTCGGGGTTCTCGGACCGGACGGAAAGGGAGCCGCCGCTGCGATGGGAATCGAGCCTGACTTCGTTGTTGGAACCCTCGGAAAAGCGATTGGCACCTACGGAGCCTTCGTCGTTGGACCACCAGAGCTCAAAGCGCTGCTGTTGAGCCAAGGACGGTCGTTCATCTTTACCACTGGCCTGCCAGAGCCTGTTGTCCGCGCCTCGATCGCGGGGCTGTCTCTCGCAACCGATGCGCGGCGAGAAGCATTGCAGGCCAATGTTCGGCGGTTTCGGGGTGGCCTACAGGAATTGGGAATTGATGCACTGGGAAGCACTCATATTGTGCCGATTGTGCTCGGCGACCGCACCATGAAGGTCGCAGACTCCCTCCTCCGACGCGGACACTGGGCAGCCGGGATTCGGTCGCCAACCGTGGCCCCTGGCACCGAGCGCGTGCGTTTCACTCTGTCCTCCGAGCACAGCGACGACCAGATCGACCGCCTACTGGAGGACCTGAACTCCGTTCTCAAGGAGACCGAACATGGCGACGCCTGAAACCCTCCACCAATGGGACTTTGACCATGTGTGGCATCCTTTTACCCAGGCCAGCGAGTGGGAGGCCGAGGGGGAGCCCCTGATCATCGAAGCGGGCGTCGGCTGCACCCTGATGGACGTCCACGGAAACCAGTACCTTGATGGGATTAGTAGCCTTTGGACCAATGTCCATGGCCACAACCACCCGGTGATTAATCAAGCGATCGAGGCCCAACTGAACCGGGTGGCTCACAGCACGCTGCTGGGCCAAGCGGGGCGTCCAAGCATCGAACTCGCCCGACAGCTAAGTCTGTTACTCGAATCGATTCCGGGAACCACAGCCCCCCTGCGCCGCACATTTTTCTCCGACTCCGGATCCACTGCCGTCGAGGTCGCCCTGAAAATGGCATTCCAATTCCACCAGCAAACCGGCCAACAACAGCGCACTCGGTTTGCGGCATTGACGGAGGCCTACCACGGGGACACGATCGGCTCGGTAAGCGTTGGCGGCATTGACCTCTTTCATCAAATCTACCGCCCAATGTTGTTCGATGCCGTGCGAATTCCCGCACCGGACCGACCCGACCACACCGCCGAAGCTGAGTGCCTCACAGAAGCCGAGGCCATGTTTGAGGCTCACGGCGATGACATTGCAGCATTGG
>Ga0160422_10001354_pt1 | contig 15325 bp, 19 predicted proteins | sample Fk160mmetaG_FD_108192 | JGI IMG/M metagenome (GOLD analysis project Ga0160422, IMG submission 108192) | Marine microbial communities from the Central Pacific Ocean - Fk160115 60m metaG | ecosystem: Environmental > Aquatic > Marine > Oceanic > Photic zone | place: The Central Pacific Ocean... | reverse complement strand
ATTTTGTGCGGCACGCCATCGTAAAGTTTGATCGGCCGGACATTGGCAAAGAGGTCAAGACCGCTTCTCAGGCCAAGAATGACCGAGCCACCGGCGAGGTCGCCGTTGGGTAAACGGGCGCCTGGGTAGCCTATCGCCCCGAGGAAAATAGCATCGGTTTCGTTCTTGCAAAGTTCAAACGAACCTTCCGCCCACTCTTCACCGGTCGCGAGGTAATGTTCGCCGCCGCAATCAATGACGGTTTGCTCAAAGCCGTGATTTGAGTGATTTTGTATCGTGTCAAGAATACGCTGCGCTTCAAGGGCAACTTCTCTTCCCGTTCCGTCGCCAGGCAAGACCGTGATGCGATGGTCACTCATGCCTTGGCGCACATAGACCTTCTACATGAACGAAACCCTCTCGGTTCTAAGCGGTTGGTGAAGGGGACGGCGCCTCCGCCGGCACCTGAAATCATATTTTTTGGCTTTATTTGCCCCATAACCAGCAAGTCTTGGGGCAGGTTTCATAGGCCGTCAATGCAGAAGAAAGCGCATGGCAGACGAGCACAAAAATGAGCAAGCACGTCGAGCCAAGATTGACGACATGCCGGTAGAAGTCCAACAGCTTGCGGACGCCATGCTGGGCGTCCATCCTCACTGGAATCTTCACGACTGGTTGGTTGAGCAGGCCAACATGGCCATGGATTTGATGGCCGTTGACCTCGTGCGTGAAAAAATTACGCTGGACCAGCGTATTCAGCGGCTTGAAGACCTTGGACGACGTCTTGAAACAAGCGATTCAAAGGATATGCAAGCGGCCGACCCGCATCAAAGAAACCTGTTCGATTGTTTTGACCTCAACGAGCCTCATGCGCTTCGGGGTTTAGGCGAAAGAGCCAACGAACCAACTTCAAACGATGCCTCCAGCAACGAACAACAGCATCCATCAAACATTTTTCTGGACCTCATTCCAGAAGTCAACACCGACGACCCACTCTTGGCCATCGCTTGCCAATCCGTCGTCATGAGCATCGAAATGGAACTGGCTAAGGGCGGTGCGGTAGCAACCGTTGAGGCCATTTTCAGACACACCCGCTCATGCAATATCGAGGACGAGGAAACCGATGAAGCGCTGGACCATTTGATCACCACCGGGTTGGTCTTGGAAGTCGACGATGATTGCTTTATTTTGATGCCATCCTGACGGGAACCCATGGCAATCCCGCCCACCTGCTTTATGCCGTGGTTTTCAAATCAATACCATGGGAATTGTACGGTCTGTTTTCTGGGGAGCGCTCGCATGGTTTGCCGCAACGGCGATGTTGGTCCATCCGGAGATGGCGTTGGCCACAGCGATCGTCGTGGCCTTTTTGTCCGAATCCACCCACCACGGCACCGAATTAAGACGGGTTCAGCGAAACGGTCAGCACCTCGCTCTTCAGTTGCAGGAAGCGAACGCCCAAGTTGAGAATCTTCAACGCGCCCTGACCAGACGGCACGTCGAATTGAACACGGCGATCGAAGAGCTTCAGCGCCGAGACGCTGTTGGAAGTCCGGCTGCGCGAGAATTGCTGAATCGGCAAGAGGAAGCGATGGCCGCTGCATCCAAAGCGCTGGAGGCGAGGCACGAACGAAACGATGTCGTGTTTGACAGCATGGAACGGTTACTCAACGTGCAGGTCGAACAGACGGCAAACATGCAAAGAGCCATGGCCGACCTTCTCCAACACCTTATCTCCCAACCGCGCGGTCATTTCACGCTGAGTGACAGCGTCCTTGTTCAAGAGCATACGAGCGGAGAGCGGGGCCTGACGGGTGTGTCTCCTGAAGTGTACGAATGGTTGGCAAACGAATCGGCACCTTCACCTTGAGACGTGCGCTGCAGAGGGTATGGCGAGCAAAAAAGAAGGGGCGCAACGAATCCTTGACGCTCACGCATCGTCAACGAAAGTCAAGCAGCGTTTTGTGCCCATCGTGGTCGGTATTGCGATTATCGGCGTTGCCGTCGCAGCGCTCACCAGATGGCAGTTCGGCTTGGCAACCGTTTTGGTTTGCGGATTGCTCCTCCAGTACGCTGTTGAACGGATGAACACGATCTTGGATGCGAGCGTGGCGAACGGATTGAAGGACATGGGTTGGGACGTTGAAACGAAAATAAACGACGAAACCCTTGAAAAAATTCGTGCCGTTGCCGAGCGTTAGGTGGTTCGCATGGACAGCACGAACGTCCTTGTCATGGAATTTTTTCGCTATGAGCGTCAAAAAAAACGCCGGTTCGTCATCGCTGCTTGGGTCGTGGTGATTCTTGCCGACATCGTGGCTCTAGCGGCATATCTGTACGGTGTTGATCCGTACAACATCGGCCGATTTCCCGCTTTTCCTTTCATCATGACCCTTGCCATATTGTGGTCGAGTTTACGGCACCAGCGTTCGCTACAGGAACGGTTGACTCGCTTGCTTGACACCGTGGAGTTTGGATGGGAAGAGCTGCACGGCTTGGACCTCAATGAGAAAGAGGCTGACTTTTTGCACGGGGCTTTTGCAGCAACGGCCGCGGCCAGAGAAGCGACCAACGAATCGTTTCTCCGAACACGAGGTACGGATGAAAAGGGGCCTGCTTTTGATGCAAAGGAGCCTCAAATCAACACCAACAACGCACGCGTTGATCCTTCGGTTCATGAGCAAGATTACGAAGGACTCGAAGACGACTTGCGCATCTCAGAGCAGCTGGTTGAGGAAGCCAATCAACACTATGCAAAAGAAGCGCAGCGACAGTGGGAGGTCGCTGAAGCCAAGGACATGGATGCGATTGAAGCGGGTGTTGAACGGCTCGGCGACCTCGTCGCAACGGGCTGGTTTGAACAGAATCCAAAGGACGGTGCGGTGAAAGCGTTAATGGAATCGCACACCGAAGGTGATTCTCAATAAGCATCTTCTAAAGCCGCCTCCGTGCACTTGAACACATGAAGGTGAAGGCCATCCTCGTCGCCGGAGGGCACGGTTCTCGGCTTCATCCGTTCACCCACTACACCCAAAAGACGCTCCTGCCGCTGTTCAACCGGCCCGTCATCGATTACGCCCTCGGCACGATTCGCCGAGCGGGCATAAGGGACATCACCATCATCTCCAACCAATTCATTGGACAAATCGCCAAACATGTCGGGCAGGGTCTGCCCGGAGAAAGGATTCACTACGTTATTGAGGAGGAGCCGTTGGGCGTAGCGCACGCTTTGAATTTGGCCCGCCCATACAACGTTGATGCCCGGTTGATGGTGTATTTTTCAGACAACATTACCACGCTTGAATTCGGTCAACACGTGGCCGAGTTTGAAACGGCTAAATCGCCACCTGGATGCCTTCTTATCGCCAGAGAAGAACCCCATCCGGAAGCCTTTGGTGTGGCTGTGTTCAACGACGATGGTGACATTTGTGACATCGTGGAAAAGCCGGAACAGCCACCATCAAACCTCGCCATAGGTGGCATATACATGTTTGATGAAACGTTCTGGAACCGTTTGGACACGGCAGCGCAGGAACGCCAAGCCGCTTTTTCCATCTCGGACATCACGAAAGCGTACGTGAGGGAAGGACGGGCGGATGTCCTTTCCGTCGGTGAAGAAACGTGGGTGGATTGTGGCACCCCCGATTCGTTGCTCCACGCCTCCATCATGGCGAAGGACGGCAAACTCAATCCCGCCCCTCACCGATAAACCGGAGGTATTGTATGAAAATTGGAATCATTGGAGCCGGCATGGTGGGCGGTGCGATTGAGCATTGCTTCAAACACGCCCACGAATTGTTCGTCCACGACCCGGCAAGGGGCACCAACCTGAACGATGTCATCGACCATGTGGACATGGCGTACATTGCCGTCCCTACCCCCCCGCACTCGGAGACAGGCGCTTGCGATACAAGCATTGTAGAGGAGGTGTTGGACGCTCTCCCCGACGGTTTTACGGCCGTCATCAAAAGCACCGTGGTGCCCGGCACCACCCAGCAATACCATGAGCGCTACAGCCACCTAAAGATCGCCTATTCACCGGAATTTTTGGTTGAGCGTCAGCGACTTGAAGATTTTGCAAATCAAGACATACTGGTTGTTGGCACGCACCACGCTGATGTCGCCAAGACGGTCTTCGAACAACACAAAGCGGCAGGGGTTTTGCGAAGGGAACAACTCTTCCAAGTCACGCCAACGCAGGCGGAACTTGTCAAGTACACAAAAAACACCTTTTATGCCCTGAAAGTGATTTTTGCCAACCAAATGTACGACATATGTCAAGCCATGAACGAGGATTGGTACGCCATTCGCGACATCATCACTGCAGAGCAGGCTCAACCCATTGGCCCGTCGCACCTCGACCCGATCTTTGGCTTAAAACGAGGTTTCGGTGGAAAATGCCTGCCGAAGGACAGTTTGGCGCTCGGAGTGTTGGCGGAGAGCTTCGGCGTAAAATACGACTTTATGGACGCCTTGCAAACGGACAACGCCGTCCTCCGGGAGATGTTGACTGGTAAACCCAGTGACGTGGTAACGAATGACGATTAACACACCCCAATGGCTCGACGAGCGGGTTCCGAGGGGTTCAATTGTGCGATTCAGCATCGCTGGCTGTTTCAACAGCGCACTGTTTTTCCTTCTCTGGGCGACACTCCTGGTCGTCCTTCCCGACGAAGACGTTCGCCTGCTCTGGGGTTTCTGTTGGGGACTGACGGGGATTTTGGCCCACTACGTCCATCGGTGGTTCACCTTTGACGACAGAAAGCCGGTGTCGTGGACGTTGCCGACGGCCGTTCCGGTGTACTTCGGGAGCCTCTTTGGTTCGAGCATTACCATCGGGTGGTTCAACACGGCCTTTCCTCAACACCTCCGGGCCATGGGGTTGGTCAACCTGGTGGCGTGGGGTGTTGTCGTGTGGATGTTGATGCGGTTTCTCGTGTTCCAATACTCGTCTACAGAGCGTGGGTCTCAAGAACATCCAGAGGTATGATGTCCAACGCCCGCTGATGGGTGGCTTCCATATCGACAGGGCACGCCATGCCGGCGTTCACGGCCTGCAACCACGTTCGGGCGCAAACGCACCATGAGTCGCCCGGCTTGAGGCCGGGGAAGTTGAAATGCGGCGCTGGCGTTATGAGGTCGTTGCCTTGGTCCAGAGCGAATTGAAGAAACTCGTCGGTCACCACACAACAGACGGTGTGCGAGCCACGGTCGTTATCGTCCGTGTTGCAACAACCGTCGCGATACCATCCGGTGAGGGGCATCTCAGAACATGTTTGCAAGGCCGTGCCAAGAACGTTAACGCTTGGGTCCATGCACCAAGGTGAGCCGTGCCGCCTATCAACGCTTGTTCTCCGAAACATCAATTCCCAAAGAAACGCTTGAGTCGTTGCCAAGGCGTTGAAGATAAAGAGGCCTCTTTCCTTCCGAGCATCACTTCAAGTTCACCCGAGCGTTCAATGATCCTAAGGTTGTCAAATCCGCCAACGAGGCGGGTTCCGATGAGGATTTGGGGCACGCTACGAGCACCTCCTGTCGCCCGAGCAAAAGCCCGTTGGGTTTTGACGTCGCTCTTCAAACGCCGTTCTTGATACAGTACACGATGCCGATCGAGCAGCATTTTCGCTTGCACGCAAGCACCGCAACCACGCCCTGTCCAAATCACAACGTTTGGTTGTTCATCTTGAACCACGGTTTCCCGTTCAACCGGGAGGGTTTCAAGATTGGGGTTTGTCCGGGGTTTCGGCCGCTGGGTTCATTGGGAAGAACTGGCGAGGAGCGGGTAATGCTGCCCGATACGGTCCACAAACTCCCCCGTGAAGAACGGTTTGCCTATGCCCGATTGTTGGCCTTCATGGCGAGAATTGACAACGAGTTGACCGTCGATGAAATGGCCATGTTTGAACAACGGTTGGGCACGGCTTTGCTCTCACCGGGACAACGCGAGCAAATACGAGCCGCCCTGAAGAACCCGCCAAGCCTTGAGGAGTGCCTCGAAGATCTCTCTGGCGAAGCGGGCCGGCTCGCTTTGCGAGACGCCGTGATGATGGCGGCAGCGGACGGAACGGTTGACGAAGACGAGCGGGACGCCCTTGAGGATATCTCCGAACACCTGGGCCTCAAGGAAGACGCTGTTGAGCAACTTCTCGCTTGGACCGTGAAGGGTTACAAGTGGATGAAAGAAGGCTACGAACTTCTTGATGTTCTTGAGGAATGATGAGGCATGTTCCCCGATGGATTGCTCCATCGATCTCCACAAGAACGCGTACGGTACGCTGAAATTTTGGTCTACATCGCCGCTGCCGATGGGGAATTGGTGCGCGAAGAAATTGCCGTCATCGAAGCCATGATGGGGAGAGCAATGATTCATCCCGAATCCAGGGTGACGGTTCGCAGCGGATTTGAACAACCCATACCTCTCGAACAATCGCTGGCCGACTTGGACGTCTCTTTCGCTCAACTGATTCTGAGGGACGCTGCTCTGGTCGCAGCGGTTGATGGCGATTACGACCGACGTGAATTGACAGCGTTGCGCAAGATTGCAAAAACAGCCAACGTCTCGTCGAAACAACTCTCCGTTCTTCTTGATTGGGTGACCGAAGGTTGGCATTGGTTCGAAAAAGCAACCGATTTTCTATCGGAATAATCGCCTTTTTTCATCCTCTTGTTGAGAGACATCTTCAAAGAGAGAAAGCCGTCCCGTCGGATTGGTGGGGACATTGCAGAACGGAGTCAGCGGATGGTATGCACGATTGGACCGATGTCTCGACAACCGCGAACAACAAATCGAAATCTGGCTTTCCACATGGGAAAAATCCCTGAGGTCCTTTCAACCGATTGCAGCCCTTCTCCCCGAAGATTGGCCGACCCTTCCGGCAAACCTGCTTACGGACCCCGGACACGTGCTTGACCACCTCCTTGCGCGGCACGACGCTGAGTCGGACGGTCGATCGCCCCGGGGGGCTCACCCGACGCCGCCTCGATTGGCCGATGCCGTGATTTGCTCAGAGATGAAAGAAAGCCTCGTGAACCCAAAGAAACCGGTGCAACAATCAAGCTTTCTGATGAGTAACTTGCCACCAGGTTTTCGACAACATGTTGAACAACTCAACCTCCCAAAAGCAACGCAAGACAACGACGTGGACGACGGTGCTGAACGAGAAGCTGTTGAGAAACAACAGCGCACGTTGAGCGGCATCCCGTTGCCCGTCGCCGATACGGCTTGCGGCGGTGGACTGTTCCACGCCCGACTCATCCGCCGCCACGCTGATGCGCACGAAGACGCCGAACCGGAGCGCCGCAAAGAGGACACGCGACGTTTCTTTTCCAACATCCAACTCCTCGATGTAAACCCACTCGTGGTCAGCAGCACCAAAACTCGATTGCTCCTCGAATCCATTCGTCACGAACTGGTGAGCTTTGGACCCGAAACGCCAGGTAAGATCTCTAGAAAAGAAATGGAGGATTTGCTTGATAAGGGCGTAAAAGAAGGCGATGCACTTCAGAGCGATTGGCCTTGGGAACAACCACCTGAACTCGTTCTTACCAACCCGCCTTGGCTCCGCATCAAGGACCGTTTCAGGGGAATGGAGGACGGGAGTCAACTCCGAAAAGAGCTGGGTGAGCGTTTGCGAAACATCTCCGACAATGGGAAACCTCGCTTCTCCACCATGCGCGGCAACGTCAACCTCTATCGGTTGTTCATCGAGCGCAGCCTCCAGATTCTCAAGCAGGGTGGGCGCCTTCGAATCATCGCTCCAGACAGTCTTCTCAGGGAGCAATCCTCGCATCCGTTGCGTGAACTTCTCGTAAAACACCACGGTTGGACCAATGCGTGGGCCATCGAGGAAGCCAATCTCCTGTTCCCGGGTATGACGCAGGGTGTGGTCGTTCTCGGCATCACCGCAAACGGCGAGGAAGACATCCTCCACCTGCAGGGGCCCATCACTCGCGCAGACCTGCGACGAGAGGGTGCAGGGCTCTCCTCTCGCGTGCCTGTTTTCCAACTCAAAACGGAACGATGGACGGATTGGGCTAGAGATACCTGGGCCGTGCCCCGACTCCCGCGCGACCGTGTTGAGCGTTCCTACACCCTCAAGGTGCTTGACCGACTGGCGAAATTGCCTCGGCTGAGCGACCAAGAACACCCGCTCACCACCAACAAGCGACAGGTCCGCGTAAGGGTCGGTGAAATTGACCAAACCGCTCACGCCAAGAACATTGAAACATGGGTGAAAGGCAAGCGAAATCGGCCGTTCATCCGAGGAGTGCACTTCTCTGAAAGTGAGGACGGTCAAGTCTTCATCCGCCACCCAGCCTTCAGAACGGACATCCCCTCTCGCGCCAGCGAAAGGCAACTTGCGATGTGGATCGGTGATGAGAACCCTTCATTCGGCCCCCGACTTGCGTGTCAGGCCATCGTCAATGCGCATCAGGAACGAAGGTTGCGCTGGGCGGTCATCCCCGAAGGCAGCGTCCTCGGAAACAGCGTCAACCACATCGAACTGCACGAAGACATACAGAACCGCCTGATCAACGAACACAACGACGTTGAGTCTGGACTGAAGTGGCTTTGTGAACACCTCAACAACAACGACCTCGACGAGTGGGCTCGAGCATGGGCAGCAAACAACAACGTCAACAATTACGAATTGGAAATGCTCCCTCTGGAATTGCCCGATTCTTTTCCGCAATTCAGCGCTTTCGCCCGTTGATAGCCCGCTGTACCGGCATTGAATACCGAAAACCCGCGTTTTGAACACGATAATTTATAGCAAACGCCTCGTTAGACTTTGATGCGAACCATTTGGAGGATGAACAGACAATGGGTATTCATCCAAAGATTGGCATCACTGGTTTGCCAAGAAGCGGAAAATCCGCCGTCATGGAAAAAGTCCTTGACATGCTCCTCGATGAGAGGAAACGTGAAATTTCAATGCGCGGAGGTTCGATGGAGAAGCCCATTCTTGGTGGACTGCGAACAGAACCGTTACTCGAAGATGGCGAGCGCACGGGTTACAAAGTGATCGATATTGTATCCGGCGAAGAAGGCATCATCGCCCACAAAAAAATAGATTCAAGGCTCCGTGTTCTTGGTTATGGCATCGATGTTGAAGAGTTGAACAGGGTGGCGTTGCCGGCGATAGATTATGCACAACACAACTGTGAGGTGCTGGTCATTGACGAGATTGGCAAGTTCTCTGTCGAGTCAGAAGCGTTCGTCCAAGCGGTGCGAAGCGCTCTTGAGATGGACATGCCGACGTTGCTCACCCTTCACAAGAAAAGTCGCCACCCACTGCTGCAAGACATCCGTCGGCGAGATGACGGGCGCATCCTTGAGGTCACGCCGGTCAACCGAGCGCTGCTGCCTTACAAAATACACAAACTCATGCGTGAAACGTACTGAGGTGTTTGAAAAACACCATCGGTTCTTTCATGGGGCAATTCAACTTGGCCGTAGCATGCACCCCCCGAGTGTGGCCGTGGAACGCCTGCTATACGGGACAGGCGTCGGCCTGATGCTCGGCACGGGCTTTGCCCTGCAATCTGGCCGAAAGTTTGGTGGGCAGCCGCCTCTCCTCGAGCTGTTTCTTGTTTTTGCTGTGGCTTGTTTTGCTCTCGGTTGGACGCTCAGCAGAGGCATGGCGCCCCTCGCCAGTTGGTTCTCTTCAGAAACGGAAGAGGCCATGTCGGTACGGGTTCGAACCGACATCGATGAAATACAGCGTTCGGAAGAAGTGGCGGCGAAATGGGCTGAATTGGAAGCCAAGGTGCTGACTCGGGACCTTGGCGAGGAAGAGTAGGTTGTACATCGCAGGGTTGATGTGTGTTCGCCGCCCCGTTTGACGCAGAGGCGAGACCGATGAGCGAAGTCCCCGAAGGATTGTACTACACAAAAGAACACGAATGGATGCGCGTCGATGGTGACACGGTAACGATCGGTATCACGGATCACGCACAAGACATGCTGACCGATATCGTCTACATCGAACTGCCTGAAGAAGGCGATGTTTTGGGCGACATGGGCGAATTTGCGGTGGTTGAATCCGTCAAATCCGCTTCACCCATTTTTGCACCACTCGCCGGAACCATCGTCGCCGTTAACATGGACCTTGAGGACGCCCCGGAACTCATGAACACCTCACCCTACGGCGATGGTTGGATTGTCAAGATGACACTGGACGATGCTGCTGCTGTATCCACCCTCATGGACGCAGCCGCCTACAAAGCCGAGATTGGCGAGTGAGTTCTTTGGCAGAGCCCGCAACATACACGCTCTATGTTGACGGTTCGTGCATCGGTAACCAACACGTGAGTGCCACCACACCTGCTTCTTGGGGGTTGGTGGTCGTCGTCGGCGACTCTGGCCTCGGTAAAGGGTCGGGAGATTTGCACCACGAGGAAGCGGGTGCCGTCATCACAGCCCCCGACGCGTCGGGGTTCATCGGCGCCGAAGTGGGTTCGAACAACACTGCAGAGTTGTCTGGATTTGCGGCGGCCCTTCGCTGGCTCTTGGTTGAAGGGGGAGATGCATCAGCAATGATTCGCGCCGATTCAACCTATGCGGGAAACTTGGCCAGTGGATTGTGGAAAGCCAAAGCGAACCGTGAGCTGGTCGCCCACGTTCAAGATCTGTGGGCGGAGGTCGCAGCCATACGCCCACTGTCTTGGTCCCACGTCAAAGCGCATCGAGGGCATCGATGGAACGAGCGGGCCGACCATCTCGCCTTGCGTCATGCTTCCGGAGAACAACCCGTGCCGCTCACTTTTTGGAAGCCAGGCCAGCGTTAATCGCTCAAGCGGCGTCCCAACCAGTCGGTGAGTTCGTCTCCAAAATCCGAACGGCGCAAGGCGTGATCGATCTGCGCCTTCAACCAGAGCAATGGCGCACCGGAGTCGTACCACTGGGTGTGTTCCAGAACCAGTCCGTGAAGAGAACCCTCTCGCATCCAATGTTCCAGTAGAGCGATGCTTTGGAGTTCCCCGTGCGTGCCGTAGTCGTAGGTCTTCAGAAGCCGTTGGGTCTCGGCAGGGAACACGTATCGGCCGCACATCGCCAAGCGACTTGGCGCTTGCTCCGGTTCGGGTTTCTCAACAACCTCAACAATTCGACGGCCGTCCATTGCCACAACACCGTAATGCTGGAGAGAAGACGGTTCCACCTCCACCAAGCCGACGGTTGCGCTGCCGTTGTCCATGTAGGCCGAAACGAGGCGTTTGGATGCGCTCGATGGAATGTAAGCGGTCGCCGAGGCGTGAACGTCCATCAGGAGGTTGTCGCCCAACATCACCAAAAACGGTCCATCAATGGCGTCCAAAGCTGCTTCGATGGCGTTTCCGACACCTTTTGGCTGCTCTTGTATGTGCACCAGCACTTCAAGCCCATCGGTGACGTTGAAAAGCGTTGAATCCATTTCTGGACGATGCGCCTGCATCTGGCGGCGATCGCTGAGCAGCGAATCAAACGATTTCGATGGGGAGGTCACCACGTGCAAGCGCGAAACGCCCGCTTGCTTGGCCTCAAGGATGAGGTGGGTCAGGAGAGGTACGTCCACCAAGGGCAGCGATTCTTTCGACAGGTAGGCGCTGACAGGAAGCATTCGCGTGCCGAGGCCTGCCGCTATCAACACGGCATCGCGAACCGGCTCCATGGGCATCCACACAAGGCACAGGCTTTCAAGCGTGAGGCTCCAGCGATGAGCAATGGAAGCAAAAGGCGCGGTCGGTCTTCTCATCGCCGGGTCCGCTTTGGTTCTCCAATCGTTTACTTCAATGGCCCCAGCTGGCCCCTGGGATTCAGCGTCATTCACGCGGGGCGTGCTTGGTTTGGCCGGCCTTGTCATGCTCTACATCGCTTGGTTTCGATACACATTCGGCATCTATGGCGTTGCGCCGACCGTCAACCGCTGGCGGTCGCCAGAGAAATCATGGCTTCGCGTGGTTGTTTTCGGGCTCGCTTGCTTGGTGGTGACCAGAGCAATTCGCCTGTTCGATAGCGACGGTGTGTTTCCGGACCCCGCAGGGCTTCTCTTGGCGTTGATCGGCGTTCTCTCGATCATGAACGGCGGTTATGTCTGGCTCATCACCAGCGGTCCGCTTATGGAAGAGGAATGAAATCAATCGTCCAGCGAACGCAAGGCGTCCTCCAAATTTGGAAGTTTGGAAGGGGCTTCTCTGCTGGACACATGCACGCTCATCTCAGTGCTTTGCGGCTGTTCACCCTCACCGGCCAACCAGGTTTTCCATGCTTGGCATCGCGCTTCTCGACGGAGCAAGAGTGGCTCCCACAGCGGTTCTAAATCGGCTCCGGCGCTTTGGAGCGCTAAAATCTGGGATGCGAAATGCTCCGAAGCTACCTCTTCCATTCTGAGCAACAATTCTCGCAGGCGAGTTCGTACGACTTCGTCGCCATCGTTCCACAAATCTTTGAACAAGCCACGAGCATCGCTTGGGTCGTGGTCGATGTACTCGCGAAGGTTGGGCACCACGTTTCGGCGAACGATTGGGAGGGGGTGGTCCACAAGTTGCCTCAAGCGGTCTGCCCAAGCCTCTTTGTCGAGGTACTTGACATCGCCAACGGTGGCGCTGGCGGCGGCGAGAACCACTTCGTCCTCGGATTGCAACATGGCGTCCAACAGAGGCAGAGCATCCTCAGCTAACCGCCGGAACAATCGCGGTAACACGTCGCCCATGGCCCGCTGCACTGCGGTCTCGGTTCGTTGATGCAGACGAAGGACCAATTCGTGGCCAAAGCCACGGTCCGCTTCAATGGCTTTCGCAAGGCACGTTGTGGTCTTTACCGCAACGTCTTGGCTCGGGTCAGCGGCTCGTCGAAGCAACAACGCTTTCAGGCCAAGAGGCTCAACGAGCGATTTTCGTTCGAGCAGCAATCGAACCCACTCTATGAGCAACAAACGTCGGTTTAGGTCACCGTTTTCCAGACACTGCATCAGCCACTTAGCGGCACGAACGCCGTTTTCGTGAGCCACGAGCGTGCTCGTCATTCTTGGCATCACGGCGTTGGGGTTCCAATCCATGTGTTGCGGACCGGCGTCCGGTTGCGTGTGCCATGAGCCGGGTCGTTCGGCCAACGCAATCGATTCAACCAGGTGGTATCCCTGATGGACAGGCTGCCCGTGTGGCACGGTGGAGAGGCCGTTGAGAAGCGCAATGCTCAGCCACCAACGGTCGGTGTTTGGAGCGTGCGGGTCAAAGGCTTGCGCCAACCAGTCGTTGGCGATGTAGAACAGCAAGCGTTGAGCGACGTCCCCCACACGCCGTGCAAGCCACTTCTGATGTATTTCGTAAGGGTCGTCACTCAGGTTCATGCGATGCGGAACCAACAATTCCACCACGGTGTTGAGGTGGCGGTCAAACATGCCTCGATCAACGTTGAGGATACCGAGGGCCGACTCAAAGAGGCCGTGAGGTGATGTGGGAGGCAACGCCGGAAAATCGGGGTCGCTCATCGGCGGTTCTGGGAGCGGCCACGCTTCCGTTCCGCGTTCCAGCGCTTCAACAAGCCCGGTGGCCACAAGCTCAAACACGCGGTCGGATATTTTTGTTCGGCTCTTGCTCACGCCGCTGGTCCCCCTCGTGGTGGTAACCGCTCAGACACATCAAATGTCGAGCTCAATGTTGAGGTTCTGAATGAGTTCCTTGTAACGGTTACGGATGGTGACTTCGGTGACGCCGGCTACTTCGGCAACCTCTCGCTGCGTTCTGCGCTTGCCGCACAACACGGAAGCGATGTAGATAATGGAAGCCGCAATGCCCGTAGGTCCACGCCCGCTGGTCAATTCCTTTTCCTGGGCCGCCTTGATGAGTTCGTAAGCCTTGGCTTCGACATCGGCGTCCAATCCCAATCCCGAACAGAATCGAGAAATGTAATCCTCAGGACCTGTTGGCATGATTTTCATCTTCAGTTCACGGACCATGAATCGGTACGTGCGTCCGATTTCTTTACGCCCTGTTCTCGAGGCTTGACCGATTTCGTCAAGCGTTCGCGGCACACCGCACTGGCGGCAGGCTGCGTAGAGCGAAGCAGCTGCAACGCCCTCGATGGAACGGCCACGAATCAGACGCTTGTCAACCGCTTTCTTGTAGTTCACAGCGGCGGCTTCGCGAACGGATTTTGGCAGTTCAAGACGGCTGGCCATCCGGTCAAGTTCTGCGAGGGCCATGGCGAGGTTGCGTTCCGTAGCGTTGCTCACGCGACTTCGCTTTTGCCACTTGCGCATTCTGTAAAATTGAGAACGGTAACGAGAATTGATCGTCTTGCCTGAGTAGTCTTTGTTCTGCCAGTCAATATCGGTCGAGAGCCCTTTGTCGTGGAGCATGACCGTCATTGGTGCCCCGGTTCTGGCTCGCTGATCGCCCTGTTCTGGCGAGAACACCCGCCACTCTGCGCCCTGATCGATAACGTTGTCTTCCAACACCAATCCGCAATCGTCGCAGACAACTTCACCACGGGTCTCGTCTCGAGAGAGTGACCGGCTTCCACATTCTGGACATTTGACAATGTCCTCCACTTGTTGTTCATCCATAATTATCCCACACTTGTTCGCATCTCAATGCGAACCTATTTAATCCCTTTTGGAATTTATATTTATAGTTAATTGATTGATTGTTCTCTGACCATGGCGAGCAGGTCGCTGAATAAATTTTCAAGCGCCAATCAATTTTGTAGATTCAAGCGTTTTGGTATCGAAAGGATTCACAAACATCAGGCATCGATTTGTTGAGCAAGCCAGGCGAGGGAAGAGGTTGAGTTGCCCACCATTTGCATGTCCGCCATCAACCCTGGAAATCGCACGGCGACCTCCTGATCGGTGATGGTCAATCGCTGAAGCGGGCCAAGACCGTTCTGAAGCTGCAAAATCGCTTGGACTTTCTCCGGCGTCAAAAAAGCACGAACGGCGTTTTCATCGTACCCCTTGATGCGGTATTTGCCGTCAAATTCAGGGTGGCCAATGGTGATGTCTTGGTTTCCGGTCATTGAATCAGGGAGGCGGATGCCCTCTGAGAGGAAGCCCTGAGGGGAAATTTCCAAACCCAACTGTCGCGGGTTGTTGAGCGTTATCGTCGAGTGCATGTAGGTCTGCGAGCGGTTCCGACGGCTTCGCCTTCGCACGGTTTCGAACCAGATCCTGCACCGGTAATTGCCGATCATCCCGCTCATGGCGGTGCCGTTCCAACCGTGTTGTTCGTTGAATCCAAAACCGTAGTGTGTCGCTAAGCTTCGCAAGGCAGCGTTGTGTTCTTTTCGGAAACGTTTCATTCTCCCAAATACCAGGTAAAAGAAACCCCCAAACAAACTGAGCGTGCAGAGAAGGTCGAGGACCAT
>Ga0160422_10001353_pt1 | contig 15340 bp, 12 predicted proteins | sample Fk160mmetaG_FD_108192 | JGI IMG/M metagenome (GOLD analysis project Ga0160422, IMG submission 108192) | Marine microbial communities from the Central Pacific Ocean - Fk160115 60m metaG | ecosystem: Environmental > Aquatic > Marine > Oceanic > Photic zone | place: The Central Pacific Ocean... | reverse complement strand
ATTCTTGCTTGAACTTTTGTCGCTGACTCTTCGATTCTCATTTTTGGAATATTCTTTTCAATTGCTTCAGTCATTCCACCGTATTCATTTATTTCCTCAATGTGTTTGAGAGCTTTTTCTGCAAGATCAGAGGTTAACTTTTCAATAAAAAATGAACCACCCCAAGGATCTATTACATCACAGGTACCTGTTTCTTTTTGAATAAAAAGTTGAGTATTTCTTGCTATTCTAGCAGAAAAATCAGTTGGCAAAGCAATTGCTTCATCAAAGCTATTAGTGTGCAAGGATTGTGTATGCCCATGAGTTGCTGCCAGAGCCTCAATGCAGGTTCTTGTAATGTTGTTCAAAGGATCTTGAGCTGTTAGAGACCAACCAGAGGTTTGACAATGAGTTCTTAAGGCAAGAGATCTTTGGTCTTTTGGATTAAATTCCCTTACTAAATTAGCCCAAATTAAACGACCAGCTCTCATTTTTGCTATTTCCATGAAATAATCCATGCCTATAGCCCAAAAAAATGAAAGTCTTGGGGCAAAAGCATCAATATCCAACCCTGCATCTATTCCAGCTTTTATGTATTCAAGCCCATCGGCAATTGTATATGCTAGCTCTAAATCTGCTGACGCACCTGCCTCTTGCATATGGTAACCAGATATTGAAATTGAATTAAACTTTGGCATATTTTCAGCTGTATATCTAAAAATATCGGAAATTATCCTCATTGACGGCTTTGGAGGGTAAATATATGTATTTCTGACCATAAATTCTTTTAAAATATCATTTTGAATTGTTCCTTTTAATTGATCCGTTGTAACACCTTGTTCTTCAGCAGCTACAATGTATAAGGCCATAATTGGAATTACTGCACCATTCATGGTCATTGAAACAGACATTTTATCTAGAGGAATATCTTTAAAAAGAACTCTCATATCTAATATAGAGTCTATTGCGACACCTGCCATACCCACATCGCCTGAAACCCTTGGATTATCTGAGTCATAACCCCTGTGAGTGGCCAGATCAAAAGCAATTGATAAACCCATTTGTCCATTTTCAAGATTCTTCTTATAAAATGCATTTGACTCTTCAGCAGTTGAAAAGCCTGCATATTGCCTAATAGTCCAGGGTTTATTTGTATACATAGTTGGGTAGGGGCCTCTAACAAAAGGATCTATGCCTGGTAAAGACTCTGTATGTTTAAGATTTTCAATATCTTTTTTTGTATAAAATGATTTTAAGTCTATTCCTTCAGGTGTTTCGTATACATTAGATTTACTATCTAAGTTATTGTTATTTAATATATTTAAATCTAATTCTATATCTTTTAATGGTTTAAAGTTACTCATGAAACTTTCCTAAATATTATTACTTTCAAATGGTTTTACATTAATTGGATTTGAGTCTGGGTCTTTATATGAATTTTCTCCAACTTTTATTATTTTTTTTTCTAAAATTTTATTCTTAAACTCATTGCGTGATTTTTTTAAACTCTCTATGAAATCTTTTGACTCAATAAGAGGAATGACTCCTCCATTATTTTCTTTTATTTTGATATTCTTCCAAGCATATTGAGCAATATCGTTAGTAAGTTTCTCTATATAAAAAGAGCCACCAGAGGGATCTTGAACCCTTGATATTCTCGATTCTTCCTGAAGGATTATATGAGTATTTCTTGTTAGCCTTTTAATAAAATCAGGTGCCTGGCCAAGTTTATGAGTAATATTATTACAGATTATTTTATTTGAACCGCCAATTGCAGAAGCAAGCGCAGCTGTGGTTATTCTTAGTTGATTTACCCATGGATCCTCTTGAAAGAGAATATTTGAAGATGACCTTGAGGTTATGTTCAGACTGCACTTTAAATCATAATGTTTAAAAATATTATTAAATATTATTCGAGAAGCTCTTATTTTAGCGATAGATGTAAAAAAATCAGTATTGGCAGATAAGGTTATGTTTACTAAAAACTCATCTTCATTTTTATTTTTATGATTTTCATACATTTTCATGAAACTAAGTGCTAGTAATTCAATCTCTTCAGATGTATTTGCTCCAAGATCATTCCATAAGCTTCCATCAAAGTTAATTAGGTTAATATTTTTAAAGTCAGAATTGACTTCTTCCTGAAGTATTTTTAGTTCTTCAAAATTTATTTTTTCGTTAATTTCCTTATTCATTGAAAATTCATCTAGCCATAAACCCGATGCAAAAGGATCAATTTCGAAGCCGCCTAAGACATTCTTATTTTTATTATTTTTTAAAAAATTAATATAATTTGATAAACTCTCTTTTGAGTAATTAATGTTTCTAATAAAAATAGGAGCAATAGACAAATCAACGTTGTTTAATACTTTATCTAAGGTATTAATTTCAAAGAATGATATCTCAATAGAATTGCTACCTCTCTCAAGTTCCTCTAAGATTCTACCATTCAGTATTTTAGGGTCATTGTTATGATCAATTGTTGTGCATATATACCAAGGCATATAAGTATTTACATTAGGCTTTAATCCTCTTCTTAGAGAGTAACTATAATCTTCTTTCTCATCTTTTGAGGTATATAATGGCTTAATTGAAAGACCATTATCAATTTCTTTATTTAAGTCTTCTAAATCTTGATCTTTAAGCGCAGCAGAAGCAATTTTTTCCCATTCTGAAATATCTGCTTTTTCAGCAATTAAATATTTTTCTATATTTTTGGCCATAAATTACTTATACGATATTTTTTAATTATTGAATACAAATACGATATAAACATTTATATAAATAATTATAATAGTTAAGTAAAAAAATTAAAAATTTTTAGAAAAAATTACAAATATGAAGAACATTTTTATAATCCCTAAACAACTAAATAAGTTGGCTATTTTTTTATCACCTTGGTTTGCGATAATTTCATTTATCTTGTTAATAGCCGGTCTTTGGTTATCTTTTTTTTACTCTCCAATTGATTATCAACAAGGAAATGCTGTTAGAATATTATACATTCACGCTCCTTCTGCTTGGTTGTGCATGATGATTTATTCATTTTTAGCAATAAATAGTTTTTTTGGCCTAATTTACGGTCATGTAACTGCGTTTTGTTTAGCAAGGGCAGCAGCGCCTATAGGGCTAACATTCACCTCAATTTGTCTAATTACAGGTTCAGTTTGGGGAAAACCAATGTGGGGTACTTGGTGGGTTTGGGATGCAAGACTAACCTCAGTATTGGTTTTATTCTTTTTTTATGTTGGCTATATTATTTTTTCAAAATCATTCAGTGACTTTTCAAAAGGCGAAAAATTTTCTTCGATTTTGTCAATTATTGGTATTGTCAATTTACCTATAATAAAATTTTCTGTAGATTATTGGAATACTCTTCATCAACCTGCAAGTATATCAAAACTTAGCCCTCCATCAATTCATATAGATATGCTTATTCCTCTTATAGTAATGTTTTTTTCCTTTCTATTTTTATTTTTATATATTTTGATTTTAAGGTTTCAAGCAGAATTAAATATAAGAAAAGTTAACATTAATAATATGAAGCTTTTTAGGGATAATTAAATGAAGGATTATTCATTTTATATACTAATAGCTTATTTTTTTTGTTTCTTTGGCCTCATAATTTTGATTATTTTATCAAAATTATTTCTTTCAAATTCAAAAAAAATGCTTAAAGAAATTGAGAAAAATGACTAAAAGAAGAAATAAAATTTATAAAATAATTTCTCTATTATTGGTTATATCTATTTCACTTTTTTTAATAATTTACGCCTTAAGAGATAATGTAATATTTTTCTATTCACCATCTGAGGTAATGGAAAAAGTTTCTAAAAAAGAAATTACTGACGGTTCTCTTATAAGGTTGGGAGGCCTTGTTCTTGAAAGCAGTTTTAGTAGGAATAAAAATAATCAGGTATTTTTCATAATAACTGATAATAAAAAAGAAATTTTTGTTTTGTACTCTGGTATACTACCAGATCTTTTTGAGGAGGGTCAGGGGGTAATAGCTGAGGGTTTTTTAAGGCTTAATAAAAATTCTATAAAATATCCAGAAAGATACTCTCTTTTAAATAATAATTTATATTTTGAAGCGCAAACAGTTTTGGCAAAACATGATGAAAATTATATGCCTCCAGAAGTAGCAGATTCTCTTAAAATGGGGTCATACAATAATGATTAATTTTGCTAATTTTAGTGTTTTAATTGTAGCTATCTTATCTTTGATGCAGTTTTTTATTCCGCTATTTGGAAAGATATTTAGTCTCAAAACACTCAACTATACTATTTCTTTTATATCGATTTCTTGCTTTACATTATTAAGCATTTCCTTTTTGACTTTAATTTCTGCTTATATAAATTCAGATTTCTCATTATTAAATGTTTGGTCTAATTCACATACATCAAAACCATTAATTTATAAAATTTCTGGGTCTTGGGGAAATCACGAGGGATCTATGCTTTTATGGTGTTGGGTAATGTCTTTGTATGGTTTTTTTGTAGCGATAAATTTTCAAAAAATATCATCAGACTTCAAAACTAAAATTTTAATGTTTCAAGGAATATTAAGTTTTGGATTTATCATATTTTTAAAATTTAAATCAAATCCATTTGAAAAATTATTTCCAGTTCCAGAGGAAGGTATTGGATTGAATCCCTTACTTCAAGACCCTGGGTTAGCATTTCACCCACCATTTCTTTACCTTGGTTACGTTGGATTATCAATTGTTTGGTCATTTGCATTAGCTGGGCTTTTTAATGATAGCTTTGATAGAAACTGGGCAACGAAAACAAAGCCATGGGTAATTTTATCTTGGGTTTTTTTATCAATTGGAATTACCTTAGGTTCTTATTGGGCTTACTATGAGCTGGGGTGGGGTGGTTTTTGGTTTTGGGATCCTGTAGAAAATGCATCACTTATTCCTTGGATAGTTGCTACAGCTCTTATGCACTCAATTATAGTGATGGAAAAAAGAGGGATTTTGATTAATTGGTGTATATTATTATCAATATTAGGCTTTGCCCTATCAATGGTTGGAACATTTATTGTTAGATCTGGATTATTAACATCTGTTCATGCATTTGCAAATGATCCTGATAGAGGCTTATTTATTTTATTATTAATTGCTATTTATATTATTGTAAGTTTATTTATTTTTGCAATAAAGCCTATTAAAACCAATCAATTATCACAGTATAATTTCTTAAGTAAGGACTTCTTTCTAATAATTAATAATTTATTATTAATTGTTTCTGCTCTGACAATTTTTGTAGGAACAATATACCCAATGATTTTAGAGATTTTTTCTGGAGAGAGAATTTCAGTTGGTACACCTTTTTATACCATAACAGTTATACCAATAATTTTTCTTTTTTCAGTCTTGGCTCCTATGGCAATTTTTTTACCGTGGGGAAAACTAAAGGTTAATTTTGAATATTTAAAAATTTTCTTATTATTAGCTGTTTCATCCTTATTTACATGGATTTTTTATATTTATTTTGATGTTCAAAATATTTTTTCAAATTTAGGTGTTTTTGTTTCATTTTGGATTATTTTAGGCTCTTTATATGTGCTTATTACTAAAAATAAAAAATTAAGCTTTTCATCTTTTTTTGGACACCTTGGGTTAGGAATTTTAATCCTTGGTTGTTCAATATCTATATCATCTCAAAAACAATACGAGGGACCCTTATCTTTTAATGAAAATATAGTTATTGGAGATTTTAAAGTTAAGTTTCTAGATGTTGAGGACGGAACAGGACCAAATTATATAAACTCTACTGGGAGTTTTTCTTTGGAAAAATATGGAAGAATTATAAATTTGACTGCTGAAAAAAGATTTTATCCTGTAGAAAAATCAATAACAACTGAAGCAGGAATTTATTCAAAATATTTTTCACATATTTATATTATTTTAGGTGAAAAAATTAATTCAGAGGAGTGGATGGTTAGGATTTGGTTCAAACCATTGGTTTCCTTAATATGGATAGGAGCATTAATTACAGCATTTGGAGGAATATTATCATTATTTAAAAAAATCAATTTAAGAACGAACTTTAAATACCTATTTTTGTTGATTATCCTTTTATTCTCTTTTCCAATTAATTCATACTCAAATGTTATAAATAATGATGAAGTTGAACAAATTGAAAATCGTATAAAGTCGATTAATCAAAATATAAGATGCTTAGTTTGTGAGTCTCAAACTATCGATGAGTCAAATTCACCTTTAGCAAAAGATCTGAGAGGTATTGTTCGAAGTAAAGTTTTAAATAACGAAACTGATGAGAGTATTTATAATTATTTTAGGGAAAGGTATGGTGACTATATAATTATGAAGCCACCATTTAGGAATAATACGTTCTTACTATGGATAGCACCATTAATATTTTTAATCATTGGTCTTGTTTTGATTTTTAAATATCAGAGAGAACAGAATGGAAATTAATATGGGAAAATTAAATGTTTCTAATTTAACTTGCTATAGATCAGGTAATGAAATTTTCAAAAATATATCTTTTAGCTTAGACGATGGTCAGATTTGTCTTCTTACAGGTGCAAATGGATCAGGAAAAACAACTCTCTTAAGAGTTTTAGCTGGACTCACGCCATCAAGCTCAGGTTTTATAGAATATAATAACTTAAGCTCGCTTAATGATAATTTTTATATTTTAGGCCATAAATTGGGTATTAAGGATGAGATTACGCCTTATGAAGATTTACTTTTTTGGTCTTCACTTTATGAATATAAAAATTTCGAAGATACCCTAAAGAGGTTTGATTTATTTAATAGTAAATCACTTAAGTGCAAATACTTATCTCATGGGCAGAAGCAGAGATTGGCAATTTCTCGCTTATCGATTTCTAAAAAACCTATTTGGTTATTAGATGAGCCTATATCCTCCTTAGATAAGCAGGGTATTTCTCTATTAAAAGATTTAATCGATAAGCATATTTATCTTGGAGGTATAGCTATTATTTCATCACATATTGATTTTTTAAAAAAATATGATTTTCGAATAGATATGGATTAATAAAATGAAAAATTTCAAATTACTATTTTTAAGAGAAATTAAGGGATCTTTTGGCTTGAAGGGGAGTTATATTTTATCTTTAACATTTTTTTCAATTTCCATAATTTTACTGCCCATTGGTATAGGGCCAAACAAGGGCTTTTTATCATCTATATCACCAGGTTTAATATGGGTCTCAATTATATTAACAACTTTACTTTCTTTAAATAATATTTTCCGTGAAGATTTTAATGATGGAACTCTAGATTTGTATAAAACAGGACCTTTATCGATAATAGAAATATGTTTTGTAAAGGCTATTGTTCATTGGGTATCTAATTTTTTACCTTTAATTTTCATAACACCAATTTTAAGTATATTCTTAGATTTTCCTTCTAATATATTGATTTATTTGATTTTATCTCTTGTTTTAGGAACACCCTCTTTAAGTTTTATTGGTATTCTAGGCTCTTCATTAACTTTATCCTTAAAGCAAAATAACCTACTTATTCCATTAATAATTTTTCCACTTTTTATTCCAATATTAATTTTTGGATCAGGATCAATTTCATCATTAATATTTATTGGGTTTGAGGATATATTTATAAGACAAATATTAATTTTATCAGGTATTAGCGGCTTGTCAGTTGCCTTATGTCCATTTCTATGCAGTTATATTCTAGATGTTAATTATGATTAAGTGTTCTCGTCAGGAATAAATTTAAGCGCTAAACCGTTTATACAATACCTTAGACCAGTCGGTTCTGGTCCATCGTTAAAAACATGACCTAAATGCTCTCCCTCTTTAGAGAGAATTTCTTCCCTTATCATTCCATGAGACGTATCTTTTTTAAGAATAATATTTTCTTTAATGGTGTCATAAAAACTTGGCCATCCACTACCTGACTCAAATTTTGTTTCGGACCTAAAAACAGGTAAACCCTTATCAGCAGTTACATATAAACCAGGTCTTTTTTCGTAAAGTAAATCACTTGTACCTGGCATTTCTGTTCCAGAGTTATAAAGAATATTTTTTTGTTCATCGGTTAAATCGTTACTCATCTCTCAATATTTCCTCTATAATTTAAATAATAGACTAATTACTTTACACAGTGATATAAAATTGGCATTTTGTCGATATAATTTGGAGAGGTGGCCGAGTGGTCGAAGGCGCTCCCCTGCTAAGGGAGTATACGAGCAATCGTATCGTGGGTTCGAATCCCACTCTCTCCGCCATATAAAAGACCTTTAATTAAATTTTTCATATTTTTCTTTATATTCTTTAATGCCTATACAGAATAAAATAGCACCTATTGGGGCAACTATCATTGCCACAAGACCTATAGAGTATCCGATTAATTCGGGATCATTAAAAATATAATCAGTTCCAAAAGCCACTAAAAATGGTCCGATAGCTAAACCTATTACATTTGTAGAGACTACATACATTCCATTTACAACACCTCTCATAGAATTTGGGGTGACTTCTTGCATAATTGTTGTAACTAATGCCAACGGTAAAGGTATGCAAAAGCTTGCTACAGCTATACAAACAAGAGCGTAAAAAGAATCATTTTGATAAGGTATTAATGATATTGCTATTCCTGCTAAGGAAACACCTAAAACACAAACTTTTAAGCCAGATGAGCTAAATGATAAATTTTTCAAAAATTTAGATATGAAAGGACCACAAATTACTCCTGTAGAACCAAAAAATAATGCGATAAGGCCATAAACTCTTCCAGCATCAGAGAGCTCCCAATCATAAACTCTTACTAAAATTGTAGGAGACCAAGCCTGCAGACTATAAAGCATTATTACCAAAAAGGGTGTCGCTATATGGAGGGAGGTGTAAATTCTTTTATTTGAGAGTATAAATGAGATTACACCAGACCAATTGGGTATTATCTCTGTTTTAGAGGTAATATTTTTACGTTTTGGCTCCTTAACTGAAAAAAGTAAACCAGTAATAATTATACCTGGCAGAGAAACAATTATAAAAGTCAATTGCCATGGAGCTAAACTTCCAATTAAAGGTAAATATATCTCATCACGACCTGATGTAAGATCTAAAACATAAGCACCTAAAATCATGGCTAAACCTGCACCCAAGTATGGACCCATAAGATAAATACTTATTGGAAAAGATAGTCTTTCAGGCCTAAAATAATCTGCAAGAACGGACCACGCTGCAGGAGAAAGGGCCGCTTCTCCAGCTCCAACCCCCATTCTCGCGAATAAAAGTTCATAAAAATTTCTTGATAAACCACATGTAAATGTTGTTATAGACCATGTAATAACTCCTAAAATCATTATATTAATTCTATTAAACTTATCGACTAAACGTCCAATAGGAACACTCAGTAAAACGTATGTAATTACAAAAGCAAAACCTTGTAATAAGCTTATTTGCGTATCACTTAATAATAAATCATTTTGTATTGGAATAACTAATAAATTTAGAATTTGACGGTCTATAAGAGAGAATATAAACGCAAAAAGGAAAACAAATGTTACATACCAGCCTTTTGTTTCTGATGGCCAATTTTCCACCTGATTTTTATCAATCAAATAACTTTCCTACCATTCTATGATCAGTACTGCTGTGCTCCAGGTGCATTTCATAAATTTGCCACCCAAAATTTTTTTTAAACCTGACTTTATCAAAATAAGTACCCATAACAACTCTTAATCTGTTATCTGGCCAAGTGTGCCATGCTTGAAGATAACTAGTCATATTGGCTTCTCCAGAAACTAAGTTATTATTTTTAACATTGAACTTAGTAAATTCAACAACCTGGGTTCCTATCAAATGTTGAGTACTGTTATATTTTTCGAGGGCATTTATAACTACTTTTGACCAGCCATTAGGTCCTTTGGCTTTTAATATTTTTTCAGCACCTGCGCTAATTTTAGCATTGGAACTAAAAATTTTATTATATATATTTATACCTTCTTTTCTTAATTTTTTGTTATTGGATATGCCTATTAAGTCTGTAGCTTTTCCATATAATCTTCTTAGATACTCTATTTCTTCACGAGACTGATAAAGGAGTGAAGCTTCTAAAGAGCTAGAATTAAAATTAAATTTTTTTTCAATCATAATTTCCCCTAAAACATATAATATTAATAATTTAAAATTATAAAATATTAAAATAATATTTAGTTAAAATAAAATAAATCTATAATATATTTTTAGCTAATAAATTAGGGTAAATGAATTGTTTAAAGTTTTTGCTTTTTTAAAAAGAAATAGCTTGCTGTTAACACATGATGAATATCGTGCAGGGCATGTTGGTTTTCATTGTTGTAATTCAAGAAGACTAAAAAATATAAGAGGATATTTAGTAAACATATGGTCAAATGAAACATTACAAAAAAAAATGGGAAAAAAATACAAAAATATTATTATTAATGAGCCAGAAAATTTTCTAGACTATTGGGATGGATTTCCAGAGGTTTATTTTGATAATAAAAACGATTGGATCTCTGCATCAACACCTGAACCTACTAGAGCAACAAAAGATGGTCTATCTATTGATGAAAGTTGGACTTTAGGAGATGGTCCATTTCTTTTTGATAAAGTTGAAAATAAATCTGATCAATTTAAATCAAATCATTTAAAGGTTAATGAAAAGCAGATTTTACCGGTCTTTAGACCGGAAAAAAAAATTTGCAAAATAATTCAATTTTTTAAAATAAATAATTCTTTATCTGATAAAGAATTTAAAAATGAATTTTTAAACTCTTATAATAAACTATTCTTAGATATTCCTAACATTATTGGTTTAACAGTTAATTTCCAAGACAAAAATATTGATGCTGCTGTAAAAGATTTTTTCCCAAAAAATGCATGGTGTTTTTCTGATGAAGGAAAAAAAGAAAGAAAATTTTTTGCAGAATTATGGGATGGAATTACAGAAATTTACGTCAACAATTCTGAAGACTTTATAAGTGGGGTTTTTAAACTATCAAAAGAAAAAAGTTTTAATGAATTACAGGAAAAACTCTTTTCATCTTTATGGTACGTAGAGGTTGACGAGAATTTAATTGTTTTACCAAACAGAAATTCATTGCCAGATTATTATTATAGGTAGGATATGTTTAAAGTATTTGGTTTTGTAAAAAAAAATAATAATTTATCTCATGATGAATACAGAGCTGGTCATGTTGGTTATCATAACTCTTTTGGAAGAAGGTTAAAAAATATTAGGGGATATATTTTAAATGTGAGATCTAATAAAGATCTTATTGACGATTATAAAAACTCTGAAATAATTAGAGAAATATCTTTAAATGAACCCAAAAACTTTGATACCCAATGGAATGGTTTTGGTCAGTTAATGTTTGATGACTATCACGATTATATTAATGCAAAGCAAGCTACTCTTGATAAAGCTGGACCAGGGGGATTAGAACTTGATGAAATGGTAGCTAAAGTAGGAGATGATTTTAATCATCTATATTCAGGCTCTCCTTTTCAGTTTAATGTAGATGAAACTATTATCTGTCCTGTAATGAGACCAGAAAAAAAATTATTCAAAATTGTTCAATTTATTAAAAAAAAGAATGAGCTTGATCCTCTTTTATATAATTCATACTTAAAAGGAAAATATTGTTCAATTTTTGCTGATATTAAAGGTTTAAAAGGTCTAATTATTAATCATAGAACATCACTTGATGTAATGACCAATTTTTTTAAAGCTGATGCAGAATGTTTTAGTGAAAGAGGTATTAAAAGAAGAGAAAAATTTTACGATTGTTGGGATACTATTATTGAATACTGGTTTTTAAATCCCGATAATTTTTTTAAAGGTAGATTCGAGAAAAAATTATTAAGTAATATTATTATCTTTGAAGATAAATATTTTGCAAAATCTTTTTACAGGGAAGTCGATGAGACTTTGGCGGTGATACCAAAAAGAAATATAGCACCCGAATTTTATCATAGATAAATTAATCTTAAAAAATAGATTGATTTTAATTTTTAAATTTAAGAACTGAAATAATTTTATTAACGTAAAAAAATCATTTTTCTTATTTTTTATTAATTGATTAATTTAATATTAAAAAATATATTATAAATAATTGTTATATTAGGGAGAATATTTTCGGTCATGAAAAAAACTTTTACAATTTTTTTATTAATTTTTGTATTTATTTTAAATTTTAAGTCAGTTGCCTATGCTCAAGAGGCTTCAAGTCAGTTAAGTGATATCGAAGAAATTGTTGTAACTTCGCAAAAAAGAGCAAATGCAATTGCTGCTCAAGACCTACCTGTTAGTGTTACAGCAATAAGTGAACAGCTAATTTTAGAGTCTGATTCAGTAGATTTAACCGACATCGGGAGAATGGTTCCGAATGCAACACTTCATCCTTCGGCTACTTTTGCCAGTACACCAAATTTCTTAATTCGTGGTATTGGAATAAGTGGAACAACTAGATCGCTTGATCCAGCAGTAGGCGTTATCGTTGATGGTGTTTATCTAGGGTTTCCAGTTGGTGCCAATCTAGATATGTTTGATAGAGAATCAATTGAAATATTAAGAGGTCCGCAGGGTACACTTTTGGGTAGAAATGTAACTGGTGGTGCAGTAGTAGTTCGTACAAAAAGACCTACAGGCGAATTTGGGCTGAAAGCAGATGTTACCGTCGGTGATTATAGTAGAAAAGATTTATCTTTGAGTGTTGAAGGACCTATAAGCGATACCATATCAGGTAAAATAGCAGTTATGTCGCGGGAAAGAGATGGATATTGGAAAGATAATAATGGCGGTACAATGATACCAACAGCTGGTGCAATTGCTAGAGGGTACGATGAAACTGGTTTTGGTGAATCAGGAACAAAACCCGATGTAGATCTTACAATTATTAGGCCAATGTTGTTGATTGAACCTAATGAAAATCTTGATATTACCTTAATTGGAGAATTTCTCTCTGACAAAAGTGGTACAGCCGACAGTAGAAATTTTGTAAATGCTAATTCTCTAAGAAGGACTCAACTATTTGGTTATACTCCTCCAGAAGATAGATATGAGATAAATCATAATTTAATGGGTGGAAATGACCTTGAAATTGATACTTTTGTTGGTGAATTTAATTTACAAATGGATACTGGAATTTTAACCGGTATTGCTTCATATCGAGAATTAACTTATGACTCAAGTACTGATTTTGATGGATCACCAATAACTTTGTTCCATTTTCCAGATAATCATGAAGAACAAGAACAACAAACATTTGAATTAAGATATGCAGGATCAAACTCTGATAATATAGATTATGTAGTAGGCATAAGTTATTTTGATCAAGAGATGTTTGTTGGCGAAAGAAGGGATTTTGGTGTTGCTGATATCGCTGGTGTAGTGGAGCTTTCACATGACAGTATTGGTATTTTTGCTGAATTAGATTACTTAATTACTGATAAAACTAAAATTACTCTTGGTGCTAGATGGACAGAAGAAAGCAAAGATGTAATATTCAACGCCATCGGTTCATGTGAAAAAGATTTCAGTTCATGTTCTGGTCCTTCCTCTGGCTTATCTGTAGGTGGTACGTTCGATGATACGACACCTAAAGTTGCAATTACTCATGCGCTTAATGAGGATATAAATATCTATGCTAGCTTTACACAAGGATTTAGAAGTGGAACATTTGATGCTCGTGCAAGAACAGTTGACTCTTTTCTAAACAGTAAACCCGGACCTGAGGAAGTTACTAGTTTTGAACTAGGAATGAAATCAACTTTCAATGACGGTAAAGTACTTTTAAATATTGCTTTATTCCAAGCTGATTATGATGATATTCAAAAACTTGCTCTCGAGGAGTGCGAAGTTGACATTGTTACTTGCCCAAGCGGTCGAATACAAAGATTAATAAATGCAGCTAAAGCTACTATTGAAGGTATCGAAATTGAAACTAAAATTAATCTAACTGATCAATTTAGTATCGAAGGTTCATTGGGTTATACCGATGCCGGCTTTGACGAATTCCTTGGTTTTGATGCTGATGGCGTTAGGGGTTATGATCCTGTAACAGATCCTGCTGCTGCAGCCGCTTTAAAATTTGAGAGAGTTCCAGAACTAACCTACAATATAATGGCTAATTATTTCCAACCGTTGTCGAATGGGGCTGAGCTAGATTTTAGAATATCATACTCCTATACTGATGACTTTACTAATGATGCTCTTGGAACAAGAGCGATCATAACTGACTCTTATGGACTTCTTGATGCAAGCGTCTCATATACTTTTGCTGGAAGTGGACTTAAATTAACGGTCTTTGGTAAAAATATAACCGACGAGGATTATCATGATTTTGCTCTTGATAATGCTCTTACTAGCTTAACATGGGGCGGTGTTCCTGATACCTATGGACTTCGTCTGACTTATTCTTTCGAATAAAGTTTTATAAAATAAATAATTAAAAAGGCCATTTTAAATGGCCTTTTTTATTAAATTTAAATAGGTTATTTAAATAGGTTATTATGACTAAAAATGAAAAGCAGAAACGTCACTATGATTGGTTAAATCAAGTAAAAGAAGAAATTATTGATCCTCAATTACCAATTATTGATCCACACCATCATTTATGGAATGGCGATGATCAACTAGCAGGATCTTTTCCATACTTGATAGAGGATCTTAATGAAGATACATTTTCAGGTCATAATATTATTGGGACCATTTTTATGGAGTGTGCAGCAAGTTATTATTTAAATGGAGAAGAAAAATATAAACCAATAGGTGAAACTGAGTTTGTTATAAATTTAATTAATGAAGCAAAAAATAAAGAAAAATCAACAAATATAATAGGGATTATTGGTTTTGCTGATTTAATGTTGGGTAGCGAAGTTAAAGATGTTTTAGATAAACATATTTTAAAAGGAGAGGGCTTATTTAAGGGTATCAGACATGCTGCAGGATGGGATAAAAATTTTGAAATTCACAACTCTCATAGCAATCCAATAGAAAATATTTATCATAATAAAAGTTTTAGAGAGGGAACTGAAGAATTAATTAATTTAAACCTTACTTTTGATGCATGGCATTATCATCATCAAATTAATGATTTGAGTATTTTTGCAAAAAACTATCCAGAATTAACTATTATTCATGATCATTTCGGCGGACCACTTGGTGTCGGTCCTTATGAAGGTAAAAGACAAGAAATTTTCAAAAAATGGAAAGATGATATTGCCTTATTATCTGAGTCAAAAAATGTCTATGCTAAGTTAGGTGGCCTAGCCATGCCAGTAAACGGCTGGAATTTTCATAAACAGGATAAACCTGCTTCATCAGAACAAATAGTAGATATGCATCATGAATATTATTTGCATACGATTGAT
>Ga0160422_10001352_pt1 | contig 15345 bp, 16 predicted proteins | sample Fk160mmetaG_FD_108192 | JGI IMG/M metagenome (GOLD analysis project Ga0160422, IMG submission 108192) | Marine microbial communities from the Central Pacific Ocean - Fk160115 60m metaG | ecosystem: Environmental > Aquatic > Marine > Oceanic > Photic zone | place: The Central Pacific Ocean... | reverse complement strand
TGAGGTTCTAGTCTCAGGCACCAATTGCGAAAACATAGAACGAGCCTGAGCACCTGCTGAACCCATTGCCACGCCGACGAACATTCCTAGAATTATCCATTGCATGGATACGCCTAGATTTAACGGCTCCCAAACTTTGTCTCGCATGGTCTCTGCCCAACCATCAACTGGTCCACCTTGGTCAACAATCGTGGGATGACGGTCGCCAATCTCGCTGTGCACATCCTGTAGTCCATCAATGAAAATTATCGAGAATCTGTGATCGCTAACACCGTCAAAAGCTTCAACGATACCTGCAGCATTAGCTTCAGATATAGTGAAAGTTTCATCATCCTCGGTTTTTGCTTGACCAGCAAGCATGGTTCCGACCAGTAAACCCACTACGACAATGGCCAACATTGCCAGCAACCCGATTTTTCCAAGTTCTTTATTTTGAATGAACATTATTGAGCCACCAATTATCGCCACAAATGCAAGAATTATCACACAAGCAAATAGTCCAGCACCGAGCGTGGATGAGCCAGAACTCTCTTTGGCATAATCAGTTGAATTGCTCGGGAAAAACTCCTGAAAACTATTCCTGAACTCTGCGTCACCAGCCGAGGTTTCCCCCACCCAGTTTTCATAGCCTCGGTCATATAAGGTCAGAAGTTCATATTCACCGGTCTCATTGTTGAATTCAAATTGGAAGTCATACCGCTCTGAATCTTCTTTTCCATCTAATTCCAGCGGGGCGAAACCAGCCGCCACGACTGCAACAAAGCAGTAGATTAGCAGTGCTAGCATTAGGGCAAACTTGGTTCCTTTGATATCTGCCAGTTTCCCAAATACTAGCGTCATAGGGATTGCAACTATATTCACAGTTAACAGAAGTAGAACGTTCATGCTTTGATCTAGCCGCAAAACCGATTCACCAAAGGCACTTGCCATACTTGCAATAGTATTGACACCATCATAAAACAGCAAATAAGCGAGTAAAAAGAAGGCAAGAACCTTGAACTTCTTGATTTCTTTGAAGGTCTGAAATACCTGACCATAGGCAATCTTGGTCGCATTACCAAATCCTTTCCATTCCATTGTTGAAGGTATTTCAGGCTCTGGAGTCCACTTAAACATGAGATAACCGAATCCCCACCACCAGATAGCTGAGGTTGAGAAGATTACTGCCATCTTAAAGTTGGTATCCCAGGAGAATCCCAATAGTACGATTAGATGGAAAATAAGAATTGATGAACCACCAATGAATCCATATGCATAGCCCCAAGTAGAGACATGATCTTGACATTTTCTTGGCGCAAGGTATGGCATAAATGAATAATAGATTACGTTACCTCCAGTGAATCCAATCGTCCCGATAGTATACATCAATGCGAGTATTATGTAACCTTGGGAACCAAAATATGGCGCTGCTCCCATAAGTGCTGTGAATAGTATTCCAACCAAAGTATACCATTTTAGCAATTTCTTTTTTATCGGCATTTTATCGGCAATTACACCTAATGCAGGTGCGGTTACAACGACGAAAATCATGGATATTGTCAGCACCCATGCATAAAATGTGTCACCAGATTGAGTTCCCGTAGCCGTGTTGTAAAGTGCGGCCATCAGGGCTGGAGCGATTACCGTCATTACGGTCAGTGCATATGCCTGATTAGCCCAATCAAAGAAATACCAACTCTTCAGGGCCTTCCTTTTTTCATCACCCATTGCGTTAATTGTTTCTTTTGCAGAGAGACCTGAAAATCCATCTTCTGTTGCTGTCGCGACCTCAGACATGATGCCAAATGGCCCTGTTAGGCTTATCAATTATATACCTACAGTGCAAGTCGACAGTAACTTTTTACTGACTTTTGATTAGTATCAGTGATCTCTAATAATCTTGTAACGTCCAAGTGCTTCCATCCACATTATTTCTTTACCCGCTTCGATAGACATCTCCGGCTCCATTGGCAGAATCATCATACTGTGGTCTCTCATGTTCATCGCGTGAACCTCGTCGCCATCTATGTGGGTAACCATCGCAGTTCCTTTCTCAATCATGGGGACCTGAATACTGTCCGTCACGGTTCCGACGTGGGAGATTTTTTTGGCTGAGAATAGGGAAATTAATTCTAGACGTGCCTTCGCAGAGCCATGCTTTCCCGGCTTCGACTTAGAGATGCTTAGGATTTTGTAAGCCTCATCATCAACAACACAAAATCGACCTACTTTCAATGTTCTAATTTCTACTCTGTCAGTTCCTACCATGGGTCTGCCTCATAATGCTGGTCTAGTGTTGGCTTATGACCATTGCCACTAGAATACTGATAAAGGTCATAAATCACGAACATCAAATCTGTTGCCAGATTGTTCCATAGAGTGATTTACGATAAGTTCAAACAGACTACTTGCAACTTTGTCCGGTGCTACTAAATCACCATTTTTGTGGAATTCAATGAATCTATCGACCATCGGAAAATCTGCTTTATCAGCCGATCTAATTGTCGCTTGCATATCAGTATCAACTATCCCAGGTGCGACAGATACGGCACTTATGCCATCATTCCTGCCTTCATCTGCCAGACATCGAGTCCACATGTCTAGCCCAGCCTTGGATGTGCAGTATGCCGACCATGACACAAGTGAATTCACTGCGGCACCACTGGAGATGGTAGTGACTCTACATCGACCAGCATTTATCATCGCGGGATAAAGAATTCTAGTCAAGTGTTGGACTGATACTAGATTTACCACTAAAGTTTCATCCCACTTCGTTTCATCTACTGTGAAAATGTTTCCAACAGGACCAATGATTCCAGCATTGTGAATAATTCCGTTTATTGATGGATATCGATTAACAACCTCACCTGCAACTTTTTCGATTTGCTCTGGTTGTGATAGATCGCAAACCATGGCTACTGATGAACTGTTGTGAGACTTAAGATAATTATCTAATTCTGTTAGCTCCACAGATTCCCTCGCTAGACCAATAATTGTGTATCCTTGAGTTGCTAATAACTCACATATTGACCGACCCAGGCCTTTGGAGGCACCAGTGACTAAGAATACTGGATGTTCGGTCATTTGACCACACTACTCTGCATACATTTCAAGCAATTCTAAAGGAATGATTTGTAATGCTTCCTCATGAGTCGCTTCGAGATTTACCGGACATGCAACGCCATTATTAGCCGCATCAAGCCATGTTCTTGCACAGATACACCACCTGTCACCAGGTTTCAATCCGGGAAAATTGAAATGAGGAGCGGGGGTTACCAAATCATTGCCTTTAGACCTAGCAAACTCAAGAAATTTTTCAGTCACAATCGAGCACACAACGTGCATACCGCGGTCGTTACTATCGGTATTACAGCAACCATCCCGATACCAACCAGTCAGCGGTTCCATCGAGCATTCTTGTAGTGCCTTTCCTAGAACATTGACGCTTGGATTCATGGTTTGGCCTCATTACGAACTTACATTAATACTTGTAGAAACCTTCGCCGGATTTTCTACCAAGTTTGCCCTCAGCTACCATTGTTTTCAATAGTTCAGCGGGAGCATACTTGTCATCTCCCAAGCCCTCATGTAGCACATTCATTATGTGCAGAACAGTATCTAATCCAATCAAATCTGAAAGCGCAAGTGGACCGATTGGATGATTCATACCTAACTTCATTATGCCATCGATTGCTTCTGGTTCAGCAACGCCTTCCTCCAAGGTAAGAATTGCTTCATTTAACATCGGGCACAAAATTCTGTTGGACACAAAACCCGGAGAATCATTGCAGGATAGAGCGATTTTACCCATTTTTTCCGCCGCCTCTACTACCGAAGAATTTGTTGCTTCGCTTGTTTGGTCACCATTGATAATTTCTACCAGCTTCATAATTGGAACAGGGTTCATGAAATGCATCCCAATGACCTTTTCAGGGCGGTTAGTCGCGTTCGCAATGGTTGAGATTGAAATTGATGAGGTGTTAGAGGCAAGAATACACTCAGGTTTGCAGATTTTATCTAACTCAGAAAATATTGATGTTTTCAAATCTAATATTTCTGGCACAGCCTCTACTACTAAATCTACATCTGCACATTCACCTCTATCTGTAGTAGTAGATATACGAGCAAGCGTATCATCAGCGTCTGATTGGCTAATTCTCTCCTTTGAAACTAACTTGCTTAGCGACTTTTGAATAGTTGCTATACCTCTGTCAACATATTCCTCCTTGATATCAATCATCAATACTTCATAACCTGCACTGGCAGCAACTTGGGCAATTCCGTTGCCCATTTGTCCAGCACCAATAACTGCTATTTTCTCCATACCCTATCGCCTTTGGCCAACGCCACGAGCCTATTGAATGTGCGCATTGTCGGGGAAAATTTTAATTTGTAAATCTAAGTAAGATTATCTATGGTAGAGATTCTATGTCCTCATTGTGAAGGCGAAATAGAATTGGATGATGATGCGTCAGGTGAATTTGAATGTCCACTTTGTGACGGTGAATTCGAATGGAATATGGACGATGACGACTCACATGAAGCCAACACCTATCCTGATGGTGTAATTATTACCACTGATTTCAAACAAATGCCTGCGGTCCCAAAAGTCACAGGGATACTATTTTCCATCTATATGGGATTTGTTATAGTGTTTGGCTTGATTGGGATTATCGGTGGCATTTTTCTTGGCTCCTTAGAATCTGAGGTAGGCACTGGGACTGGATTTGGAGCATTGATTTTGATTTACTCACTAGTCATTTTGTCTGTAGGCATTGCAGGTTTAGTCTTCGGAATTAGGGCTGCAAAAGGGGATTTCACATCTCACATTGTTATCACCGTCTTATCTGGAATAGCAACATTAAATGGCATATTCACATTCTCAGGAGCAGCAGATATACTTTCATTACTGATCAGTATTTCATTTACAGCATGGAACATCTGTTGTATTTTTGTCCCAATTCTCAAGGCCCAGTTTACCGGAGTTTTAGTTACACAGCCTAAAATGTCAAATGATTTTGACAAAACTAAATCCATACATCCAGTTGAATGGATTAGCCACGCTGTCTCCCTTGTAGTTCTTATTGTGATAATTATCTGCCTTAGCTCAAGCTCATGGTACACTGTTACTGTAGACGGTGAAAGCGATATTGTCATGGACTTGTCAGGGCCCGAATTTCCTTCGTGGTGGATTTTGGACATGTTGGGTGATGAAACATACTCTGATATTTCTGATGAATTCCAATCATACTACAATGATTTCTGCTTAGATGGCAGCAATAAAGAGTGTGATGAACTAAAATCAGATATAGATTACTGGAAATCATGGAATACGTCAACACTAATACTGAAAATAATGTTAATTGTTTCGTTGATTGTATGTATAATCGGAATTCTTTCCAGGTTAGTTGCAATTCTGGCTAACAATGGTATGATTAATCTGCCTGACAAAGGTTACATGGCCAATGACATGGTAAGGAAATTTTCACCATTAGTAACCTGTGGTTTGTTGTTTATTGCAATAGTATTGTTCATGATTATGCAACCTGGTAACACTGGCGACTATTGGCAAACATGGTTAGATGAGGATGTTGAAGTAGAAACCAGTTTTGGATTCGTGGTATGGATTGGCCTTATTTTTGCTATGTTAACACCTGTTTTGTCTAAATTCGAAATAGACATTACTTGAATTGATGGTAGCCCGAGTCGGATTTGAACCGACGTCGGCGGGACCAAAACCCACCATGATGGACCCCTACACTATCGGGCTGGGTAATCTACCGGACACGCTCTAGTTTTTTTCCTTGTCGGAAAAACTACTCCAAAAATCTCAACAAATTTGAATCGGTAATTTTTAATCTGGCACTATTAGTAAACTCTGATAAATCTAAATCTTGCCTTGATTGATAGATAGATGCCTGTAGCCCCATGTCTAACTTATCGATTTGTTTGACAAATTTGGCTTCTTCGGAGAGCCCGGACTCATACTCGTGAAACAAACCTAGCCATTCAGGGGCTAATTCAGACATCGCGCTGGCTTCTAACTCTGCCTTGTTTCTAACGTCATCATGCGGTGTTAAATCCCCAACCCTAACCTCTGGAAGATCATGGATAATACACATAGCAAGGACTTTTGCCATATCCAAATTTTTGGGAGCAAAATGTAGTGCTAAAACCGCCATACCCCATGAATGAGCTGCAACAGATTCTGGTTCTTTTACTCCCGACCTGACCCAACCGGTTCTTGGTAAATCTTTCAGCCCCAGCCACTCTTGTAATCTGTCGCGCATGCCTGTGGGTATATGCAAGAGGTCAAAACCTAAACGGGTGTTTGCATGTTATGGAAACAGGCAAGCCAAAATGGTGGGACGATGCAGTAGAGTTCCTGAAACAAGATGAACTACTAGGCGATGTAGTTAGGCGTTATCCAGATGGTTCGCTTGAAGGCAAGGGTCGCCTGTTTGAAACCACAATTCGCTCAATTGTCGGCCAACAAATATCGGTGATTGCATCAGATGCCATATGGGGGAGATTAGTTGGGCTACTCGGCACACCAACTCCAGAAAATGTCCTTAAATTTACTCAAGAAGAATTAGCCGCCTGTGGATTGACTAGACCCAAAGCAAGCTACATCTATGGCTTAGCAGAGAATTCGACAGACTTATTGCAACAGGATTGGGAAAACATGAATGATGATGAAATTAAGCGTCATTTGGTGAAATTTCGCGGCATAGGTCCATGGACAGCAGAAATGATGTTGATGTTTTCGTTTATGCGCCCTGATGTATTCAGTATTGGTGATATTGGTTTGGTCAAAGCGGTCAAAATTCTGGTCCCTGAGGTTGAAGATAAGGAATCTATAGAAAAAATTGCAGAAAGATGGTCACCCTACCGTACGGCTGCTTCATGGTATCTTTGGCGGATGATCGACCCAGTGCCGGTAGGTTACTGACATAACAACGGCTTTTCTGATTGGTAGTCAGGTGCATTAACACCAAACTCATAGGTGTTTTTTGCTATACTTGTCCTAATTAATAGCGAGCAAGGTGACTCATCAAGCTCTTGTTGCTCGTTGTCGACGGTTACTGAAGCCCAGACCCACCACATAGCATTCTCATCATCTGTGAAGGTAACATCAACTGATTGAATTATTAGTTTAGTAACCATCTGTCCGTTATCAATTACTTGAACGGTTGACGTCATTACTAGACTGCTGCCATCAAATGTATAACTAGAGCCAGGATAAATTTGATTGTCAAAACCATTATCACCATCGAATTCAAAACCTTGGCCGTCAGATTTTATCCAGGTTCCTTCAATTGGTTCCGTCGATTGAGGGATCATAAACATCAACACAACACCACCAATTAGCAGCATTATGACAGCGGTTGCATACAATACGTTTCTTTGCTTGAAAAATTCTGTGGTTTGTTTGGTTAACGGATGATTACGGATGTTAGTGAGTTGGTTGCTGATTTTGGGTTGTTGGCTAGTGCTTGGATAATATGCCTGAAACTGTGTTGCAGATTGCGCATTGCCATGATTTTCTGGAATAGGATTCACAGTGCGATCTAATCCCCCGGCCTGTTCATCCATCTAGTTTCCTCCGTGATCAAATATTATTAAACAACTCGCTCGTGTATTCTGGCTCTCTTGTCGCAAAAAGTGGACAGCGTTTGCATGCTGATTTGTTCCGACGTTTATACTTATGACAGCATTCAGATTTAAGTTTATTTTTTGATTTCTTTTTTGATTTCTTTTTATCCTTGCTGAACCCGACGAATTCTGAGTGTTCAACTAAACTAACAATCGATAAGTTTGGTGTAGTTATGCTTGCGTCGCTGGTGCCACATGCTGGACATGTGGACCAACTTGTTTCAATGTGGCTCTCACATTCGCCGCATTCGACCATTGTCTTTAGATGGATTAGGGGTGCCTAATAATATTTCGGGACGCCTAAACATAATTACTAAAAGTATCATGGTTTGGCGAGATTGCGATACCATGAGTTTCCGTAGGTTTATTCCCGGAATTGCCACGTTGATGCTGCTGATTGCAGTCTCAAACCTCGGCCTAATTCTTGAGGATTCGAATGACATTGAATCAATGCTAACCTCTGCCCGAGATGATGACTTCTGCGAGGACAATTATTCCACTGAATCAGCCTGCAACGCCGATAGTCGGTGCGAATGGGATGCAGAGGACGACCCTTCAGATGAAGATTATCCGGGTGAGTGCGAAGAAGCCGATGATGACGATGATGACGACGAGGATGATGACGACGACGACGAGGATGATAACGGGTCTGGATCAGGCAATAATGGAAACAACGGCAACGGTGGAACTCTACCCACAGATACAGACGGCGATGGTGAAGCCGATGATACCGATTCAGATGATGATAACGATGGCGTTGATGACATGTATGATGCCTTCCCTCTAGACGCCTCAGAACAATACGATTTTGATTCAGATGGAACTGGTGATAACGCTGACACCGACGACGATAATGACGGCTATGCTGATAATAATGATGCGTATCCATTTGACGCTACAGAGCACGCAAATTTTGACGGAGACAATCTAGGCGACAACGCTGATCCGGATGACGATAATGATGGTGTTGATGACCAATATGACATCTTCCCTTACAACCCTGATGAGCAGTATGACCATGATAATGACGGCATCGGTGATAATGCTGACAATGACGATGACAACGATGGCTACATCGACTCACAAGATGCTTTTCCGTATGATTCCACCGAGCACCGCGATAATGACGGCGACGGAATTGGCGATAATGCAGACTTAGACGATGACAACGATGGGATTAACGATACTGAAGATACAGATACTGAGCAGTTAGAAGTGGTCAACGATAATGACAATGATGGCATCCCAGACGAAGACGACGACGACGATGACAATGACGGAGTCATAGATTCACAGGACTATTACCCATTTGACCAGACCGAGTCTAGTAATTTTGATGGTGATGCTGTTGGTGATAATGCCGACAATGATGATGATAACGATGGCTATTCAGACTCAGAAGACGCGTTTCCGTTTAATGCTGCTGAATGGTTTGACACGGATAATGATGGAATTGGAAATAACGCCGATAGCGATGATGACAATGATGGAATATTAGATGATGACGATGCATTTCCAACCGATGCCCAATCATCGCTTGACTTTGACCTTGACGGCATGCCAGACGAACTTGATTTTGACGATGATAATGATGGTGTAAACGACATCTTTGACCCGTTTCCTCTCGATGCAAGTGAATGGGAAGACACTGATGGAGACGGTATCGGTGATAATGCCGATCCAGATGATGACAATGATGGTTTTATTGACATCTTGGACACTTCCCCTAAGTATGCTGGTTTCACTCCTAGCGATGAATTAATTGAGAATAATCGTGATAGCAAAACTGATTCTAGTTCTACCATTGCCGGCAACAAAGCTCTGTTGTTGTTATTTACCACGACTATTGCTATGGGGATGATACTGGGTGCTAGGAGACTGGTCAACAAGCCGAGTCAAAACCAAAAAGAACCGGTTAATATTCCAATAGAGCCAAAGATGGAGGATAAACTATGAGCACCCTAAACAAAATCTTAGACTTAGATCTAAGAAAAATCTTGAACACTAAATTTTGGCTTCTAGTTGTCTTGATATCACACACCATAGTCGGTACTTTAGTGCCACTGATAACAACAGAGTTTGACAGTGTAGAGTTTCAAGCAGCATCATATGGATTAGTAATCTCAGTTGTATTAGCGAGTATTTATTTCTTGACTGAAAATCAAACCCAGGCGCGTTTAACAGCGACGATTGCTGGAGCCACGCTACTATGGATTTTGATAACTTTAATCGCTGACCCGTCAAATAATTTCGAACTGAGTGTCAACTTTGAGCCCCCATTTCTCTACAAATTCTCGTTTGATATCGAACTCGCACCACCAATTATCCTGTGGGCCATGCTTACATTAAGCGGTATAGTCTACTGGAACTCTGAAAGCAAAGCGGAAGATTCTGAGCAGGAAGCTGAAGTGATTGAGGCTTAAGTTTGTCTGATTTAACCCGACAAATGATTTAACATACAATCAAGGGTGGGTTAACCATGGCTTCAGATAAAGTAGACTCCATGTCTGAAAAGCTAAACCTAACCAAGCAGCGCTTGAGTGCATTGTCGCAAAAAGTTGCTGACAGCACTAAAGCAATGATTAGCAACACCAATGAGTCAATCAAAACCAGTGTCGCAAAACATAAAGAAAAGCGTGAGCAAAAGGCCCTAGAAAAAATTTCCAACACTAAGCAGGAAATAGCTCAAGACGGATTAATGGACGATGTCCCTCCAATGGTAATGCTACCTGAATTTGAGGATGAAAAGCTTGAGATTGCAGCAGAACAAAATGAAAATATGATTTCTATTGTCGAAGAAATGCAACGTCTGTCGGAGCGATTAGATTCGATAGAAAGGAGATTTAGAAATTTAAGTAAGACCGAACCTGAACAAATAAAACATCTAGTTGAAGAGGAAGAACCTGTAACAAAAATTGAGCCCTCACCGGTAATGCGCGAGGTTATTCATTTGCTAGGTGCGTCGTTGGTTTGGATTGTTGTCTTATTTGGCATAGACAAGTTTCTATCAGACAATGAAATCCTCATTCTTGAGAGTTATCCGGCAGAAATTCCTGTTTGGGGCATCGGTGCCTTGACTTGGTCGTATTACTTACTCCAGCGATTAGGCAATTCATCTAAGGCATTACAATTACCGAAGTTATTGATGTTTCAAACAGCAATTGCCGTTGGCATCACCACTACATTTGGGCTAATGGTCAGTGATGAAACTATGACGACTGTGTCAAATGTTTGGATCTGGGGTACTGTCATCGCTGTGGGACTATTGTTTGCCTCAAGTCTAATCGCTTCAGCGTGGACATCAACTAAACGGTTGGTTGGGCTCAAAACCGAATAAACTCAATCGTTAATTGATTGGGGTTGCTTTTGTAAGTCTTTGACGATATTTTTTTGATGCGATTCTACCGTTCCACCACCGATTTCAAGCAGTTTTGAGTCACGCCATAAGCGCTCAACGTGATATTCCCCTACGTAACCATATCCGCCCAAAACCTGAATTGCTGAATCAGCAATTTCCTTTGCTGCCGTGGATGCAAACAGTTTCACTCCGTCAGAATCAAGACGATGCCCCGCTTTACCGAGCGTAAGATTAGCTGCAGTATCGTAAATGTAAGAGCGCATCGCACGGTACTTGGCCCAAGAATTGCCGATGTGTTGTTGTATCTGTCCAAAATCCCTAATTTCTTTGCCAAAAGCGGTTCTGTCCGTGGCATATTGGTTCATCTCAGCAAGACAGCGCCTTGCTATACCAAGCGACATGGCACCTAAAGTCAGGCGTTCAATTTCAAGGTTGCACATCATGTGAATCAGCGATTCTCCAGGAGAACCCACTAAATTTTCATTTGGTATGACGCAATCATCGAAAACTAATTCTGCGGTATTTGATGCACGCATACCGGTCTTATCGTAGATCTTCTGGCCGACATAGTAGCCTGGAGTGCCAGATTCCACAAGGAATGTGGATAATTGGACACGACCTTTTTCATCAGTTCCAGTGCGAGCGTAAACCCAAACGACATCTGCTGGTGTCCCAGAATCGTCGAGGCAGCCGTTTGTTATCCACATTTTTCTGCCGTTCAACTTCCAAGAGCCATCGCTCTGCCGTTCAGCATTAGTTGTTAGACCCAAGACGTCAGTTCCTGCATCAGGTTCAGACATTGCCATGGCACCAATCCACTCTCCTGAGCAAACCTTTGGTAGAATTCTTGCCTTTTGCTCCTCATTACCGTTGTATGCTAAATTGTTCACAAACAGCATTGAGTGGGCTAGATAAGCCAAAGCAAATCCAGGGTCTGAGGCCGATAACTCTTCATGGACTATCGCACAAGCAGCTGCGTCCAAGCCCGCTCCACCATATTCTTCTGGTGCGCTAATACCGAGCAGTCCTAACTCACCCATTGATTTTAATAATTCCAAATTGAATTGTTCTTGTTTGTCGTGTTCAAATGCTTGTGGCTCAACATATTCCTGAACCCAGTCTCTAATCATTGAGCGCAACATTGCGTGCTCCTCACTTGGATTTGCTATGTCCATTACTGCCACCAAGTAGGCTGATATGGTCTACCTTTTTGACGATTTGTGGAATTATCTACGAAACAGCCGACGCCTTTTCTTGGTTTTTCCTCGATGATTTGCAAAATCTCTAGCAGACCTGTTGACTTCATCTTCCATTCCTAGCGCCGGACGATCCCTAGTTTGAGGTGGTGCACCTTGTCTCCTAACATTTGGCGGTGGACCTCTAACATTGCGTTTTACCCGTCTTATTTTTAATTCATTACTTGTTTGTTGTTGCCGAGATATTTTGCGAGCCCGACGCCCGACATGTCGCAAGTGACCGTTGAAGATTTTAGGTTCTGCAACTCCGTTCCGATAATTGATGCCTGCTTGCTCTAGGACCTGTCTCGCCAATGATTTGCTTGACTGATTAACAATAACCTCATCAACAACACGTTCTGCAAGATTAGCAAATGATGTGTCTTCGTTTATGATTGGTTTATTTTTAACATTTAGAGCAATTCCGTCTGAGGAATCATTTAATTTTGTTGCCTCTCTAAGCACGTTTTTGGAAAAACTTTTGCTTAATGTTGCTTGCTTACGCTCCACAAAATGCACCCCATCAGGGTGAAATTTCATTGATGTAGCTATAAATATAACCTCACATGTTGGGTAACATGTGATGATTTTTTGATGGTAATAGACAGTTCAGAAGCTTAGATTGGCGTCCATATTCCCATCGCTCTAGCAATGCACCATCCCGACCAACCCTCATAGATACCGAGAGCACCGCCACCAAATAGCCCAATGGTTGAAGATATCGTAAACCAGTTATCAGGGACGATTCCAGCGAACATCAAAGTCACCGCTAGTAACCCCATGGCTAGTGAAATAGACCCGCCAACTAACCTAAGAAATTTGCCACGTGCATCAATATTGCACTCGCGCGCCATGATAATATTATAATTAAAAACAATATAAACAGTTGTTTTACCTATATTTTACAATACATGATATAGTAAAAACAAGACGCAGATTATGTGTCGTTCAGGGCTTGCATCTTTTGTCATAGCATCAGAGTTTATCCCTATCTCGGATTTATGACTGGACAACAGTATCAATGCCAAGATTGCGAAGAGATATCTCCACTAGTCCTTGAATTTGATAATGGCGAAGATTACGCTGAATTTTTGCAGCAACTGGAAGAGGAGTAGATGGAAAATGGATGTGTTATCCCATTGGTTGTGGGGCATGGCAGTTACTCATGGAAAAATCAAAGGTAGATTTTCTGGCGCTATGGGCGTAATCCCTGACCTGATGGCATTTGTCCCGGTTATGATCATTTCAGTATTTACCGGGCATCGCAATCCCGGAGTTGATAATACAACCAGAACGGAGGACTTTCATCCCCTTTCGTGGGAAATCTATCAATGGAGTCACAGCGCAGTAACTGTTTTTGTCGGCTTTTTGCTGACATGGCTATACCTACACAGATTTGGCACACCAAAGATTATTTCAAGGTTCTATTTAGTACCAATGAGTACAGTAAAACAGGCAGCGTTAATCTGGTTGCCTTGGTTACTCAATATCATTACCGATATCCCATCACATACCTTGCAGTTTTTCCCAACCCCTGTATTTCACCCGCTATCAGATTGGCGATATGATGGCACTAGATGGTCAGAGCCATCAATTTGGTTTACTAATTTAGCAATACTTGCAGTTGTATGGATTGGCATGATATGGTTAGAGCGTAGGCGAAAAGCAAGTTATCAAATATCAGCAGATTGACTTTGCAACATGTCACTACATGATGATGTGTTTAACAGAATAGAGTCATTGCTTCAAGACGAAGATGATTGGGTATCAGCAATGTCCACAGTTGTGTGTGAACTACACAATTCTTTCGACCATTTCCACTGGACTGGCTTCTATCGTACGGTTGAACCAAATATCCTGAAAATAGGTCCATATCAAGGTGGTCACGGTTGCCTAGTGATACCATTTAGCAAAGGAATTTGCGGTGCGGCGGCAAGGACCGGCGAGACCCAAGATGTTCCTGATGTTCACGCAAGACCTGAGCATATTGCTTGCAGTTCTAGCACTCTTAGTGAGATTGTAGTTCCGGTAAAAGACTCTAACGGCCAAGTAGTTGCGGTGCTAGACTTGGATTCTGACCTACCTGCTGCATTCTCCCCGGAGGACATTGAATTCTCTGAGCGAGTATGCCATTATTTGGGCAATCGATACTTCTGACCGTAAATAAAATTGATAATGGGTTCGCTATGGAAGTTGGGATTAACAAGAAATTACCAATATGGTATCATCCCATATACACCAATGGTATTCATCCAGAGGCAAGATTTCCAAGAGAGCGGTATGTATCCCTTATCAATCGACTGACCAATTCATCAGTGTCTGAGAAATTCGAAATCAATGAGCCAACCAAAGCTACTCGTGAACAATTAATCATCGGGCATGACCAGAGGTATGTGGACAATTTCCTAGCCGGTAGACTGACTGAGAAGGAAACCAAAAGAATTGGATTAACTCCTTGGACAGAGGACATTATTCCTCGAACACTTCATCTTATGGGCGGCGCAATTGCTGCGCTTGACCACGTCGTTAAGTTTTCTGGAATTGCCGGTAATATGGCGGGTGGAACTCACCACGCACACTATGATTTTGGCTCTGGTTACTGTATATTCAACGATCTTGCGGTATGTGCACTCATGGCAATTGAAGAATATAATTTTCAACGCGTGGTAATTTTAGATTTTGATGTTCATCAGGGGGATGGAACTGCAACCATCCTACAGAATGTTGAGCGCACACTAACCATATCCTTACACTGTCAAACTAACTTCCCGTTCCGCAAAGCGGTTAGCGATTACGATATTGTTTTACCACCAGGTGCAGGAGATCGAGAGTATTTAGAAAAAGTTGCCCACTGCATCAATATTACGAAGCAGTTCAATCCGGACCTAATCTTGTACCAGGCTGGTGTGGATGGATTGTCGACAGATTCGTTGGGTAAGTTAAATGTCAGTCGAAATGGTATGGATAAGCGGAATGATATGGTATTTGACATGGTCGTCGAGCACGGAATACCAACCGTTGTTTTCATGGGAGGTGGTTATTCAAAACCAATATCTCATACCATCGATGCCTTTTGTGACCTATTTGTGGCAGCCGCTGAAGCAAATAACAAGTTTG
>Ga0160422_10001351_pt1 | contig 15352 bp, 16 predicted proteins | sample Fk160mmetaG_FD_108192 | JGI IMG/M metagenome (GOLD analysis project Ga0160422, IMG submission 108192) | Marine microbial communities from the Central Pacific Ocean - Fk160115 60m metaG | ecosystem: Environmental > Aquatic > Marine > Oceanic > Photic zone | place: The Central Pacific Ocean... | reverse complement strand
TTCAACTCAAGTTGCTGCTTACATTTGGATATGCTTAGAATACGGTATGTCTGTATTAGTATCCGGTGAGACCGCGTCAGGTAAAACAACTACTTTGAATGCAATTCTACCATTTATCGACCATAATGTGAAAATATATTCTGCGGAAGATACGCCTGAGGTGAAAGTTCGTCACAAAATTTGGCAGCGGTTGGTAACTCGCGACTCAAAGAATGAGGAGTCCCGGGTCGAGATGTTTGACTTACTGAAAGCCGCTTTACGAAGTCGTCCACGTTACATCATAATCGGTGAAATTCGTGGTGTTGAAGGTGCGACAGCATTTCAAGCGATGCAGACAGGTCACCCGGTAATCGCAACTTTCCACGCCTCATCGATTGTCAAGATGATTCAAAGATTCACCGGTGACCCAATCAATGTTCCCATTCGGTTCTTTGATAACTTGAATTTCGCCATCTTCCAAGAAGTCGTTGAAGCACCAGGCGGCGGTATTGCTCGAAGGGTTACTGGTATAGACGAAGTTATTGGCTACAATAAGCACAGTGACGGTGTATTGACTCGTGGTATGTTCGAGTGGGACCCGGTAAAAGACAAGCACTATTTCCGCGGTATGTTCCAAAGTCATTTGTTGGAAAACAAAATTGCTGCAATGGCTGGTTTCGCTAACAAGCGTGATATCTACGATGAGATGCTTCGTCGGGCGGCTGCATTGGACAAAATGGCCGACCGAGATCTAACTCATTACGACGACGTGTTTGATTTATTGGGCATTTACTACAACAATGGATTTGAGGCCTTCGACCGAGCGATTGACACTTGGACAGGCATCAATCACGGTTAGGAGGTGTGAAAATGGAGAGAATGCCGATTTGGCAAGTAGCGATTCGTCGTCTGGAAATGCCAATTCCACGCTTTTTGTTTATCTTTGTGGGTGGCGCAAGCCTTGCTGGTTTAATCACGGCGCTAGTGTTCATTTTCTTAACCGGCGGACTGGGTGAAGGCGCACTATTCCAAGGATTTGCTGGTGTATTGATGATCATATTCTTCCCGTTGATTACGGGCCTTGCCGCCGTGGCTTTTCCATTACTAGAAGTCCAACGGTCAGCCACTAAAATCGAGAAAGAAATGCACATGTTCATCACAAGAATGGGTATTTTATCACTTGGTGAGGTTGGTGCTAAATCGATTTTTGATATTCTGAAACAGATGTCAGATTATGGTGAATTAGCCGCTGAGGTGAAGCGCATTGAAACCCTTGTCGATAAGTGGAATACCTCACTGCCAGAGGCTGCGAGGATTGTTGCTCATCAAAGCCCGAGCCCTTTGTGGACCGACTTTCTGGACCGCATGGCGTTCTCAATAGAGGCTGGTCAGCCAATCGATGAATTCATGCGTGCTGAGCAAGAAACCGTAGCTGAACAGTACAACACGCTATATGACACCAGACTCGAATCAGTCGATACGCTCAAAGAGATATACGTCTCGCTGGTTTCAGCTGGACTATTTGCCTTAGTTATCGCAGGGATTCACTTGGTATTGTTTGAGATTGGTAGTCCAGACGCAGAGCCGATTGAGATCTTTAGCCGAATCAGATTTCTACTACTGGCAGGTTTGGTATTCACCATTGTACAGGTTGGAGCAGTGTTTGCCTTCCGCGCCACCATACCAGAAGACCAGACATTTGCCAGAGATGAAATGGATACACCGTTTCGGGTAAATTTCCGTCGGGCGTTTTTAATCGCTGGTGGAATATCGGCATTCCTAACGATAGTGATGTCGATAACAGTGATCTCTGCTTGGGAGGTAATCAGCGATCAGTGGGATAAGTTTGGCTTACTCGTGTTCGCAATACCGCTCACGCCGCTGTTATTTCCAGCTTTCATGATTCGACGAGAGGAAGGAATGGTCCTACGCCGCGATGAAACCTACCCTGATTTCATCAGGGCGCTTGGCGGCACTGCCCAAGCTAGGTCGGCTGAACCATCAGCAACTATCAAGGCGTTACGAGGTATTGATTTTGGTATGCTTGACAATTCCATTGACCGCTTAGAGAAACGCCTGTCGACAAGAATTGACTCTGACAGAGCATGGGATTACTTCAATGCCGATACCAACTCATCGGTAATTTCTCGCTATATGCGAATCTACATCGAAGGTTCTCAATCATCTGGTAGACCGGCTGAAACCGCAGAGATGGTCAGCAGGTCTGTAGGTAGTCTACTATCGCTGCGCAGAAGACGTGCCCTATCTGCTAACACGATGTGGGGTGTAGCAATTGGTTTGTTGGTGGCCAGCGTTACTAGTCTGAATGTTACGATTTCAATTGTGCTACAACTAGGTGATGCGATTGCCGGTGTTGCTAGCGGGCTAGCCGATACTGATGTTTCTGCATTGGCTGATTTCGGCGGTGGTGTTGCTCTGCCAGTAATGGAAGATGCGAGTTCAGTGACTGAAAATATTCGGATGTTCAAGATCGTGGTATCTATATTGATACTTATCCAGGTGGCAGCAGTCTCATTCATCGCCACAAGACTGCGTGGCGGCGGGTTAACTAGCGCTCTTGGTCAAATGATTTCTCTGCTCTGGATTGCGGGGATTACTTCGTTGTTAACTGCACTAATACTCGATGCTGCATCATCGATTTTCTCGGTGTAGCGAAATTGTCAACTTTTATAGATTGATTTTACAATTCAACATTATGCAACCAGCACCCGGACCCCCAGTTCAAGCCCAGCCTCCGCAACCAGTGCAGCCCATGCAGCCGATGGCGGCTTACCAGCCTCAGCCAAAATTTCTCGACAAATTTGGCACCTATGATTTTAGTCGATGGTTAATGATTGGCGTAGTGTTGATTGTCATTGGTGCTATGTTCGCTCAGGTCACAGATTTAGTAGGCGCGCCTAACCCAGCAGATTACACAAACACTGATGATTTCAACAAGGACTCATTTTCTCATGAAAAATTAGGCACGAGTTTGGACGCATTAACCAGTATGTTACATGCGATTGGTCTAGGATTAATTGGCTACGCACTACTGCGCGAGGCCAAGGACGGCGATGCTCATCATACAGCAGTGCGGGTGACTGCTGTAATCACCGGCGTGATTGTGCTAACCAACTTAGCATCATCTGGTATTTCGATCCTCTAATCAGCGCTTCATCTCCTCACGAATACGCTTCTTTGTCGCAGTCCATGAGCAAATTGGACACTTTGTAAGGTCATGATTTCTTGCTGGGCAGTATTCACGGCCGAAGAAGATTATCTGCAGATGGAGTTTATTCCATAACTCCTTGGGAAATATCGCTTTAAGATCCTTTTCAGTTTTTTCGACATTCTTCCCGTTTGACAGACCCCACCGAGCTGCTAAACGATGAATGTGGGTGTCGATCGGAAATGCTGGAACCCCGAAAGATTGAGCCATCACCACACCGGCGGTTTTGTGCCCGACTCCCGGCAGGGCCTCTAATTCCTCAAACGATGCGGGGACTTCGCCATCATGTCTCTCGATGAGCAATTCCGCCATGCGTTTGATGTTCTTTGCCTTAGTTGGAGCAAGTCCAACTTGTCGGATATCTTCTAATATCACTTCAACAGGTAACTCGGCCATTTCCTTGGCATTTGGACCCTTAGCAAACAATGCCGGCGTTACTTCATTGACTTTTAGATCCGTCGTTTGAGCACTCATCAAAACAGCCACAAGGAGTTGAAACGGATTCTCATGGTCCAGAGGAACAGGGGTTTCGGGGTAATACTCTTCAAGCATGGCAGCGATACGTTCAGCCTTTTCACTGCGTTTCATTCACTCGCCTCGATGTCGAAGGATTTCTGGTGGAATTCGGTAAGTGTAGTCGATTGTATCACCTTGTAGTGTTATTGCCGATTGGCTGAAAATTACTTTGCTAATTTTTGAGTCTATACCGTGCAGTGGCATTGTGGCAGAAAATTGGCCGTCGGCATAAATTGCGATACCTGTCTCAACATCTGGTGCCTTGGACGTAAATGATGCCATTTCTGCGTTATGTAGAATAGTTCCGAGACCAGCGAAAGTTTTGGTAAATTGTTGGGTTAAGGCCTCCCAGTCTTCAATCATAAATTCAGTACTCATGATATTACCTCAACCCTCATACTCTCCACCGGTCAACCAGCCAAAAACCAATCCTAGCGCAATTGATGTCATGGGAATCACATTGCAAATAATCGTCTCGAGTGGCTCAGTGGTAGGTTTGCCCGCAGCATACCAAATGATCAATGCCAGGAACATACCGGGTAATACCATCGAGGCGCCAATAATCCCTGTCCGGAGTGTTCGCATACTACAACTACTCTCCCATCTTTCATGAATGTATGTTCAAAGTAACCGTGCGCTCATCTCATCCAATGATAAGGAATTGAGCGTATCGCCGGACTCTAACCAGCCTTTACGTGCCGCCATCACGCCATAAGCAAAATCACCAAGACCACGAACTGAGTGTGCGTCTGGATTGATGACCACTGGAACATTGTTGGTCTTAGCATACTTGCAGAGACGCCAATCTAGGTCTAGACGATACGGGCTGGCATTCAATTCGACGGCTTTCAAACGCCCTTCTGCGTTATGTTCTGCCATGTGCTCGATGATTGCAAACATGTCGATTTCATAACCGTCTCGGCCCTGAAGGATACGCCCTGTCGGATGGCCAAGAACTTTGGTCGCAGGATGATCAATTGCCCGCATCAGGTCTTCGGTATTGGTCACTTCATCTCGATTCTTCCATTTGGTCATTGCGTGGACTGAGGCAACAACGTAATCTAATTCGGCCAGTACTTCATCCGTGTAATCTAATCTTCCATCCTCGAGGATGTCGGATTCAGAGCCGTGAAATAGTCTGAAGTCTATTCCTTCCTCAGCCCATGCAGCATTGTACTGCTTGATTTGCTGACCCTGCGCAAGCAGGTCTTCAGGGCTGGCGCCATTAGCCACCTTGAGCGATTGTGAATGGTCGGCAACGCCCAACCAGTTCCAGCCAATGTTTCTCGCCGCATCTGCCATTTGCTCCAGCGTTGCGTCACCATCGGAGAGGGTTGTGTGGTTGTGTAATACGCCTTTGACATCGGCCGGCACAATCAGCCTTGGTAAGGCTTCAGAACTAGCAGCGGCAATTTCGCCGGTATCTTCGCGTAATTCGGGTGGCACCCACGATAATTCGAGATGACGATAGATTTCAGACTCATCGATAGCTGGCAGTGACAAATGAGCAGCCGCCATGCCTTTCAAGTCACCCGCTTCGGCCTCTGGGATTAACCCAAATTCGCTAAGTCGTAGGCCTCGGTCTATTGCTCGCTGGCGCATGACGATATTGTGCTCTTTGCTACCGGTAAAATAGGCCAGAGTAAACGGAAAGATTTCCGGGGTGACCAATCTAACTTGCGCATCTATGGTGCCACCAGATTCGAGTTGTTCGTAATCATCACCGCCAATCGCCTCCATTACGGTTTGATCAATGTGGCCAAGTGAAAAACCGCCTTCGAATATACTGGTATCGAGAATTAGGCTGATTTTGGAATCACCTGCGCCTTTGACATCAGCAATACCGGGCAACGCTAGAATTGCCTTACTGACGTTTTCCTTATCTTCATCCAATACTCCAACCACGATGTCAAGGTCGCCAATAGTTTCCTTACGGCGTCGCGCACTGCCGGCCAACTGGGCTTTTATCACCCCATCAATAGTGGCAATCTTTTGCTCAAACGCTTCACCATACATCAACCCAACATCCAACCGCCTTCGAGCACGGAATCTAGCTAGCAGTTCGATACCATCAAGCATCTTTTGTTGTGATTTGGCACCAAATCCTTTCAGTCCAGCAATCGTATTTTCTTCTGCTGCTTGTTTCAGTGTGGCAATTGATTCAACACCCAATTCTTCGTTCATTATCTTGATACGTTTTGGACCTAATCCGGGAATGCCCAGCATTTCGATAAGTCCGGGCGGCGTATCATTGTGAAGAGCAATCCAGTCATCTGGCCACCGACCCTCACTAACCGCTTGTGAGATGGCAGAGCCAAGCCCTTTACCAATCCCTTTGATGTCAAAGATTTTGCCGGTGGCTACTAACTCTCCTAAATCTTCGGTTATCCCGCCTAATGTGCGACTGGCGTTTTGGTAGGAGCGTAATCGAAAGACGTTTGCACCTTGTAACTCGAGTAATACTGCGACTTGGTGTAAAGCCGAGGAAATTTGGTTGCGAGAAAAGAATGGCGGTCCCGAGGGGCGCGCCTTTGGTAACACAAAGTTCCCGCCTGCCATGCCGCTATCAAAGCAAAGTCGGTTTCAAACCTTGTCATGGGCCCATGGGGAAAAATCGCTGATGCCTGCGCTTAATAACATCAAACCATAGGGGTCAGCATGGCAGGTGTGGACCCAGTCTTCATCGAACACCTGGCCGAAGCGTTATGCGGTATTTCAGCAGTTCTGTTTACCTTTATTGCAACTTTTTCACGTTCGGAAAAAGCCGAATATATGGCGCAGAACATCATCGCTGGAAGTCTGATTCTGTGTGCTATTGTTTTGTGGTGGCTAGCACTGGCCGGTGGCTCGCTGTGGGGCTCGGAGTATTTGCCCAAGCCATTGTCACTAATCTGCATAGTAATTGCTATTTCTGCAAGAATAAATATCAAAGGAACTAATGTGTCATTTGGTGCAAATCCTCATTCGATTGGACGAAAAGAGGAAGAATAACTCAAATTATTTCGCCACGCGGTTCGTGACCATCACCAGATGTCAGGTTTTGAGCAGCCTCTTTTTCCATCTTTTTCTTGATGAAATCACGCATATATTCTGGCAGTTCACCATTGACAAAAATCACATCATTGACCGCATCTAGTTTCATTAGCGAATAGAAAATTTGCATGGCGGTCATCGGTGTAGAAGAACAACCATTGCAACCACCGTCAAGTGATAGCATTATGTTGCCATCTGCAGTATCGATCACCGTTACCACGCCATCATGTGCGTCAAGGACTTCCTGAACGGGTCCAATCTCTGCCAGTATCTCTTCGGCGCTGATTGACATGGTAAGCCGTAGCGGTCGTGTTTAATGAATGATTTCTTGTTATTATCACAAAAATTCACTTCGGCGATGAGATGCCTGGTGGTTAATCACCTCGTTATCGTAGAATATCAGGCGAACCACTTATGAGGAGTTCATGGGTCGCCGGCTCTACAGGTGGTTATTATGGATATTACGAACATACCTTTGATTGCAGCAGGAACTGGTCTCGTTGGACTTGTAATTGCTTTTATGTTATACATGCGAGTGAACAGTGTAAAGATTGACAACAAAGTTGTTGCCGATATTACCGAAGAAATACAGGACGGTGCAATGGCTTTCTTGAAAGCTGAGTATCGGATACTCGGTATATTCGTTGCCGCAGTTGGAGCACTATTGTTCATGCTGAATGGTGTTGAAACGACAATTGCCTTCTTTGCTGGCGCTCTTGCGTCAGTCGGAGCAGGTTTCTCTGGAATGAGAGCCGCAACATCGGCGAACGGCAGAACCGCAATGGCCGCCAAGAGTGGCGGACAACCAGCCGCGCTTGCGGTATCATACAACGGAGGGGCCGTGATGGGACTTTCGGTGGGCGGTCTCGGCTTGCTTGGTATCTCGCTTGTTGCATGGTGGCTCGGCGCTGGCGAGGTTTCTGATTCAGGTGGTCTAAACGCAATCGAAGCCGCTGCCGGGTTCGGCATGGGCGCCTCATCTATCGCGCTCTTTGCCCGTGTTGGCGGTGGTATTTACACCAAGGCTGCAGACGTTGGTGCTGACTTGGTTGGCAAGGTCGAGGCAGGAATTCCTGAAGATGACCCGAGAAATCCTGGCGTTATAGCGGACAACGTCGGCGACAATGTCGGTGACGTTGCTGGAATGGGTGCAGACATTTTCGAATCATTTGTTGGCTCGATTATCGCTGCTATGATTATTGCTAACGAATTTACTGGCGACAATGCAGCAGACTATGTTCTGCTTCCAATTCTACTCGGATTCATCGGTTACGCAGCGTCGATAATTGGCGTCTTCTCAATGTCCTTCCTAAAGAACGGCAAAGATCCTGCAGCAGCACTAAGAAACACCACATTTATTGGCGCAACACTGTTTGCAATCGGTGGCTATGTGTCAATTCAGCAAGGCATCATCGATGTTGAGTATGGTGTTATGCATTCAGTGGTCCTTGGTAGCATAGTAGGAATTCTAATCGGTCTAGTTACCGAATACTACACTGGTATCGAGCCGGTGTTTGGTATCAAGACCAAGGCTATTCCACACATTGGAGAAATGTCCAAAACAGGCCCTGCAACCAATGCAATCGCTGGTTTGTCGGTCGGTATGATGTCGACTTTCATACCGATTGTGTTAATCGCAATGGGTATCCTAGGAGCAAACGAGTTTGGCGGCGAAAAGTATGGTCTTTACTGTATTGCAATGGCTGCAATGGGTATGCTAGCTACTGTTGGTGTAACCATGACCGTCGATGCCTACGGACCAGTTGCCGACAATGCAGGTGGTATCGCTGAGATGAGTGGTCTTGGTGATGACGTCAGAGCAATTACTGACGAACTCGATTCAATAGGTAACACAACTGCTGCAGTTGGTAAAGGATTTGCCATCGGTTCAGCGGCCTTAACTGCGCTTGCCTTGTTCGCAGCTTACACAACTGCAGTTGGTGGCGTGGCTCTAGACCTCACTGACCCAATGGTTGTCATCGGCTTGCTAATCGGTGGCGGACTGCCATTCGTGGTGGCGGCTATGACTATGACTTCGGTCGGAAAAGCAGCAGGGGACATGGTTGTTGAGATTCGCCGTCAGTTTAGAGAAATAGATGGACTGTTGGAAGGCAAAGAAGGAGTTAAGCCAGATTCCAAGAAGTGTGTCGATATTTCAACGCAAGCTGCGCTGAGGGAAATGATTGGTCCCGGTGTTGTAGCAATCACTGCTCCGGTAGTCATCGGATTCGTGCTTGGCACTGCTGCTCTTGGTGGAATGCTTGCCGGTTCACTGGTGTCAGGAGTCCTACTTGCGCTCTTCATGGCTAATGCTGGCGGTGCTTGGGATAATGCCAAGAAGGCTATCGAGCAAAATCACATAGCCGGCGCTAAGAAAGGCGATGAAGCCCACGATGCTGCGGTTATCGGGGATACCATTGGCGATCCGTTCAAAGATACCTCTGGTCCATCACTGAACATCTTAATCAAACTAATGTCGATTGTTGCGGTCGTTCTTGCGGGCACCGGGGAATTGACCAAGACCGGTCTTCTGTGATTAACACGGTAGTAAACGCACAATCTGCTGTTTCAGGTTGTGGATAAGCCAATTACAAGGTAAGACTAGTGATTAGTAATTTTAGCTAAATTAAAACCCACAGTTGGATAAGTAGCCTATTGAGAAGGACTTGTGCGCTTTCGCTCTTCGGCGATATGGTCCTTCCAGTAATCGACCATTTCCTTCGCTAAGTATTGGTCATAACATGCTTTACATAACTCGATTCTGGTTAAGTCAGAGCCGTGATATAGGTATGTTTCAGTTGTTAGTTGACAGTGGCTACAGATACCGGTCAATAGTTGTGAAGCCATGAATTTTCCAACTATCGGATTTACTTAAACCCTACAATATGTTTTGTTTTCATTAAGCGTTAGGCTTTCAAAAGAAGCCTTCTACGGTTATCCATGCGTGCTTACCTATTGGCATTGCTGATGGTGACCTTGAGCCTCGCAGGTTGTATCAATGACGAGGGCTCTAACATCGGTGGTGTTGGAGATACAACTCAGGATGAATTGGCCTTACCCGACTGGCAAATTGGTGACGAGTGGTTGTACACTTTTGTTACTCCGCAATTTGGCGAAGACAGTGCTAGATTGGTCGTCGCAGACATACGGGCGGATGATGGGCTTTTCATGCTTGGAATCTCATCAGAAGGCGAAGCACAACGTCACGCAGTAATCAATCACAATCCATTCCTCGGACGAGTAACGATTGATGGGCTATCGGTTTACGAAAACGGTGAGCCACAACCGGTGTTCAATTTCCCGTGGGCAATTGGCAACTCCTGGACTTTTAGGCTGTTAGGCCAAGATTGGTCTGCTACTACCGATAATATCTACAATGGTGAGGTCACAGTTTCAGCCACCTCTGATGATGGTCACGAATTAGATTATGTGTTCAGTGGTCGGCAAGGCTTCCTCAAAACATTAGTCTGGCAGGATAGTGAGGGTAACGAAAACCTTCGCATGAATCTAATTCAGAAGAAAACCGGCTACACCGGTGATGTCTTCTTCTACCGGGCGGGTGACCTGCATGACAACCAGTATGCTGAAAATGATCAAGAGATATATGACTCATTCTTTGATGAGGGCTACTCGAGTAATGAGGCATGGGATACTTTAGTTTGGTATCTGGATGTTGAAATCGACGACAAAGGTTCAGGTTCCCTTACCATCAGTGACCAGCAAGATGGCTCTTCACCACTGTCTCGTGCTTGGGGTAGTGGAGCAACTGAAAAAGGCTCTTTTGGCACCATTCCCTCCAAGTCTGGTGAACACCGAATCACCCTTACTTTGCAAGGCGAAACCTCAACGGTTCATCTCAAAGTTGCCGGTGCTTTGGTGCGTTCATGGTCGCTTTGAGTTGGTGCTATGCCGACCTTGATAATGATGCATGGCATGACCGGTAACGCAGAAATGATGCGTCCGTTTGCAGAAAAGATACTACCCAGTGATTGGACCCTGTTAGTTCCTGAAGCTCGCTTTAATCACCCGGTTAGGGGTAAGACTTGGTGGCGTTATGAGGATTATGATGCCGATGCAACACGGCGGGCAACGCTTTCCCGCCGGGAATTAATCGATGTCGATTCAAGTTTATCACAACTCGAACAGTTGATCGCTGAGGAAGCACCAAAAGGGGCGTTAATAGTGGGTGGATTTTCACAAGGTGGCGCAATTGCTCAAGAATTGATGCATTTGCCGATTGCCGACCGTATCCAGGGAATAATATGTATTGGCACGCGCTTGGTTAGGCCAATGGATTTACGCTTAAGACTTGGTGAATTAGACCGCAAGCGCATGTTTTGGATGCATGGGAAACGCGATGTGCGAGTTTCTCTGGAAGACGGCTTCGCCGTTGCCTCACTGTTTGAAGGGTGCGGTTGGGCAATTGAAATGATTGAACATGATAAAGGTCACATGATTCCAACAGAACATCATGAGGCGTTGAAAGAATGGCTCGTGACTTTTTGCGATTAACGTAGATACGCACTAGTTTCATCAAACCCGCCAATGAAAGTAACATTGCCATTGCGCAGGTCGAAAATCACCGGCACTGTGCGATGTCCCGTGGCGGTAACTACGGCTTGTCGCAATCCGTCATGTTGGTCAAAATTGATTTCTTTAAACGTCAGGTTCTTGGCCGTAAATAACCGCTTTGCTGCGCTGCAGTAACCACAAAAGTTACCGGTATACATCAAGAAATCAGTATTTGCTTCACCAGCATGTTGTAGGATCACAGCCTCTGACATGATTATCGCTTGTGGGTTAGTAGCCGGCCTTCTAAATATTTGCTATACACCTAAATTCGTGGGTTAGAGCAAGAGTTTGAATACTCAACATAACTATAGGGATTTGGTGAGGCAATGGCTAATCGGGTGGTGAAATCAATAGTTCCGACCCACACAGTACTGGAGGGTGGCGGCTTCAAAGTCCGCCGGCCAGTTGCCATGGGCTCACTAATGTCACCATTCCTGTTACTCGATGAAATGGGGCCAGTAGATTATGGACCAAGAGAAGCAATTGGCGCGCCTTCACATCCTCATCGAGGTTTTGAAACCGTAACTTACCTCCTTGCCGGAAGTATGCAACATGAAGACTCGGCTGGTAACGCAGGCGACCTAAACCCCGGGGATGTGCAATGGATGACAGCCGGACGCGGCATCATTCACTCAGAACTGCCACATCCTGACTTTTACGACGCAGGTGGTCTGCTGCATGGCTTTCAAATCTGGGTGAATCTACCAGCCAAGCACAAAATGATGTCGCCACGCTATCAGGAAATACCTGAGCTTGACTCTCCTGCCGTTGAAAACGAGGGCGTGTGGGCCAGAGTTATTGCTGGTGAATGCATGGGTGTCGTCTCAACTATTGACACGGTTATCCCAATCACATTAATCCATGTCAAGATGGGGCCTAATGCGGTTTTAAGACAAAAAATCGACCCTGATTTAAACGCCATGATTTATGCCTTTGGCGGTAGCGTCAAAGTTGTTAATCGGCCAGGTGTCAGGAGTTATCCATTACCGTTAGGTTTTGGAGTCAAGCAACAAGTAAATGACGGAGAATTAGCTTTACTCTCAGATGGCGATTTAATCGAATTAAAGTGTGATAAAGCCGCTGAATTCTTGATTCTTGCAGGGCCAGAGATAAATGAACCAATTGCCAGATATGGTCCGTTTGTCATGAATACTCGGGAAGAAATCCATCAAGCCATTCTAGATTATCAAAACGGCACCTTGGCGTGAAACGCAAAACTCACAAATCGGGTTATTTTTTACCGATACTTTACATACCCAAAATCTGACAATCAAATATGGAATGGGAAGCATTAGCGACAGTGCTGACACTGCTCACTATCGGGGTCGTAACTCCAGGCCCAAATAACATCACTTGCATATCTCACAGTGCCATTCATGGGGCGAGCGCCAATAACAAACTAATCTCTGGCATGGTGGTAGGTTTTATTATCGTTCATTTGGTTGTTGGTTTCTTAGTTTCTACAGTTGATGAAGGCAGCATGGCTTTGGTATTTCTCCACTACTTTGGTTTGGTATTCATTTTTGCACTGGGGGCAAGAATATTCACCCTTAATCCAGCATTAATAGACCGAACCATCAGTGAGTCTTCAGTGCTAAATTTGGTTGATAGAAATGTTACAATGGTGCCGGTTCTTGGATTTAGAACCGGGCTCTTTATGCAATTTATCAATGGGAAAGAATGGGCTTTTGTATTCGCTATCATGTGGCTTGCCTTAGATGGTTTTGGTGGTGGTTTAATGGGGATTTTAAGCATCACAGCCATAACCACATCAGGAGGACTACTGGCGATGATTTTGTGGAGTTATGTCGGCGGAAAATTGGTTGATTATGTCAGCGACGAGCAACGAGGTCGTAGAGTGTTTAGAGCACTGGGGAGTTTACTCTGTTTGCTTGGCTTGGTAATTGCGTTTCAAGGTGCTTGACTATTTTGCTTGATCCGCCCATGACTGAATAATCATACTTTCAGCTGATTGCAAGTGCTCAGCAACCGTTCCTTGTCTAACTCCGAGCGCTTCTGCTAAGTCTCGCTGTGTGCATTTACGCGGTGTATTGTAATAACCTAATTTGACCGCCATCTCCATGACCTCTTTGCGGCGATTTGGAAGTTGCGGTGCAGCAATATAATCTGCTTTCAATTCTTTACTAATTCGTATTTTTATGTTTGGTGGCAAGAGTTGGGATACCTCGTCGCGGAACTTTTTCAAGCCCTTTGTTGTGCCGTGAATAGTCATAAACAACCCGTTGGTTTTGGATAAGATAGTTGGTGTTTGAATCCATACCTCTGGATTTTGGTGAACTAACATAGGTAGTGGTCCAGTTGCCTTTGCAGTAACTAGCATACACCCAGGTTTTTCTTCAATAATGCTAGTCATGTCGAAGGAATTACTATTCTTGAACGCCTCGATTGCTCTGTCATTTTGATAATTCAGGCTGAGTATATACTCTGGGTAGTCACTATTGGTAGAAATGGTTGAAACAAACTCTATCGTGGAAAAAAAGTCTAGCATCTTTACTCCGGGTAGTAGTTTTGCTTGGTCAACATTGACTTGGATTTGCAAAAATCTCAGGTCATGTGCTACCATACTCTTTCCTCATTTGTCGCTTGGAATGCTTATTATCAATATATTCCGATAGATACTTAACCAATTGTGGTAATATTAGCAAAATTTACCATTCATAATAGGAAAAATCCGGAGTAATGCCGGGATAATAATTTTCTAATTCGCTTGCAGTCTATCGTTTAGCAGTTAAATCGAATTTACTGATAGGCAAAACACTCAAAAAGAGGTCTTAGGTGGCATGGTCGCTGGTGATTTGGTTGAGCGCTATCAATGATTTTACGGACGCGGTCAACGAACAACTAGATGCAGCAAATGAATTGAATCCCATAATCAAGTTAGGTCTATCAATTATTTTTACTGTAATCGGTTACTATGCGGTCAAGTATGCAATCGTGCGGCCATGGGGTCGTGTTGTTATGTCAACCGACACCGCATGGGATGACAAATTACACCGCCCCATCGCTAACCGCGCTTATTTCTTCCTGTTTGTCGGTGCTGCCCAACTATCAACCCTGTGGATTTCTAGCCAAGCATCATTTAACGATAGCCTCGCCCCATACTTTTCGGCCATTTACATCTTAACAGCAACCTCGATTGCCAGCGTTTCAATTAAGCACATCATTCCAATGGTAATGGATCGCTTTACCGAAAAGTCAAGCGTCACCGTATCAGGCAGCAATCCGTTAATCACCTTCACCTTGCGATTTGCAGTTTGGTTTGGCGGCCTTTATCTGGCCCTTACCGAAGTTGGCGTTGAACTGTTTGGTGTTCTGGCATCCTTGGCAGTATTTTCATTAATTATCGGTTTGGCAATTCAACAGACGCTTGGTAACATCGTCAACTCATTCCTGTTGGCGATTGATCGTCCGTTCGAGATCGGTGACAGAATCGAAGTTGATGGCACTTGGGGCTCAGTCGTTGGTACCGGAATTCTATCGACGAAGGTACTAGACCGTGACGAGCGACTAGTAGTTATCCCAAACAATACCTTGGTTCAATCGACCATCATTAACCACGCACGTGGCGGCGGCGACGGTATGGCTCGCCGTATCTCTATTGTTATCGATGTTGGCGTTGATTATCGTGAGAAAACCGAGCACGTCAAGTTGACTATGCTCAACATCGCTCGAGACTGTGAGTATATCCTCGACGAGCCAAAGCCCCAAGTCCTGATGGTTGAACTTGGAGATTTCGCTAAGGTTTACCGTTTGTTCGCTTGGTGTAAGGATTATTCTGATGAGCAATTAGCCCGCGATTGGTTGCTCAGAACCATTGACGCCAAGTTCAGCGCTGAGGGCATTAACATCCCATATCCAACCTCGGTTGAACTTACTGAGAGTGTATATACACAAGCCGCCGCAACTAAGCAGAGGGCTGCTACTAGGCAAATGGCCAAAGAAGACAAGAAGATGGTTGAAGAGCGCGAAGAAGCCAGAAAGACTCTCGAAGAAATTAATGAG
>Ga0160422_10001350_pt1 | contig 15359 bp, 26 predicted proteins | sample Fk160mmetaG_FD_108192 | JGI IMG/M metagenome (GOLD analysis project Ga0160422, IMG submission 108192) | Marine microbial communities from the Central Pacific Ocean - Fk160115 60m metaG | ecosystem: Environmental > Aquatic > Marine > Oceanic > Photic zone | place: The Central Pacific Ocean... | reverse complement strand
TATCAACCGGTGGAGCCAAGGATATAGAGGCTTACCGCTCAATGTGTGGCGAGGTACAGGGGATTAGCCAGGCATTGTATGAGTTTGACGCCCTGCTAAAGAAAGCAAACTATGACGACGCTTCTAGTACCTGATCACGTCCTCCGGCAACAGCAAGCCAAGAAAAAAGCTGAAGAAGAAGCCTCCAAGAAACCAGCGACAGAGCGAGTCCCGCAGCCTACCGGCTGGCGGATTCTTGTCATGCCCTATCAGGGCAAGTCGCAGACGGAGGGTGGCGTGTACGTCCCTGATCAAGCCAAAGACCGAGAGGCACGGGCCACTGTGGTGGCGTATGTAGTCAAGCTCGGACCCCTTGCTTATCAGGATCCGGACAAGTTTGGGCCTGGTTCTGAGCCGTGGTGCAAAGAGGGTGACTGGGTTTGTATCGGTCGCTACGCAGGATCACGCTTTCAGATCGAAGGCGGAGAAGTCCGCATAATCAATGACGATGAAGTCATTGCAACAATCGTCGATCCAGACGATATCAAGACATACGGAGCATAGTATGCAAAACAACGTCGCCGAAAAGGAAGAGACGCAAGAAGTAGAGGTTGTCGAGACCGAGGCACCTGAAAATGTTTCACGTGAAACATCCGAAGAGCAGGCAGAGACGGCCCCCGAAGAGCAAGAGCAGGCAAAATCTGACGATGATGAGTTAGAACAATACTCAGAGTCTGTAAAACGGCGTATTTCAAAGATCACGAGCAAGTATCGTGAGGAAGAACGTCAAAGACAAGCTGCTATTGAGTACGCCGAGGCGGTAAAGAAGCAGAATGAAGAGCTTCGCGCACGTCTGGACAAGGTAGATCAGGCGTATGTCGGTGAATTTGGCAGCAGACTTGAGTCTGACGCCGCCGCTGCCAAGGAAGCGTACAAAAAAGCATACGATGAGGGCGATGCAGACGCCATGTTTGCAGCGCAAGAGCGGATTAGTCAAATCGCGCTCGATAAAGCGCGGCATCAAGAGGCAAATCGGCGCGCAGAAGAGCGAAAAGCCAGGCCAGAGTCTGACCAAGAGCCTGTTCAGCAGCCAACACAGCAGTCTGCACCCCCTCCAGACCCCAAAGCCGAGGCTTGGGCCGAGAAAAACGAGTGGTTTGGCAATGATCAGACCATGACATACGCAGCTTTTGGCATTCATAGACAGCTTGTGGAGGAGGATGGGTTTGACCCGACCTCTGATGACTACTATAGTGAGTTAGATAAGAGAGTTCGCGATGCGTTCCCGCAGAGATTTGCGGAAACAAAACGTGATACTGGACCCAGAGTCGCTTCTGCTGAGTCCACGGCGTCAAAAGCGCCGGCTAACAAGGGGCGCAGGACGGTCAAACTGACACCTTCGCAGATTGCGATTGCGAAACGGTTGAATGTTCCGCTTGAAGAATATGCGAAGTACGTGAAGGAGTAAGACATGGCCGATAGAAAGCCACGCGAAGCTACAAGTCGCGCAAAGACCCAAAGGCGTAAGCCTTGGGCACCCCCATCAAAGCTGGAAGCTCCCGAGGCTCCGGCTGGGTTTCAGCATCGTTGGGTCAGAACTGCTCTTCGGGGTGAGGACGACAAGACGAATGTGCACGCCAAGATGCGTGAGGGCTGGGAGCCGGTCAGGGCGGATGAATATCCTGATCTTGCGGAGAACTATCCGGTCATTGAAGAGGGGAAGAATGCAGGTGTTATTGGTGTCGGCGGTTTGATGCTGTGCCGGATACCTGAAGAAACGGTCGAGGAAAGAACTGATTACTACCGGGAACAGACCCGCAACCAAATGAAAGCCGTTGATGAAAACCTTATGAGGGAACAGCATCCCTCAATGCCTATACATAGCGATAGGCAAAGTCGTGTAACTTTCGGGGGCAAACCCTCCGAGTAACTTGTGAGGTAGGCAAATGGCTAACACTAATGTTGGCTTCGGCATGAAGCCGATCAATACCGCAGGTAGCACCCCAGCTACCCAAGGTTTTAATGCATATCGCATAAAGTCAGATGCAAGCGCGATTTTTCAAGGTTCTCCGGTTATCGCAACTAACGACGGCACGGTCGCCGTCTCCAGTTCTGCTTCCGGTGACACTTTGAAATTCGTTGGTGTATTTGCTGGCTGCGAGTATGTAGACGCAACCACCGGTAAGAAAAAGTTTTCGAACACTTGGCCCGGATCGGGGAGTGCAGACACAAATTTCGACATCATTGCGAATGTGTATGACAATCCGATGCAGCGGTTCATCATCTGTTCGGATGCTAGCCTTACCAACAAAGCTGGTGCAATCGCCACCATTTTCGAGGGCGCAGAGTTCTCGGCTGAGTCCAACAAGGGCGCAGCAGATGGCGACACAACCACCGGTATTTCGACAGCACAGCTTGATGTATCAACTGTAGATGCTTCCGATCTTTCGCATCCGCTAAAGATTGTTGGTTTCTTGGATGATCCAGACAATGCTGACTTCACTGCTGCCGGTATTCCGCTGATTGTGATGTTCAACAACCATGCGCTTCTGGCCGGTTCGGCTGAAGCGACTGTATCGTAAGGAGACTGAGTCATGGCTATTAGTCGCGCACAACTCGCGAAAGAGCTTGAGCCAGGTCTTAACGCTCTTTTCGGTATGGAATACAATCGCTACGAAGGTCAGCATGCAGAGATCTATGACACAGAGGCATCAGATCGAGCCTTTGAGGAAGAGGTCATGCTGTCAGGTTTCGGTGCCGCCCCTGTTAAGCAGGAAGGTTCCGGTATCACATTCGACGATGCTCAAGAGGCGTATACCGCAAGGTATAACCACGAGACCATCGCGATGGGATTCTCTATCACCGAGGAAGCGGTGGAAGACAACCTGTACGACCGTCTAGCATCCCGCTATACTCGTGCACTTGCACGTTCTATGGCACACACCAAGCAAGTTAAGGCCGCTTCGGTCCTTAACAATGCGTTTACGGCAGGCGCTTCTGCTGGTGGTGATGGCAAGGCACTCTGTGCTACTGACCACCCACTGACCAGTGGCGGCACGTTTGCCAACGAGCCTTCGACAGCAGCCGATCTGAACGAAACTTCCTTGGAAGATTTCCTGATCAGCATTGCAGGATTCGTTGACGAGCGAGGCATGATCATTGCTCTTCGTGGTATGAAGCTCATCATTCCGCGTCAGCTTCAGTTCATTGCCGAGCGCCTGTTGGTATCGAACCTTCGTGTCGGTAGCGCCGATAACGATATCAACGCGGTCAAGAGCATGGGCATGCTGCCGGAGGGTTATGTGGTCAATGACTTCCTAACCGATACGGATGCGTTCTTCATCAAGACGGACGCCCCGAACGGCTTCAAGCACTTTGAAAGGCTTGCTCTGGCAACCAACATGGACCCGGACTTCGACACCGGTAACATGCGGTTCAAAGCTCGTGAGCGTTACTCGTTTGGCTTCTCCGATCCACGTTGTGTATTCGGTTCGCCAGGAGCGTAAGGTTCCTCCCAACCAAACTCGCAACAGGTTTGGTTACTCAGGGGCTGCATTTGCAGCCCCTGTTTTTTTGGGCTACAATCATGTTGTACCTGACAGATCCAGGCTAGATCTGACACTTGCCACGACAGGAGTACAACATGGCAAAGACAACTTTCTCGGGTCCAGTGCGGTCCCAGCGTGGTTTTACCGCGCAAGGCTCTACTGCGATGGTCAACATCACCGCAGAGACAACTCTTACATATGACGATCATGTTGGTCGTATCATTAAGGTAAATGATGCGGATGGCGCGATCACACTTCCTACCATCACAACGGATACGCTAGGCGCCCGTTATACGTTTTTTGTTGGCACTGACTGTTCTGACTGTGACATCAAAACTGACGGCACAGACAAGTTCGTTGGTTCGCTTTCTGTCATGGAGGATAATGGTCTGACGGAGACTTATGCTCCGGCTGCATCCAATGATGTCATCTCGATGAACGGCACCACCACTGGTGGCGACAAGGGTTCGTATATCGAAATCACTGCAATCGAAGACAATGTCTACCTAGTTCAGGGTATGCTTCTCGGTTCTGGTGAGGCTGTTACACCGTTCGCCGATAGCTAATAGGAGGCCGCGATGGCAAGCTCCATTATTGCTAAGACAGCGACATCTACAGGTTCGTTGATCGGCGGAAGGACTCGACTGAAGTCCTTCGTTGTCAGAAGCGCAAGCAGCGGCAGTCCCGCTGCTGTCTTCAGAAGTGGCGGCGGATCCGGCACGACTCTGCTGACCATGACTTTTGTGGCAGGAGATGACACTCAGATCACCATTCCAGATCACGGGATAATCTTCGAAGACGGCTGTCATGTGACACTGACAAATGTTGATTCGATAACTGCATTTTTTGGGTAGCGTCATGGCACGTAAACCCAGCAAGATGCCGCCTAGAAACAAGAAAAATTTCCGCCCCACGAAAGCTGGGGCGGGAATGACTAAGGCTGGCGTGGCTGCATATCGTAGAGCCAACCCAGGATCTAAACTAAAAACCGCAGTTACGGGCAAGGTGAAGCCTGGAAGTAAGGCCGCAAAAAGACGCAAGTCTTTCTGCGCTCGTTCTGCTGGGCAAATGAAGAAGTTTCCGAAAGCTGCGAAGAATCCGAACAGCCGACTGCGTCAGGCACGGCGGAGATGGAAATGCTAGATGAAAAAACCGTGGTTAAAACCCTTGTTGTTGGTCTTAGCGGGGTGGCTCTTTCTCTTGTGGTTTGGATCCTTACAACCCTCATAGAGGTTGATAAGCGCACGGCTGTGATTGCGGCAAAGGTTGATTCTAACAACGCCATGCTGACGCCGTTATGGGAAGATTTTATCAGGAGGAAAGGTGATGGCAATCTCGCGCGGATCGATGCGGAAACAGATATCCAGTCCTCCGCAGAAACGGAAATGGAGCAAGTCTCGCAAATCAAAAGTGAACTGCAAGCGCCCTCGTGGTTTCAGCGAGAGAGCACATTGCGCTGGTAGGAGAAAGAAACGTGGCAAAGCGTAAGGATCCAAAAGTTGGCACAGGCAAAAAACCAAAAGGATCAGGACGTAGACTCTATACTGATGAAAACCCTAGAGACACAGTTAGAATTAAATTTGCTACTCCAGCAGATGCTAGAGCGACAGTCGCAAAAGTTAGAAAAATTAAGAAACCTTTTGCAAGAAAGATTCAAATCTTAACAGTCGGGGAGCAGAGGGCGAAGGTTATGGGCAAGACAGAGGTCGCAAGAATATTCCGTCAAGGCAAGGACAGTATCCGGAAAGCGAGGAAAGATGCCTAAAGATGCATGCTATCACAAAGTTAAAGCGCGATATCGCGTTTTCCCGTCGGCGTACGCAAGCGGCGCCATCGCGAAATGTAGGAAAGTCGGTGCAGCTAACTACGGAACCGGCGGAAAGAAAAAGAAGAAAAGCAAACGAGCAGACGGTGGAATCGAAATCACTGTCACACGATCAAAGAGACCTTTTCGAGGAAAGGCACAGAACGGAACTGCGGTTGCCAGAGGTTGTGGCGCGGTCATGAAAGGCAGGCGCAAACGAACCAAAGGTGCAGTAACACAAGATCGTTGATCCATGCGTTTCTTTTGATGGTTTATGTTGGAGCAGGTGAGGACAAGCGTCTCGTTAGTAATGATATGTATTTTCGCAATATCAATGAGTGCGTGTACTTCGCTCAACAACTGCACAAACAAGGAAACACAATCACCGCGTATTGTTTGCCTAAACTGGTAGATGAAAAGGTGAGGGTATACTGATGCTTGCGGAACTTGCAGCGGCCAATGCTGCCTTTGCAGTAATTAAGCAAGCAGTATCAAATGGTAAAGAGATAGCCGCCGCCGGCAGCGCCATCGCTGAGTTTGTCGGTGCAAAAGAGAAACTTCAATCCAAGGCTGCCAAAAAGGGCAATGGGTCTGACTTAGAAGAGTTTATGGCTCTTGAGCAGATTCGTGAAAAAGAAGAAGAACTCAAACAAATGATGATCATTCTGGGACGCCCAGGATTATGGAATGATTGGCAAAGGTTTCAAGCAAAGGCTAGAGTTGCTAGGAGAGAAGCAGAGGCAGCAGCAGTTATCAAACGTAGAAAGATTATTGATGGTGTTATTATTGGTATGATTTTGTTTGCAATGCTGCTCGTTGTGGGCGGTGTTGTTGCCTTGATACTTCACCATCAGGGGAGATTATAATGGCAGTCAGGAAAACAAAAAGTGGTCTTGCGCTTAAAAGATGGTTCAAAGAAAAGTGGACGGACCAGAGGACTGGTAAGCCGTGTGGGCGTCGCAAAGGTGAAAAACGGGGTACTCCATATTGTCGCCCCACGAAAAGGATTTCGTCTAAAACCCCCAAAACAGCATCAGAGATGACTGCTAAAGAAAAGCGCAGTAGAATTCGTCAGAAGGCTAAAATCGGTCAGCCGGCCGGCAAGCCACGTCGTGTAAAAGCATTGAGAAGGAAGAAAAAGTAATGGCTCTAAAAGACATACCCCCCGACAACAAAGGGTTGCCCAAGTTACCCACAGCCGTCCGCAATAAGATGGGGTTCAAAAAAAGTGGTGGCACGGTTCGCATGAAGAAAGGCGGCATGATGTGTTCGCCTCGTAAAGAAATGGCTGGTGCAGGGCAGATGCCCACCAGAAATCGCTAAAGGAGATTTGTCATGGCGATGAAGAAAAAGAAAAAAGGTATGGCTCGTGGCGGGGCTATGAAGAAAAAAGGCATGAAGCGTGGCGGAGTCGCTAAAAAGAAAATGGGCGGTGCCATGAAGAAAAAAGGCATGAAGCGCGGTGGCGTTGCCAAGCGCAAGATGGGCGGTGCCATGAAGAAAAAAGGTTACGCTCGTGGTGGTGCCATGAAGAAAAAGGGCATGGCCCGTGGTGGCGTCAGAAAGATGCGTCGTGGCGGAGCAAGCAGGAGCAGGTAAAACGTGGCATTTCTTCAGAGTAACATCCCGCATTTCAAGTGCTGGGTGCGAAGGGAATATACCTGCAATCACGATGACCACCACGGGGAATTCCTTCATGCGATGGCGATAGCCGTCACGACGATGCCAAATCGTTGTTTAAGTTTTCAAACAATCTTCACCGGGTGTGAGGTGGACGACACCGGTGAAGACAACGTCCACGGAGGCGCAATGTGGGCAAGGATGCCCATAACAGCATTAGTGGGTGATACACCGCTAGATGAATGGCCTGAACCAATGCCGGTTCACTATGCACAGCCTTGGGATTGCATGTCTCATACTCATGCAGTCTATGTATTAGACAGGGCACAGCCGTGTCCCTGGCTAGCAAAGGTAGATGGAGAGATGTATCCGGCTAAATACTACTTTACAGTTGATTACACTGACAGTGAGGTAGCGGACGATCCTGCACAACATAAGCAAAGCCATGTGCTAGAGTTGTTGGATGCAGGAAAATGGACGGGGAATATGATTGCTCTGCCTAATAACAGAGTACGGGTGACACACCCGGCATGGTTCGAGACAGGGTCAGGTGCTCCTGACTTCAGACCCTCGCAGCATGTTCACTATTCCAAATCTGACTTGGACTATACTTTGGACGTAAATCAGATTTTCGACAATCTGTATGCGGGAGATAAAAAATGACTACATCAGGTTCAAGGGACTTTGATCTCGACGTTGCTGAGATCATAGAAGAGGCATATGAACGGTGCGGCCTTGAGGTTCGCACTGGTTACGATGCACGCACGGCTCGACGTTCCTTGAACCTGATGTTTGCTGACTGGGCAAATCGTGGGCTGAATCTCTGGACCGTAAAGCAAGCGACACAGGCGCTGACTTCTGGCACATCAACATATGCTTTCAATACCACATACACTGACTTGCTAGAAGTGGTGCTACGACGTAGCAGCGTGGACTATCAGTTGGATCGCATGTCTAGAAGCGAGTATCTATATCTTCCAAACAAGTCACAAACGGGTCGTCCGAGTCAGTATTACTACAACCGACAAACCACACCAGAAGTTACACTTTGGCCCACACCAGACAGTTCCAGTGACAGCATTGTGTACTACTACGTGCAGCGCATTGAAGATGCAGATGCGTTGGTCAATACCACAGACGCACCTTTTAGATTCCTGCCATGCATGGTTGCTGGCCTCGCGTACTATACTGCCATGAAGAAGGCACCTGAAAGAGTGCAACTTTTGAAAGCTGTTTATGAAGAGGAGTTTCAAAGAGCCGCCGATGAAGATGAAGATCGTGTGGCATTGAAACTGCAACCAAGTATGCAGTATCTGAGGGTCAACTGATGGCACGTTTTGCTTCAGGAAAAGATGCCTGGGGCTACTCTGATCGTTCGGGATTCCGTTATCGTCTGCGAGAGATGGTAACGGAATGGAACGGTTCTAAGGTTGGCCCTGATGAGTATGAGCCAAAGCATCCACAACTGTCACCCATCAGTGTGGGGCCAGATCCCCAGGCGTTGCATGATCCTCGACCTCGTTCGACCATATCTCCCGCGACAGCTCGGTTTCCAGCATTTGACCTAGTATCAATAGAGTTTATCCCTCTCCCTTTTGCTCAAGTAGAGCTTGGCAATATAACTATTTCTGATGCTGTTGTTGTACAGCCGGTTAGCGTAACTCTAACAGGTGTGTCCGCGACGGTATCTCTGGGTACGCTTACAATACAGGGCAGTGTAGCGGTCACACCGACAGGGGTTTCTGCAACAGTTTCGCTTGGAACTTTGTCGGCCAGTGTTACCGGTATAACAACGTATACGGTAACAGTCGCCTCGTATTATGGAGCAAACAAGTATTATATCGATGGTGTTCGACAAGCTACGGTGAACTTGAGCGAGGGCAGCACGTACAGGTTTGATCAGTCCGACGGCACTAATTCTGGGCATCCGCTTAGATTTTCCACCACGTCCAACGGCACTCACGCCGGGGGCAGTGAGTACACCACTGGCGTGACGACTGCCGGCACTCCAGGCAGTGCGGGAGCCTACACACAGATCACAGTAGCCTCTGGTGCTCCGACTCTGTATTATTACTGCACCAATCACAGCGGTATGGGCGGCACCGCGAACACGCCGTAGGAGTAAGCAATGGCAATTACAACAGCAGTCTGTACGAGCTTCAAGAAGGAGTTACTTGAAGGCGTGCACAATTTTGCAGGCGGCGGGGACACTTTCAAAGTCGCCTTGTACACTAGTAGCGCGAGTCTTGATGCCAGCACAACAGCGTATACTACCAGCAACGAGGTAAGTGGCACAGGCTACAGCGCAGGCGGCGCCACGTTGACGGCGGTTGCTCCGACAACGAGCGGCACCACAGCCTATGTAGATTTCAATGACGTAACATTCTCAAGCTCGACCATCACAGCGCGTGGCTGTTTGATCTACAACAGCAGCGACTCGAACAAGGCTGTTGCGGTGTTTGATTTCGGATCTGATCTGGCGTCTAGCAGTTCTAACTTTACAATCACCTTCCCTACAGCAAGTGCAAGTGACGCTATCGTAAGGATTGCTTGATGGCTTTTACCTACGCGCAGTTGAAAACAGCGATCCAGGATTACACGGAGAACACAGAAACGTCCTTCGTGACGAACCTGCCTGTGTTCATCCGTGCAGCCGAGGACCGCATCTTCAAGTTGGTTGACCTAGAGGTTTTCCGTAAGAACGCTACCAGTGCTCTAACGCAGAACGATCCGTATTTGTCAGTGCCCTCCGACTATCTCGCATCCTTTTCGCTGTCGGTCACAAATAGTAGCTCGAAGGAGTTTCTGCTTCAGAAGGATGTAAACTACCTTCACGAGTACAACCCGAATGCTTCGACGACGGGCTTGCCAAAATATTACGCCTTCTTCGATATCGACAACTTCATTGTTGCGCCGACGCCTGATAGCAATTATGCCGTCGAGCTTCATTACTACTATCGTCCCGCGTCACTGACTGCCGGCGCCGACGGTGGGACAACTTGGTTGAGCGAGAACGCTCCCAACGCCTTGCTTTACGGTTCACTGTATGAAGCGTATATTTACATGAAAGGTGAACAGGACATGCTTCAGATGTATGAGAAGCAGTTCACCGAAGCCTTGTCTAGGATTAAAGATCTGGCAGAAGCTAGGGAAAACAGTGATGCGTATCGCAGAGGTCTGCCGGATCGGCCTCGGACATAAGGAGTAGAAGATGGCAACATCAAACGCAGCAACCACCTACTTGGAAAACAAGCTACTTAGCCTGATCTTCAAGAACAATGCCGGGAGTTTTTCAAGTCCGGGCGACTCAATCTATGTCGGGTTAGCCACCGCTGTTAGCAACGCAGAAGCAGGCACCCTGACAGAAGTGAACACCTCTACACAGGACGCGAACTATGTTCGCAGGCAGGTGACAGCAGCAAACTGGACACTGGCTTCCTCGTCAACAGATCAGCAGACGGTCGTAAACGCTGCTAATATTGAGTTTCCGGCATCCAGCGGTGTAGCCACCTACACTGTGACACATGCTTTCCTCGCAGACGCATCAAGCAGCGGAAACATCCTGTTTGTCGGCGCACTGGACGCATCGAAGGCGATTGCATCAGGCGACATCTTCCGCATCAATGCAGGGAACCTCACCATTGAGTTGAAGTAAATGGCACTTGTTCTGAAAGATCGTCTGAAGGAGACGACCACTACAACCGGCACTGGCACCTATACACTCGCTGGTGCCGTTACTGGTTTTGAGGCGTTTTCGCAAGTCGGCAACGGGAACACGACCTATTACTGCTGCACGGATGGTACAGACTTTGAGATCGGAATCGGAACATATGCGTCGTCAGGCACGACGCTGGCTCGTACCACGATCCTACAAAGCTCTAACAGTGACAATGCTGTTAGCTGGTCCTCTGGTACGCGCACTGTCTTCTGTACGCTGCCTGCTGAAAAGATGATCTTCAATGATGCTAGTAATGTGGCGCAAAACTTTACAGAGCAAGATCCGAATGCGTTAGCGTTCGCGATAGCGTTAGGATAGTGACATGGCGAATGCGTTCAAGACTTTCACAGACACGGCGGTAGGCACCGGAAACGCAGATGTCTACACCTGCCCCTCTGCTACAGAGACAACGATCATTGGCCTGAACATAGCCAACATCCTGACCGTCTCTATCACAGTCAATGTTCAGCTTATCAACAACGATGGCGACAATGTCCACATCGTCAAGTCGGCTATCGTTCCTGTGGGTTCGTCGTTGGTTGCGGCGGGTGGCGACCAGAAGATTGTGATGAATGCTAGTGATATTTTGCGGATTACTGCAAGTCAAGCGTCCGCTGCTGATGTAACCCTGTCGGTACTGGAGATTACCTAATGGCGCTATCTACTGTATCAACAAACCAGCTTACAGACGCGACGGTCAAGAACGAGGACATGCAAGCCAGCACGGCGGCAAACCCGTTCCGCACTAATGCCACCAGCATCACTAGCGACCTGACGATTGCATCGACAGAGAACGCTGGGTGCTTTGGCCCGATTACCGTTTCCGCGACGATTACGATTAACGGAGTGCTGACCATTGTCTAGTCGTATTGATGTCGATGAAATTCGGTCAAAGACGACCAACGGCAACCTTACGTTTCAACCGAACGGCACAGGTATGCTGGTGCCAAAGCGTCCAGTTTTCTTTCAAGTTCAAGCCTCTAATACGGACCAATCAGTCTCTGCTGCGACATTCACTAAAGTTCAATGGGAATCTGTCGAAATAGATACAGGGTCATATTGGGACAGCACCAACAATCAATACACACCGCAAGTTGCGGGTTGGTATATGTTTGGAGGAACCATAAGATTTCAAGTCTCGTCAGTTATGAAGTATTTGAACACATCTATTTTTAAAAACGGCGTTGTAGAATTTCGTCATCAACTTCAACTTACAGGTGATTACATTAACAATGGCAGTATGCCCCTTCCCACAGGGATGGTTCAGTTGAACGGGAGTTCAGATTACGTTACGGCTGTTGTGCAATTTGATCATAGCACTACAGTTCACGACTCTGTCGCTCCCAAATCTATCTTTTGGGGCATGTTAGTTCATGCGACATAGGTGAAGTAATGGCATCAGAAATCGGCGTACAGACAATACAGCATACGAATGGCACCGACGCGATGACCATCGACTCGTCTGGTCGTGTGACGCAACCCGCGTTGCCAGCAGCTTGCTTTCACTATCAAGGCACCGACCTTTCAGGGTCTGCAATAGTCCCGCTTAACACACAGTCTGTTTTGCAAGGCGGCATGTCTATGTCGTCTAACGCCATTACTGTACCGGTTACTGGCTTGTACAAAATTGGTTGGCATCATCTTGCGACCAGTTCAAGCGCATATTCAGTGTTTTTTATCAGAATAAATGGAGTTCAAAATTCTGGGTTAGCTCATGGGTGGGCAACTCAAACTCAACCGGCTGGAGCTAACAGTAATTTTAGCGCTCAAACGATTGCCTCGTTGTCAGCCAACGACACAGTAGATTTTCTTGTTAGTAGCGGGGCTGTTCACGGCAACGCTGACTACAATTCAATGTTCGTTTATTTGTTGGGATAAGCCATGACCGGAATCATCAAGGTAGACACCATACAGAACAACGCCGGGACCACGGGCCTGACGATTGCGAGTGATGGTAAGGTGACAGGGTCAGTAAATGATAGCCGCCAGTGCGTGCAGATTTTTATGCGAACCAGTGGAATTGCTGGCAATCAAAATCCTGTGCCCGGACTTGTAGATGCCGCAACACAACTAGGTGGTAATGGTGTAGGAAAAATTACTCGTGGTGGCAGTGTCACAGAGTCAAGCGGTATATTTAGCTTCCCGTTTACTGGCTTATGGTGTGTAGAATATTACACCTCCATCAACCCTGCTGCACAGGACGACACCATCCAAGTTGATATTAAGGCAACTCTAAACGACACTAATTTTGCCAAACTTGCACAAGCCAAGGGGGGCGCTGGAGCAGCCGCTCGTAGGGAGGTGATAACCTTGAAAACATTTTTCAAGGTTTCAGATACCTCTACCCATAAGATTAAGTTTCAACATAGTTCAAATAGCGGTACTGCCGAAGGGGCGACAGACGCAGCAATTACATACGCTATCTTTACATGGATGGGGGACGCTGACTGATGGCATACATCGGCAAGGCACCAAACACAGCGGTAGTAAACCAAGCGACGAGTCAGAGTTTCAGCGGCAACGGTTCGACGACTGCGTTTACGCTGACTAGGTCTGTCAATGTAGGCGAAGATCTTGAGGTGTTTGTCAACAACGTCCAGCAGGAGCCAGGGTCCGGCAAGTCCTATACCGCCTCCGGCACGACACTGACGTTTGACGAGGCACCGCCATCCGGCACCAACAATGTCTACGTCATCTACCGTGGTGAGGCGACCATCAACCCGCGTTTAGAGCATGACGCAAACGCTGCGCTGGCGGCGACGACGGGTACATTTACCGGCGATCTTACCGTCGATACTAACACCCTTAAGGTCGATGCGACTAACAATCGGGTGGGCGTCGGCACTGCCAGCCCCACACAGGCAACATTGCATGTTGATGGCGGCTCTGTTCCGGCAAGGTTTGAGTCAACGTCTAATTCGACAAGCTATGTACAGTTCGGCGCAAGCGGGACATCAAGCTATGGTCAGATTGCTATGACAGGCGATGATATGACCTTGCGCACTAGCTACACCGACAGAATGACAATTTTGTCGGGCGGCAACGTCGGCATCGGGACTTCATCACCTGACCGTAGCCTCCATATCGCTGGGAGTGAACCGTCTGTTGTTTTTGAAAATACTGGACAAGGCACTGACCTCAAAACGTGGCGCATTTACAGTAATTCGTCATCTTTGCAAGTCGGAACTGTTGATGACGCATTTTCTGCTGGTCAAAACGCTTTAGAGATTACCAGAGACAACACTGACAACATCACAGGCATACAGTTTAAAACAGGTGCGTCCACAGAATGTATGCGCCTCGTTGGCGGCAAAGTCTACATCGGGCGAACCAGCGACCCTTATATGTCAACCGGCTCTGTTAAAAGGTTGTCTGTAGATGGGGGCACTACAAGCACCGACGCTACCTTCGTGAGCAATAAAAACAGCGCCAGCACGATGTATCACTTTTACTTCCACAACAGTAACAGTGTGGTCGGCTCTATCTCGACAAACGCTTATGCCACCAGCTTCAATACATCGAGTGACCACAGACTCAAAGAGAATGTAACTGACATAACTGGTGCTATCGCTAGGGTAAAGTCTCTTCAGCCAAAGCGGTTTAACTGGATTACAGACCCTGATGACACCACTATTGACGGTTTCTTGGCACATGAATGTCAGACTGTAGTACCAGAAGCAATTAATGGCACACACAATGAGACACGAGCCGCCACTGGGATTGTAAAAGAGGCAGGTGGTAAGGTGCTGGCTGAAAATGTCCAACAATCAGACTGGACGGCAAACAAAGGCGATGACGATGACGACTTGTACCCATCGGACAGCACTTGGACTGCATCAGAAAATTTGCCGGTTTATCAAACTATTGACCAGAGCAAGCTGGTTCCTCTCTTGACCGCAGCCCTGAAGGAAAGCATCGCCAAGATTGAAACGCTTGAAGCAAAAGTCGCCGCACTGGAGGGTAACTAATGCCGCTCAGTAAAATCGTAGCAAACTCCATCACGGACGATACGATTACCACGGATCAGATTGCTGACACCTCCGTGCATGGGCGGCGTAATCTTCTCATCAACGGCGCTTATCAAATTTTTCAGAGGGCAAGTTCAGCAACAGCCGCAACATCCACTTACACGACTGCTGACCGCTGGATACCCTTTGAATCTACTGATGGCGCAATGACAACGGAACAGTCTTCTGACCATCCATTTTCTGGCTTTTCATTGAAGGTACAGGTTACCACTGCGGCTTCAAGTATTGGTGCAGCACAGTTCTGTTATATTTTCCAAAAGATTGAGGCGCAAAATCTTCAGCACCTTCTTTACGGCACATCATCTGCAAAACCTTTGACTCTTTCATTTTATGTAAAATCAAATAAGACAGGAACCTATACCATCAACCTCCACAAAGGTGACAACACTGCCTACAATTATGTGCAGGAGTATACAATCAGCAGTGCAAACACTTGGGAAAAGAAGACCATCACAATCTCACCCACTGCCGGTAGCACATCTTTAATAACGTCATCAGCAGGGGCTATCAATAACGACACCGGGGCTGGTCTTGAGCTTGGTTTTGGCCTTGCTTGGGGTTCTGATTTCAATACCACCGCAAACACTTGGGTTGCCGCGAATGACTATTCCACGACAAACCAAGTAAACTGGATGGACAGTACGTCTAACAATTTTTACTTA
>Ga0160422_10001349_pt1 | contig 15359 bp, 12 predicted proteins | sample Fk160mmetaG_FD_108192 | JGI IMG/M metagenome (GOLD analysis project Ga0160422, IMG submission 108192) | Marine microbial communities from the Central Pacific Ocean - Fk160115 60m metaG | ecosystem: Environmental > Aquatic > Marine > Oceanic > Photic zone | place: The Central Pacific Ocean... | reverse complement strand
GTTTCCCGGGAATTTGTTGGCGGGGATCTTTGGCTTCCGGGTCCACGACTGGTTCGAGACTCCTGAGTTCCAGAGAAAGGTGACCGATATACAGCTTTAGGGAATCTGGAAAATATCCGACTCGAAAAGGCAATATCCTGTGACAGACCTCTCCAAGGAGTTCCGGCAACTCGAGGCCATTCGACAGGGTGAGAGGATACGCTTCACCATGCTGTTAATCGTGGGAGTGCTTGTTGTAGCGCTAGCGATCTGGGTGATGATTTTGGCCGGTGAGGGTCTTTTTGGTTACCTCTCTGCGGCACTACTGGCACTTGCGTTTTCGTAATTTTCCGGGGCGTTCAGAGCTCGAGGTCGCTATTGCGTGGCCTATAAGAGCCAAGTGATTCCCGCTCTAGTACGGAGCCTTCAGCCGGACATGGACTACCAAAGTGAAGGGCATTTCAAAGACGACTTGTTCTATAGAAGTGGGCTCTATGAGCAGTATTATAACATCTTTGAGAGCGAGGATGTTCTCAAGGGCTCTATCGGGGAGACCGAGTTCCAGATTGGCGAAATCAAAGTTCAATGTGAGACCACTTCGTACGAGAATGGGGAGAAGCGAAGAGAAATTGAGACGATCTTTGATGGCCTGTTCGCAGTCGCGGCGTTTCCTCGAGAATGCCGGGGGAGTATTTTTGTGGTCCCGGATTTTGCTGAGAAGTATTTTGGAATGCTGGGAGCAAAATTCCAGAAGGTTGGGTCAGGTCTGAATCAACACCTCCTGCGGATCGATAACCCGGAATTCGAAAAGGCATTTGTCGTTCGGGCCACGGATCCCGCGGAAGCCATAACAGTTCTGACCGCTCAGCTACAGGAGCAGATTCTGACCCTGCGGGCCCGATTCGGGAGTGATCTGCGATTGGCATTCAAGCCGTTCCAGCTTTTCATCGCCATCCCGAGCAGCAAGGACTGGTTTGAGCCGAAGATGTCGCGGCCTGCTTCCTCCCACGCCCAAGTCTCGGCGCTCTCGCAGCAATTAAAGGCCTGTTTTAAGATTGTGGAGGATCTGAACCTCAATAAGAGCGTCTGGACAACGCCCGGGCCGCAGGACACATGATGACGAGTTACGAGGCAGGGCGCGTGAGAAACCTTGCAGAAAACCCTTGAAAGCCGGGCTTTACCGGTAGGGTATACTCAGGCATCAGAAATTCCCTCTCCAAGGTGACTGGAATCGTGGCAGGCCTCCTGTCCGCCCTATTGCTTTCCGCCCCCGGATATGCCCGCGAGGCCGCGGTTGCCTCGAGCCATTGGGCTTGGAGCCCCTTGGGGCAGACCGCCCCGCCGTCTTCCGGGTTACCACGGGCAAAGACCCCGGTGGACCACTTTATTTTTTCAAGGCTTTCTGACGCCGGAGTTCAGCCGGCTCCTGGAGCGGCTCCCCGGGCGTTGCTGCGGCGCGTCCATCTGGACTTGACCGGCTTGCCTCCCACCCCTGCCGAGATGGAAGCCTTTTTGCGCGACCCCGGGGACGAGGCCTATGCCCGTGTTGTGGACGGCCTCCTGAGCCGCCCCCAGTATGGTGAGAGATGGGGGCGCCACTGGCTTGATGTGGTCCGATACGCGGAGACGAAGGGCTACGAGCGGGATGAGTACAAGAAGTTTGTCTGGCGGTATCGCGATTATGTCATCAAATCCTTCAACGAGGATAAGCCGTATAATCAATTCATTCTCGAGCAACTTGCCGGTGACGAAATTGAAGGGGCGACCTCGGACACCCAGATCGCGACCACCTTTCTCGCCCTTGGAACCTTCGACACCATTGCTGCGGACCGGGAGGTGGCGGTCTATGACACCTTGGATGATATTGTGGCGACCACCTCAATGGCGTTCCTCGGGCAGACCTTGCAATGCGCGAGGTGCCACGATCATAAGTTTGAGCCTTTCAGCCAGAAAGACTACCACAGGGTTCTCTCGTCCTTCGAATCGCTCAATGTGACGGGGCGGGAGAGAGAGATTGGCACGGACGAGGATCGGAAGCGATATCGTGAGGCTGAGGAGGCTTTTCAGCGCTCTACCCTCGACCCGCAGCGCGAGATCGAGGAGCAGTTCTGGGCTCCGATTCTTGAGCGCTGGGCGAGGGACGGTTTGCCGGAGGGACGGAAGGCAAAGCTGAATGAGAAGCAGCTGGCTCTTACGATTGAAGCAATTCCGCTGGCCCCGGATCGACGCTCCAAGGAGCAGCAGAACATGCTGGAACGGGAACGCAACCGGGTCCGCGGTGCGGTCCGGGAGGTGGCCACTGATGAGGAGCGCAAAACAATCTCAGAGCTTGAGCAGAGGTTGAAGAGCCTCGAGAAAGACAAGCCCCAGCCCATGATGGCCTGGGTGTATGCCGATAGTGCCAAGCCTAAGCCATCGCACCTCCGAATCAGAGGGGACGTCCACCAGAGGGGAGAGGTCATTCCGTTCGGGGTTCCGGTCGTGCTCGGTTCTGAAGGGTTACCGGAACCCCGGCCCACCAGCCATTCGTCTGGTCGGAGGCGGGCCCTCGCGGACTGGATCACCGGGGCGCAGGCACCTCTGGCCGCGCGCGTCATGGCCAACCGGGTATGGCAATATCATTTTGGGAAAGGCCTGATGGAGGACGGAAACAATTTTGGCGTGGGAGGTGGCGAGCCCACCCATCCAGCCCTGCTCGAATGGCTGGCAAATTCGTTGATTGAGGGAGGCTGGAAGCTCAAGCCCCTGCACCGGCAGATCGTCCTTTCTTCTACCTATCGCCTCTCAGCGGCGCATCCGGAACCCGGAAAGGATCCGGATAACGCCCTCTACTCCCGCTGGCCCCTGCATCGGCTGGAAGCCGAGGCAATCCGCGACTCCATTTTGGCCGCAAGCGGGAAGCTGAATCCTCAAATGACGGGGCCTCCCATCTACCCGCCTTTTGCCGACAAGGTGGTTGGAGCCTCATCGGGAGCAGATTGGAAAAACTCGACGGAAGAAGAGGCCTCCCGGCGGAGCGTCTATGTTTTCGCCAAGCGCGCCATCCCGCTTCCGGAACTGGCGGTATTGGATAACCCGGATTCTTCCTGCAGTTGTGCCAAGCGTGCGGTGTCGACTACTGCGGTGCAGTCTCTCCTTATGATGAACGGACGCTTCATCAATGAGCAGACCGTGCACCTTGCGACCCGCCTCCGGGAACTGGAGGGAGAGGAAGTTCAGATCGAGGCGGCGTTTGATCTCATCCTGTGCCGTCCGCCAAGCACCCGGGAAATGGAGCAAGCGAAGGAGTTTCTCGGAAAGGCAGCCCGAGAGCAGAAGATCGATCCACTCGCCTCGCTCGCGCTGGTGCTCTTCAATACCAACGAATTCAGTTACCGCTAGGAACCATGAAGCCGGCCCCCTCCCCATTTCATTTCCCCTGCGGAAGGACTCGCCGGGAATTCCTGTGGCAGGCGGGGAATGGTTTTTTTGGAACCGCGATGGCCTGGATGCTGGCGCGGGATGGAGTGAAAGCTGGAGAGGTTACTCCTTCCACTCATTTTCCGGCCAAGGCCAAGAACTGTATCTTCCTCTTCATGGTGGGAGGGCCCAGCCACATGGATACCTTTGATCCGAAGCCGGCGCTGGGGAAGCGCCATGGTGAGGAGTATGATTTCAAGCCTGCTAAGGGAGTCAGCCAGAAAGGCAAGGGGAAGCTCAAGGGCTCTCCCTTTGAGTTCAAGGCCTGCGGGCAATCTGGCATTGAAATTTCCGAGCTCTTTCCGCACCTCCGCGAGTATGCTGATGATCTTGCGGTGATCCGGTCCACGAAGGCTGATAGCGCGGCCCATGGGGCGGCCTCTCTCCAGATGAACACCGGCTTTGTTCGACAGGGGCACCCTTGCCTTGGATCGTGGGCCAACTATGGGCTCGGCTCTTCGAACAACAACATGCCTGGGTTTGTGGTGCTTGTGAACGGGGCTCCTTATTCCGGAGCCCAGAACTGGAGCTCAGGATTCATGCCCTCGGGGCACCAGGGAACGGTGTTCAAGACGTCAGGGACTCCCGTGCCCAACCTGAATCCTGCGATGAACCGCTCTCTGGAAACGCAGCGCGACCAACTCGACCTTCTTGCGGCCTGGAATCAGGAGCACCAGAGCCACCTGCCCGTCAACTCAGAGCTGGCAGCCCGGGTCGAGGCCTACGAGCTTGCCTATCGGATGCAGGCTCATGCCCCGGAGGCGGTGGACCTTTCCGGGGAGACAGATTCCACGCGGAAGCTCTACGGAATCGGCGAGGGCGAGGCCGATCGCTTCGGGAAGAGCTGTCTGATGGCCCGTCGACTGGTGGAAAGGGGAACGCGCTTTGTGCAGCTTTATCACTCGAACTGGGACACGCATGGGGACAACGACAAGCGACACCAGAAACTCTGTGGCCAGACCGACAAGCCCATTGCGGGTCTCCTTGCCGACCTGAAGGCGAGGGGCCTCCTTGATGAGACCCTGATTGTGTGGGCGGGTGAGTTTGGCCGGACCCCGGTGGGAACTGGAGGGCGCGACCATCATGCTGCTGGATTCTCGACCTGGATGGCCGGAGGAGGTGTCAAGGGGGGAACGGTCCAGGGAGCTACCGACGAATTCGGCTTCCGGGTGACGGAGGGCGAGGCCCACGTCCATGATCTTCACGCCACCATTCTTCACCTCATGGGCCTCGATCATAAGGAGCTCACCTACTTCCACTCCGGGCGTGATTTCCGGCTCACCGATGTCTTTGGCCGAGTCCTGACAGACATCGTAGCCTGACCCGGGAGCGCCGGAGTCCTGACTTCCAGCGCAGAAGTGCCAGGGAGCCGCGGCAAAGCCGGACAGGCTACCGTTGCTTCCTTTCGGACCTGGCGGATTTCACCAGCCGTCTCTCCACGGCCCCTGACGCCGGCACTCTAGGGGTGAGGATTGCTGATGCAAGAAGCGAGTTATCTGTAGATTGGTCGCCTTATTTGTTTTTCTGGAGGGTCTCGAGGAAAGAAGCGGCCATAGCCTGCCAGCGCTTTTGAAGGTCCTCGACACGGTCTGGATGGATATCAGCAAGGTTCCGGGTCTCGGTTCGGTCTTCGGAAAGATTGTAGAGTTCCCACGGGTCTCCCTTGGCGGCCACCAGCTTCCAGCTTCCCTTTCGCAGGGCTCGATGGCCCTCGTGGAGCCACCAGAGCTCCTCGTGCAGAGCGTCAAGATCAGCAGCAAAAGTGGGCCTCAGTGACCGACCGGGAGTGGGCACTTTCCGGGAGGGCTTCAAACCAGCGAGATCTAGGAGGGTCGGCGCGAGGTCAATGACGTGGGCCGGGGTGCGGCGTATCGCGTTGCGAGCTTTGATCCCGGCGGGCCAGTGGGCGATGAAGGGAGTGGCGCAGCCGCCTTCATGCACCCACGTCTTGTGTCGGCGAAAGGGCGTGTTGCAGGCGCTAGACCAACCGGGGCCGAGGCAAAGGTAGGTGGGCGCAGAGCCTGGGGGAGCCCCAGAGTCATGGCCATCAGCTCGGACCATGATTTCGGCACTGGCGCCATTATCCGAGAGGAAGATGACGAGGGTATTATCCCATGCGCCCATGGAGCGCACCTGCTCGAGGATGCGGCCGATCTCTTGGTCCATCCGTTCCACCATCGCGGCGTGGATCGCCATTTTAGTCTGCTGGAAGCTTTGCTGTTCCATGGTAAGGCTGTTCCACGGCAGCGGGCGGTTGACCTCGCCCGAACCGAGGATCTCGAGATGCCCGGGGAAATGGTAGGGGGGTCCGAGCTCTCTTTCCACCGCCGGCAGATCCCCACTTGCGATCCCAAGCTTCTGGATCCGCTCCCAGCGCTGGGACCGTATCTGATCCCAACCTCCGGCATAGCGGTCCATGCACCGGGCGATATCTCCCGGTAGGGCATGCAGGGGGAAATGGGGAGCGGCAAAGGCGACGTAGTGAAAGAACGGGAGCTCACCATGATTGGTGGCGTGCTGCCGAAGGTGGCCGATCGCAGCATCGGCTACCGCGATTGTTCCGTAATAGCCGGAGCCTCTCTTCACAGGAGGCAGCTTCAGATCGTCCTTCCAGTGCGTTTGCGGACTGAAAAAGCGGCTCTGGTCCTTGAGGTAATAGGAATGTTGAAAGCCATTCCCGAGAGGCATTCCGTCCAGATGCCATTTTCCGGAGTGATAACAGCGATACCCTGCCTCGCTGAGGAGGGCTGAAACCAGTGGGGCCCAGCGGGGCCTTCCCCCCCGGGGGGCGCCGCCGGGGAGCTTGTCGCGGCGAACCTGTTGAGCGTAATAGCCGGTGAGGAGCGCGGCTCGCGTGGGCCAGCACCGGGCCGTGTTGTAAAACTGGTTGTAGCGCAACCCTCCCTTCGCGAGGCGGTCGAGATGCGGGGTCTTAATTTCCCCCCCGTAGCATCCAAGGTCGGAGTAGCCCAGATCATCAGCCATGATGAGTAGAACATTCGGAGCCGGGGCTGCCGTCAAAAGGCCGGAAAGGCTGAGGAAGCTGAGCAGAAGGGACCGAGACATGGAGTTGAGCGAGCCTAACTTGTGAGTCCCGGGCCTCGAAGAAAAATGAACAAGGGTTCCCAAATGGGGTGGAAACCAATTACAAAACAGTATCTCGAAGAGATGTCCGGTGCTACGCTCTGTCATGCTCCGGGGCGTCACTCAGTTTTTTTTGGTGCTTTTGGCCAACCTGGTTCTTTGCTCGTCGGGCCGGACGACGGAAATAACAGGATTCCGGGTTCTCTCTCCGGGAGAGGTGGAACTAACCTTCACCAGTGAGGCCGGCGCTCTCTATGACGTTCTCGGGAGTGAAGATCTGAGGGCCTTCTCCTTGCTGACCCGGGTGTCCGGAAGCGCAGGGCAGACACAGATCGTGCTCGAAGCACCTGCCGCACGGGCGGATCGTCGATTTTTCCGGGTTCGTGCTCCGGAGCTGCCTCCGACTCCCGACTGGTTCCGTTCTCACGGAGGGTCAGGCGAAGAGGCCCATGGCCACTTCATCATTACCTGTGAGGATGGAGGGTTCCTACAGATCGGCGAGACCGGATTTTTGCCGAATACGCGGATACTCGCGATCAAACTTGATCAGGAAGGCGTCCTTGAGTGGCGGCAGGAGTATTCCAACCGATCGACCGGAGCGTCTGGTCATGGAACCTACAACCTTGGGAATTCCGTGATCGAAGTCGACGATGGTTATTGGATCGCTGGTGCGCTCAACCGTAACAGCGCAGCTCTCAAGGTCGATAAGGGCACGGGAGAGGCCCTCCTCGTCAGGATTCATAGCAACGGAGGGTATGATGCTTACGAGCATATGGTTGAGACTGATGGGGGGCTGGTAGCCGTCGGCTATACGAACGCCGAGGACCGGGAGAACACCTTCTTTGCGGAAGGCCGGGGCTACCTCGCCTTTATGGATCCTTCGGGAATTAAGACCGGGGGAAGAAGTCTTCGCGATGACCTCGCACAGGCCTATCGGATTGCGAGGCAGGGAGACTCCTTGATTGTCTCGGGCCTGGTGTGGAATGAAGAGGACAATCTGGACTTCGGACTCCTCAAGTTAAACGCCGATGGCAGCCGGGTATGGGGCCGTCTTTTCGGGGGCAACCGAGATGACCATTGCTTCGGGATGGACCTTGGGGCAGATGGCTCCATATTTCTCACCGGACATACCCTCTCAGGAACAGTCAACTGGCAGACCTACACCATGAAGCTTGACCATGAGGGGGTTCTGCAATGGGAGCGAAAGAGGGGAAATCCGCGCGGGTTCGACCCTCGTTACATCCACGATGAAGCCTGGGGTGTCCGGGCCACTCCCGACGGAGGCTGTATTCTAACGGCTGGGACAGGAGACGAGTATGGGAGCTACTCGGAAACGAATGGGTCGGACGTCTCAGACCAGTGGGAAGTATACGTTATCAAGTATGGGCCCGACGGGGCCCTTGAGTGGGAGGCAACGTTCGAAGCGGAGGAGGGTGACTGGGCTGGGGAGGACCTGGCCCTGACCCGGGACGGGGGTGTGATCATCGCAGTCGATGACTCCCAGTTCGGTTTTCTTAAGCTCCCCTCTTTCTAGCGAGTAAAACTACCAGTCAGGCCGAAGGAGGGGCTGATTGGGGCCTTTCCCCTTACTTCGCTGGTCAGAACGACGACTACGCCTCCTGTTGTGAGAACCATGAACCCTGCCCAGATCACCCTCGCCCTTGCTCTCGCTGCCGGTGTGGGCCACGCGGAAATCGGATCCGATGGGAGCGCAGGTGAGTTTCATACGAAATTCGGTATCATCCATGGGCTCGGAGAACTTGTGGGAACCGGTCTGGCAGCCGATGGGGAAGGATTCCAAGCTGGAGTCAGTTATCATTACACGGATTACCTGAGCCTCAACGGAAGATACGAGGTAGCAGATTTCGATATCTATCAGAACTTCCGGTTAACGCTCGACCGGAAGTTTGACCTTCCCAGCGGGCTCTCTTTCATTTGCTGGGTGGTTATAGCTGGCAGAACCTCCTTGCGCGCACTGTTGAAACTGATGGGATCCTCGCCAATGCCGGGCTGTGCTGGGAACGTGGACCCTGGTTCTTTGGAGCTAACTATTCGCGGGTCTTCGCTCTCGACACGTCAACCAACTTTCGCGACCGAGGAGTCTCGGTGGACGTACCGGAAAAGCATTCGGATCTTTTTGAAGTGATCGCTGGCTACCGCATGAGCGAGAACTGTGCCCTTATTTTCAGCTACGAGAGACAGTTTGGTGGGGACACCCAGATCGAGATCAAGAAGCATGTGACGCTTGGGGTCCGGCTGAAGCTCTAGGGCTCGCCCTGCGTTGTTCCGCCGGCTCGTTAATTGGCGAGGCGCCGGACCGCGGCGTCGAGAACGCTGTCAGATTTTCCCATCCGGTCCCGGGGGGTGGCTTCCATCACGAGATCCGGGGGAACGCCAAGGCCATCGAAAGGTTCTCCGGTAGGGCGGAATTTTGCAGTCTGGCACAGGACGACCTCCAGCCCGGTGTTGGGAAGGGTATAGCTTTCCATCCAGCCGTTGCCTCCGCCGCTCGCAGTGCCCATGAGGGTGGTATTTGGCAACCCCTTGAATCCGCCCAGAAAAATATCACTAGCGCTGAATGAGCCGCTGTCCTGGAGAATGATGAGAGGCTTGTCGTAGTAATAGGCCTCTGGGTTCATCGTGGAGTCGAACGCTAGCACGTAAAAATCGCTGAATTTCCCTTCGGGTAGAGTCCAGGTTGGCTTGAAGGCCTTGATTGCTTTCCCAATGTAGTTTCGTTGTGCGTCCGTTTTCCAGTGTGAGGAGGTGACCGGCTGGGCAGACATGTTGGACATGTTGAATCCGTCGGGCATGGGCCGGGGGAGTTCCATTGGTTTCCGGTAGGCGGAGAATTCGATGATCCGCATGGGATCCCCGGGCTTCAGGAAATAAGGCATGAGGGTCAGCAGGATATTCTTGGATCCGCCGGGGTTGCCCCGCACATCAATGATGATTCCGGTGGTGTCCTTGAAGCGTCCCATCCATTGGTTGAGCTGGGCGAGAAAGCGGCTGCTTCCGGTCATCTGGGGGAGCCTTATGTAACCGATCTCCCCAATCCTGCGGGTGTCTCCAGCGGGGAAGTCCAGTTCCCGCTGGGGCCTCCGAGCCACTTCTACTTCCATCATCCTCGAGCTTTTTCGGTTCTTGGATTCGAGTTCAAGCTGGAGCGAGTCGTTCTTGGGAAGACCCAGTTCCCCGCGGATGTAATTCACGTAGCTGAGCATCTGGAGCGATTGGCGCAACCTCCACTGGGGAGACTCCTTCACCACCGTGTAGGATGCGACCTCCAGCCACTCGGCGATGGGGCGGCCATCGATCGATGTGACATAGGGATGCTTTGGGTCCAGGAAGTTCTCTCCGTTGGTTAGGTAAACCCGGTCCTTGAAGCTGCCAGCCACGAAGGGCGCATAGCCGCGTGGCATATACTGGGCGGGCGGAGAGGCGAGTCTGCCATGCCCATCACAGAAGAGGCTGATGAGTTTGGCCAGTTGGAGTCGGAACTGGTTGAGGGAGGTCTCCTCGTCAAGCGATCCGCGGATCGCATCAATTGCGCCCCGGTAGTCCACGGGGCGGAGCTCGAGGTATGAGAAACACGTCACGAGCACATGTTCGAGGTAGTCGAGGTCTTCCTCCAGGTCCTTGCGGGGAACCAGCTTGGCCTCTCTGAGCTCGGGCTTGGTGACAAGAAACTTATGTTCCGCCGCGATATCCTTCTTTCGCTCCCGTGCGATGGCGGCAGGATCAAAGAGAACCCCGGAGAGAACATGAGTCTTGATATAGGAGCGCACAACCTGACGGTCCGTGGGTGCCACCTCGTAGGCCTTCTTGACAAACGGCAAGCCCCGCTTCGGCTCCCCCAGCCCCTCCGCAAAGACCTGCCAGCCGAGCATCGCCATGGTGCTGGCATACTCGGGGTGGTCCGGCGACATCTGGGAAAGCAGGCGGGAGCCTTCCTCAGCGTCGCCGCGCTGGAGGGCTCGCATGCCTTCCCGGTAGGGATCCAGGACGGGCTTCTCGCCTTCCCGCAGCCCCGACAGCTTGAGATCCAGGTAGAGATCGCTGCTGGTCGGGCCTGCCTGATGAACCTCCACCGCAACGGTATTCACGGCACCGTACTTGAGAGCGTCTGCCGGGATAGTAGTGACCATTTGGCCGCTCTCCCTAACGGCCCTGATGGCCGCGCTCTCTGGCGTCAGCGGGCCCTCCTCAAGGTTGCCCCGCGCGACTTCCTTGCCGTTAAGGTAGACCGCCACGCCATCATCGTAAGACAACATGAGCCCCAGCTCCTTAAAACCCTTCTCTTCTTTAGGAGGGCCCTGAAAGGTGGTGCGGAAATAGGCGGTGAGGGGTTTCTTCTCGGCGTCGTCGCCGAACACGAGATTGGTCTTCACGTCCTCTTTTCCGTATCCAAGAGGAGCCTTGCCTTTTTTCCATCCTGAGTCGTCAAACCCGGGGGCGTTCCACTTTGCCCCCGGGACGGCCTTGCCGTCCAGATAGCGCCAGATCGTTTCTTCCCCTGCGGGGACAAGGGTTGTCTCTGCACCGGTGACCCCAACTGCGATCCACAGGAAGGAAAATAGAAGCTTTGCCGCTTTCATTCTGACGCACGGTAAAACAGGTCAGGCCGCTTGGGACAGGCGAAATTGCAGCGTGGGGACCACAATCGCAGGAAGGGGCCGGGCCCGGGATCCGCTGGCGGAGGTCATTTGCAGTGTTGGAGGGAAGGCCGGAGAGAGATCGCTTTCAGCGGGGCCTCATTTGGAGATCCTTTTCCAGCGCCTCTGGGCGTAGACCTTTTCAGGGCCCCATTCCTTGTCCGTGTAGACCATTCCTTCCGGGGTGATTACCCACGTCTGCTGCCCACTTTCGGAGGTCATTTCGATGCCGTCGCCTTTCCATTCGACAGAAAACGAACGCATTCCCTCCCACGGACTCCTGAGTTCCAGTGTGGGTTCACCGGTGGCGCCCTTGACCGTGACGTGCTCGGGATAGCGGTAATAAAAGTGGCCCTTACTTACGGTTCCATGCCCCCATCCAATTGCCGCCCTGTGTGCCTCTGGGTCGGTTCGGTTATGAATGATACTCATGACCTTCCCGTCGAGGAAGACCCAACGGCCACTAACAGCCGGCGGAAGGTGGATCTTGCTTCCATCGTTCCAGGAAGCCACTTCGTACATTCCATTGATCAGAGACAGGATCTTTGTATCCCCCGCGATGGAACTGCCAAAGTCCCCTGCATCGGTGTGGGGGTCATGCGCACAGCCGCTGGCCAGTAGCGCCACGGCCAGAACAAGCGGAGGGCCAAGCTTGAGCATAGCTGTATTTTTTCGGATTAAAGGGATTTTCCAAATGTTTACCTGAGCGCCTGTTGTTTCATTGGTCCGCGGATCACGTTCACTGAAGTTCGGTGAAGATGGGGGTTCCCACGACCCCGGCACCCTTCATCGCCTGGGCGAGGTGATCTGAATTCACAAAGGCCCTGACTTCGGAGATATCCTTCGCGCTCATCAGTATCACAACCCAGTTGGGATTGTCATACCCACGCAGGAGCTGAATCTCCTCCAAGCCGGCTTCGGTCCGGGCGGGGGTGTCATCATCGTAGACCTTCTTCCAGGCGTCGAAATCCTCTACTTCGTGTTGAACGAGAATATGCATAGGAAGAAGTGATACGTTAAGATGGAACAAATGATCAACGGAGAAAAAGGGCTTTTTCCATGCGGCGCCTCTCCTCAATCCTGTCCCGCACGACCATTCACAGAATCAGCATGCAGTCGCCGTAGCTGAAGAACCGATAACGTTCGCGAACCGCCTGCCGATAAGCTTCGAGGATCAGTTCACGGTTTGCGAATGAGCTTACCAGCATGAGAAGAGTGCTTTTAGGGAGGTGGAAGTTAGTGAGAAGGGCATCGACGATGCGGAACTGGTAGGGAGGATAAATAAAAATATTGGTGCGTCCCTGGCCAGCGGTCACCGACCCATTCTGGCCGAGGTGTTCGAGGACGCGGGTGACGGTTGTCCCCACCGAGAAGACCCGCTCGGCGTGTGAGATCTGATCTGCAGTTTCCGCGCTGAGTTCGTAGGCTTCCTCATGCATTTTGTGTTCCGCAGGATTGTCAACTTGCACCGGTCGGAACGTGCCCGGGCCCACATGGAGGGTCAGGAAGGCGTGGGGAAGGGAGGCAACCAAGTCTGGAGTAAAGTGCAGTCCAGCGGTTGGGGCCGCCACCGCACCCTCCTCTCTGGCATAAACAGTCTGGTAGCGCTCGCCATCGGAGGGTTCCTCTCCCCGTTCCATGTAGGGAGGGAGGGCCAGCTCACCATGGATACTCTCGTCAACGGGTTGGTCCCAGCTGATGAGACGGTAGCCGAGCTCGTCGATGCCTGTTACCGTTCCGGTGCTTGGGCCCACCTCCACGGTGCGTCCGACCTTCATCCGCTTGCCCGGTCGAACGAGACAGCGCCAGTGCAGGGGATCGGCGCAGTCCACTCGAAGTAACTCGATACGCCGATCGTTGGAGAAGAACCGGGCCCGGACTACCCTGGTGTCATTGAAGACGAGGAGGTCGTCGTTTCGGATGAAGGAGGGTAGCTCTGCAAAATCATGATGCTCGATGGTGCTCTGCTCGCGGTTGATTACCATCATCCGGGAAGCTGACCGCTCGACAAGGGGGTGAGAGGCAATGAGCTCCGGAGGGAGCTCGTAATCAAAGTCTTCGGTGCGCACGGGGAGTCGGAAGTTGGGAGATCTTTGCTAATTCGGAGTCCCGTCGCAGTCAAAAATAGCGGACGGACCGCAACTCCGGCTATTGCTTCCGCAGGCCGATCCGGGTTGCAGCCTCTTCCAACCTGGTAATTCCCCTCCCGCGCAGGGCGGGCGGATGCTGCAGCCTTGCCCTGACAACTATGTGGTCCCGTCCGTGCTGTTCATCGGCAGTGAGGACCCGGAAGGGTGTGGACTTCAGGTCCCATGTCTCGGTGTCTCCGCAGGGGGACCATCCCTCCTCTCTGAGGACAAGGAGCAATTGTTGGCGGCCGATTTCCGGTGATCCAAGAAAGGCAATCTCTGAGCAGCTCGCCCCTGTCCCGGCTTGACTCGATAGCCCTGTGGGAGCCTTGTGAAACCGTGGAGCTGGGCCTCCGTGACGCCACCGCGAAAAGGCCCGGACAATTGGCTGAAGAAGGTCACAGAGCCTGAGCAGGCTACGGGCGGCAGGGGAGTCGAATCGGCGGTGCAAGGGGCGGCGGGGGATGGTGTGACTCGCCAGTCCCTGGTAACCAGCCTGTCCCATCGATCCAAAATAAATGACGGACCGGGCGTCAGCGCTCACGGGGCCCCCGCTGTAGACACTTCCCTTCCAATGGATGACTCCGTGACGAAACCTTCCGGGATGGGCCTCAAAGAGAAGGGCTTCTGCGCGGCCATATCCACTTTGCTGTCTCAGGTAGCGAAGGATGGAGGTGCGCCGACGATGCCAGACAAACGCTGTTGGAGCAAATACCAGTTCCCAGCCTTGATCGAGGAGTCGCCAGCAGAGGTCAACATCGTCCCCCGCAGCCACGAACTGAGGGCGGAACCCCCCCACCTCCTGCAAGGCCTCACGGCGCACGACGAGATTACAGCCCGGAAGATGCTCCGCCCGGAGATCGTCGCAGAGGACGTGGGAGGGGGCGCCTGCCGCGGAGGCCACGATGGCTTCCTGCAGGCCTCCGGGAGATGGGGCAAGGTTGGGGCCTCCTGAAGCCCCGGTCCGGGGGTCCTCAAAGCTCCGGGCGATCCAGAAGAGCCAGTCAACATCGGGCCGGCAATCATCATCAGTGTAGGCAACGAGGTCGCCATTGGCCTCCTTCGCACCATGATTACGCGCGTTGGACAGCCCGGAATGCACCTGCCTGAGGTAGCGCACGTTCGGGAACCTCGAGGCAACCTCGGGAGTGCGGTCGGTTGACCCGTCGTCGATAACGAGAATCTCAAAATCAGGGTAATCAAGGGAGGAGCAGGCATGCAGGCAGGCGTCCAGATTAGCCGCTCCATTATGAGTGCAGACGACGACCGAGATCCGTGGGGTGGCACCCGCGAGGGTGAGGGGGGGGCGGGTGGTGCGGATCTCTGGCAGGCGCTCCCGGAGCGCTTCCAACGCAGGCTTCTCGCTCCCGTCGGGGCGGGTCAGGCCGAAGGCCCAATCTGCCATCTGGATTCCCCGGCTGGCCCAGCGATCGGACCACGCGAAGAAGGTGGTCCCAGCGATTCCCGCTGTGACGCACTCCTCGAGGTGGCTCGTCAGCAGGGAGGTCTGGGTGTCTTCGGTGTTTCTGATGGTATCGAGCCCGAACTCCGTGATGAGGACCGGGCGATCCCCCGCGATATTCTGCAGCCGGGGGAGGTAGCGAGCCTGGGATTCGCGGTCCTCGAGGTAGATGTTGAATGCGCTGAAGTCCGCATTGCGAGGCTCGAGGTATTCTGTACTCGGATAGTTAGCATATGAAATGAGGACTTCCGGGGCCTCTGCTCGGCAGAGCTCGATGAGCTCCTCCAAGGCTCGCCGGACCCGTGAAGGGCCCATCCATCGCACAAGGTCCGACGGGATCTCGTTGGCAACAATCAGGGCGCCAAGGGCGGGATGGCTGCCATGCTTTCTCAGAAAATCTAGCAGCTTCAGCTCTCCTTCGGTCCGGAGCCGGGGCTGCGCAAGGAAGTCCCGTCCCCACTCCCAAGGCATGCCTGCCAGAACCAGGAGCCCATTCTCCTGTGCGCAGTCGAGGAAGGAGCAGGAGGCCCCCGTGTAAACTCGGACCGCATTAAATCCGCATTCGGCGATCCGTGGAAATTCGACTGCAGG
>Ga0160422_10001347_pt1 | contig 15363 bp, 11 predicted proteins | sample Fk160mmetaG_FD_108192 | JGI IMG/M metagenome (GOLD analysis project Ga0160422, IMG submission 108192) | Marine microbial communities from the Central Pacific Ocean - Fk160115 60m metaG | ecosystem: Environmental > Aquatic > Marine > Oceanic > Photic zone | place: The Central Pacific Ocean... | reverse complement strand
TGACGTAAGTAAGCAATCGTTTACTGTTGTTGTTGATGAGGCGCCAGTAATACATCAGATAGAAATTCCAACGGAAATTATTGCTGGTGAATCAACTTACCTTAGCGCCAACATATCAGATTACGAGATTACTAACAACATTTTAGTTTTCCGTGACCTAAATGTTGAGGACGGGTCTTTATTCGACAAAGATGAGGCCTTGAATCCTAAACTTGATGTCAGGTGGGATATTAACATCGAGACTGACTCGAATAAAAATGGTATCTTGGATGATGACTGGCTAGTGCCGAAAGATACTGCAGTAAACTATCGTATTGCCGGGCTGTGGAACGAATCTGGTTCATACAAGGTGATCGTTAGAGCATGCGATGGAATAGGCGTATGCACCACACTAATCGAGGACATTGAAGTGACACCAAAACCAGATCCGGCGCCGTCTTTGTCGGACTTCGAACTAGAGGATTGGTCGTCTTGGGTCAAAGATGCAGGGTCAGATTTAGCTACATATGTAGCACTAATCGCAGTTGCTCTAATACTCGGATGGTTAGTGCTACGTGAATCCTCCGAGGTGGAGGATGAAGCAAAACAGGCTGCTGAATCATACACAGATGTTGAGCATGTTGAAGTTCAAGGTGGACTGCTTGGCATGGACCAACATACTCCCCCCCCTGCCCCGGCGATATTATCTAAAGAAGAGCGTAGAAGCGAGGATAGTGGATATGTCAGGCCATTGCGGAGGAGAATTTGACAGTTACAATATTGAACTGTGTCACTAAGGCTGTGAGTAGTGGTTAACATGAGTAAGAAAACGGTAGTGGTTTTGATACTCATTTTTACTTTACCAATTATTGGAACTACTGATTCCCCAATCGTCCGTAATGCTGCCGCATCAGATGCGTGCAGTGGCGACATAGAACCTATTTTATGGAACGAAACAGTTGGAAGATCTGCCTTGGTCCCGCATCACAATTATTACTCTGGTTACTTTGGTTTTGGTGATTACTATGAAGATGACAGAAAAGGTCGTGACCACGAAAATGAGTGGATCTACGAAGACTATAGAGAGCCAACCGAATTAAATCCTGAGGAAGACTGGATGTATGAGTATTGGGACCGAGATTCAAGACTACAGCCACTAACCGCCAACTACCATTCAACTATGCTGATTGGTAATGATAGCATAGGAGCCCTAAGAGTGAACCTATCAGAGAATTACAGGACAACTATCTGCGTAACAGTACAGGCCTTGAATGAAACCGATGATGATTACTCTGTTGATGTTTATTTGATGACGACATCGGAGTATCAAAGATACACTGAACTGTACTATTCTTCACACTCTCAGAACAGTTTTTATGACGAAATCTCAGAGGCTCTGAGCGATATATCTCCTGAATGGCGAGGCATAGATTTCACGGGCTGGAGATCATACCGCGATGCTCATCAGTATGAATCGGTAAATGAGATTAATTTTGCATTAAATTTAGATGGCCCAGAATCATACACGCCGATTTTCGGTCAGGAAAGGTGGCAAGATTTCTACATAGTTATCGATACATGGGACAATAACCATGACAGTGATGCTGTGGCTCCCGGCGTTGTCACCGCAGCTGATGTTACCATAATAACTACTGAAAGGACTTTTGTCTTGCCAAATTTCACTGTTGCCATTTTTTTCTTAATGCTAATGATTGGTATGGTTATTTTACCCTTTATCCTAAATGCGAGGTATATGAAAGCTGGTCTCGAAGTATCAGTTGGAGAAAGTGAAACTGGTCTGGTTCCCTCCTTGGAGGTAGCGCCAGAAATAGACACACAGCCTGTCGGTGAAACTAGCTTGCACAAAAACTACCCTGAAATTAACGAAATTAATTCAGATTAATATTCCAACAGTGCCCAAGCATCTCTCAAGTCTCTTACATTGATTAGCCCGCGATCTGATAGCCTGAAGTGATTCATCATAGTTGCGTAGACAATCTCCTGTTCAAGAATAGGAGCATGTAGCCTAACCCAGTCGCCGCCATTGCCGAGTCCCATCAAGGAGTGAGTTGAGTCTTGGCCAACCAGAGAATTCGCCGCTTGGAAGATTTGTAGTGCATCTTGATGGTTGCTAACGGTGGAGCAGAACTTGATTATATCACCCTGTGAGGAATTGTCTTTAACAATAGTAACAATTTCATCAGCGTTTGGAGTCGATTTCGTCTCATGGATGGAGGCTATAACCTTACAATTTGATTCGCTGGCTAACTTGACTAATTTATCTCTTGCTTTACTTTCTATAGACAATTCTAAGTCAACGAAACTTACCTCAGATTTGATGCCCTGCTCAAGGATTTGCAACCTTTCTTCTTCAGTACCGGCAAAGAATCCGCCCTCTCGCACAGCACGTGTGGTGAAGACAACAGGTACGGGTATACCCTCTTTGAGCGTGGCGATGGATTTTTCGACATCAATTTCATCAAAATCTTTGACGCCCCATTCTTCAATCGGCGGCATTTTAGAATATTCTTCACCATCATCGTTAACCATAGTAACTGGCTCTGGCTTGTTTAAGTATAATTTATCGAATCTAACCTCGACATAATCAGCGCCAGCGATGTTGGCTCTAGTTGCTTCATCAATCATCTCTTCGACTGTGATTGCTTCCAGCGTAACACACACTTTTGGTTCCGCCATGGAATCCCCAATTTGCAAGTATTCTTAATGCTCACGGCTGAATAATGCTTCTTGAATGGCCCGGAATTGCAAATTGAAAGGCGTAAAAAAGGCGCAAATTTGCAGTATAAATCTAGCATTTTCCACTATGTTAAAATACCCCCTTCTCTAATAGCCAATGGTAGGGGTTTTGAGTTCCGAGTTTCGTGACATAGCGGCCAATTTATGCGGTAATTTTGCCAGCAAATATTAGGAAAAAAACAGGTATAATTTTTATTGAAATTCAAACCCTAAGGTGATATCTAATGAGTGACGATTATAGCGCATCTAGCATTCAGGTTTTGGAAGGTCTTGAAGCAGTGAGGAAACGGCCAGGAATGTACATTGGTGATCCGCACGATGGCTCTGCGCTTCACCACTGCATTTGGGAGGTCGTTGACAACTCCGTTGACGAACACCTCGCTGGATACAACAACAAAATCGAGGTTGACATCAATGCAGGCGGAACGCTATCCGTGAGAGATTTTGGCAGGGGTATTCCAGTTGGTATGCACCAAGAATTCAATATTTCAGCTGCCGAAGTAATTATGACAAAACTGCATGCAGGAGGAAAATTCGATAATAGTTCATACAAAGTGTCGGGCGGACTTCACGGCGTTGGGGTTTCGGCTGTTAACGCAGTCTCAGAATGGATGAAAGTTACTATCCATCGCGATGGCAAAATTCACGAACAAACCTACGAAAAAGGCGTCCCAGTTACGCCGCTGAGCGTAACGGGCGAGTGCGATGATACCGGCACGCGAATAACATTCAAACCAGATCTTTCAATCTTCACTAACATAACAGAGTTCGAATTCGAACAAATCGATACTCGACTGAAAGAAACGGCGTTTCTTAACGCGGGGCTTGAGATAGTTATAGCAGACCACCGAAGCGATGAGCCCCACGTTAGTACTCACCATTACGAGGGCGGGATTGGTGAATTTGTCTCACAGATAAATAATCATCGTCAGGTGCTGCACAAAGACGTGATTCTGATTACAGGTGAGCGGGAAATTGAGGTAGGGACAGTGACTGTTGACTTGGCTCTACAATGGTCAGATGCTTTCAGCGAATCGATATTATGCTATACTAATATCATCAGAAATAAGGATGGTGGGACCCACCTATCTGGACTTCGAGGCGCGTTGACAAAAAGTGTGAATGCATACGCAAAGAAGAAAAATTTGCTCAAAGGAGAATCATTATCCGGAGAAGACGTCAGAGAGGGACTCGCCTCAATTGTCAGTGTGAAACACCCAGATCCGTCTTTTTCATCACAAACTAAGGACAAATTGGTAAGTAGTGAGGTTTCAAGCATCGTTGAAACAGTGGTATATGAAAAGTTGGGTGAGTATTTTGAAGAAAACCCATCCATGGCTAAACTAATTGTCGATAAAGCAGTGCTGGCATCTAAAGCTAGAGAAGCGGCAAGAAAGGCTAAAGATTTGACTAGAAGAAAAGGTGTCTTGGAAGGGGGCGGGCTACCGGGCAAACTAGCAGACTGTCAATCCAGGGATCCGAATGAGTGTGAAATCTACCTAGTTGAAGGAGATTCAGCAGGTGGTTCTGCCAAGACTGGCCGCGACCGGAGGATACAGGCAATTTTGCCCTTAAGAGGAAAAATATTGAATGTTGAGCGACAACGTAGAAATGTAGCAAAAGTATTCCAAAACAACGAGATTCAAACTATAATCAGAGCGTTTGGCGCCGGTGTTGGCAACGATGAAGAGGACGAAAGCTCATTCAATCCGGAAAAGTTACGCTATCGGAAAATTATCATCATGACTGACGCAGATGTCGATGGCGCACACATTAGAACGCTGATGCTGACATTCCTTTGGCGGTTCATGAAGCGAGCAATTGTAGAAGGCTATGTTTACATTGCTCAGCCGCCACTGTATCAAGTTACAAAAGGACGCAATAGTAAGTATGCCTTTACCGATGAGGAGCGCGACAGAATAATTGACGAAATGAAAATCGATAACCCCAATGCAAAAATTGGTATTCAACGATACAAAGGTCTGGGTGAAATGAACCCCGAACAATTATGGAACACGACGATGAATCCTGAAACCAGGACAATGTTGAAAGTTACTGTAGCAGATGCAGAGGAATCAGATCGGATGTTTGAGATACTGATGGGAGAGGATGTACCAGACCGGCGACATTTTATTGAAAAACATGCTAAGGAGGTGACCAACCTTGACATCTGAAGAAAATGACAACATCGATGACGACGGCCAGGCAACAGTACAAGGAAACTTGCTAAATCAGCCGCTCAACGACGAGTTGAAGACATCTTACATCAATTACGCAATGTCGGTGATTATCGGTAGAGCGCTGCCTGATGCTAGAGACGGATTGAAACCAGTACATCGTAGAGTGTTGTATGGGATGCATGAAGGCGGTCATACATCCGATAAGAAATTCAGCAAATCTGCCCGTTCAGTCGGTGAGGTTATGGGTAAATATCATCCCCATGGCGACCAGTCAATCTACGACACAATGGTTAGGATGGCTCAGGACTTTTCCCTGCGTTATCCGCTTGTTGACGGCCAAGGTAACTTTGGATCAATAGACGGTGACCCTCCAGCAGCAATGCGTTATACAGAAAGTCGCCTAGATAAGATTGCCAAACATATGCTAGAAGACATCGACAAAAACACGGTTGACTTTCAGGCAAACTTCGATGATTCAGAGCAAGAACCAACTGTTTTACCATCCCGCTTACCCAATTTAATTCTCAATGGCAGTGACGGTATTGCCGTTGGTATGGCTACTCGAATACCACCTCACAATCTCAGCGAGGTTGCGGGTGCGGTCAATCTCCATGTCAGCGCAATAATTGACGAGGGCGTGGATTCAAATAGCATGCCAGCAATTTCTATAGAAGAATACATGGAGCACGTAAAGGGCCCCGACTTCCCGACTGGAGCAGGAATACATGGGGTTGATGGCATATATGACATGTATTCAACCGGAAAAGGGCGATTCCACGTACGTTCGAAGTGTGATGTTCTCGATGATTCCAATGGAAAGCGAATAATAATTCATGAAATTCCATATCAAGTAAAGAAGGCGGATATGCTTGTTCAAATAGCAGATTTAGTAACAAAAGGCACTGTAGTCGGCATTAGAGATATTCGTGATGAGTCATCGAAAGAAGGAATCAGAGTAGTGATCGAGGTTAAGAACAACGCCGACCCCAATGCGGTGTTAAATCAATTGTATAAGTCAAGCCGCTTACAGGAATCTTACTCTGCAAATATGATGGGTATCCTAGACGGTAGGCCGGTATTGCTCACCCTGCCAGTAATGCTACACACATACGTTCAACATCGAGAATCAGTAATTGAACGTAGGGCGAAATTTGAATTAGAAAAAGCGGAGGCCAGAGCTCACATCCTCGAAGGTCTTGTCAAGGCCCAGGATCGGATAGACGACGTTATTGAAGTGGGTAAAGGCAGTGCTTCTAGAGAACAATTTGAAAGCATTCTGAAGGGAGATGAGAACTTCCCAAACATACTGCCATTTGACTTTACGGAGCCACAAGCCAAAGCTATCGCCGAACGAAGGCTCTATCAACTCAGTAGATTAGATGTAGAGAAAGTGCAAAATGAGTATCGTGAATTGCAAACCAAAATCGCAGATTTGAATGACATCATATCATCTAGGCTTAGAAGACTGACCATTTTGCTGGAAGAACTGGACGGTATGGTTGAGAAACATGGCGATGAAAGACGTTCCTATATCGACCCAATGCCGCTATCGATGGACCGTGAAGATTTAATTGAGGAGCGAGCAATTGCAATCACACTTAGTGAAGATAACTACATCAGGCATCTGCCAGTTGAAGCCTTCAGGGTACAAAATAGGGGTGGCAAAGGTCTGAAGGGTGTTACCACCAAGGAAGAGGACACTCCGCAACTGATAATCACCTGTTTCAGCAAAGATCGATTACTGATTTTTACTGATCAAGGCAGGGTATATGGATTGAAAGCTTGGGAGACGCCGTTAGGAAGTAGATTGTCACGCGGTAGTCACATCCGAAATCTGTTGGAGAGTTTGCGCGACGATGAGAACATAGTCTCAATACTTCCAATAAGTAGAGAATTATTGGATAACCCAGCCGGTAACTATCTCTTGTTTGCCACTAGAATGGGGTTAATCAAGAAAACCAAACTTGAAGAATACGTTAGAATCAACAGGAACGGCAAATATGCTCTAAGATTCAAACTAGACGGTGATTCGTTGGTGAATGTTCGTTCGGGCACTGACGAAGCTGACATAGTGATGATTTCCAGTACCGGCTTCGCTAGCCGCTTTGCGTGTGCAGGAATAAGGTCATCCGGTAGGGTGTCCGGGGGAGTATATGGCATTAAGACTGGGAATCGTAAGGGTGCAGACGGTGGGCACGTAGTTGCCATGATTGCAACTGCAAATCCTGAAACAAATATTCTCACAATTACCAAAAACGGTATGGCAAAGCGCAGCAGACTTGGTACTGCAGAAAGGCTGCCAATACTAAATGAGGATGGCACTCATAAGCTACACAAAGAAACCAATGAGCCGATGTTTAAGACCGACGGATATAGGAAAACTCGCCCCGGTGCCAAAGGTGCATTCACAATGAAAATCGATGATGACGACAAAATAATCTCGGCGAAACACATTCCAGACCTTGGCGATAATCTGTTTATTTTGACCAAAAAGGGTATGATGATTAGAATTGTGACCGGCCAAACTAAGGACACCAAAACCAAGAAGTCCAAAGGGACGAGAATTATGGAATTGAGAAATAAGACTCGCGATGGATACACAGATGAAATCATATTTACTGCTCGACTTCCAGCAGAATTACTTGAAGACGACCAGTTTGATGCCATGGATACAGATGGCGACGGCGTAATTACTAGGGAAGAATTTGCTGCAGCCCAGCAATCAGACCTGCTTGAGGAAGAGTGACGGTAACATCGACGGATTCAAATTGCATAACGAATGTGGTTGAAACAACCGAAGCGCTGGGGTTGAGACTCATGGATAGCAGTAAATTGATTTACGATTGGAATGTTATCGATTACGAAATAACGCGTAATCCTGCTAATCACCCGCATGATGTATGGTTTGACGATGAGACACTGCGGGATGGATTACAAAGCCCCAGTGCTAGAAACCCAACCATCGCTGAGAAAACCGAATTATTGTCATATATGGAAAGATTGGGCATCCAAAAGGTTGACTTAGGTCTGCCAGGAGCAGGACCTTTCCACCGTGAGCACATCAATGCAATGCTATCACATATAATTGATAACGAATATGAGATAAGGCCTGGTGCTGCGGTCAGAACGTTGATGCAGGATATTGAGCCGTTGGTTGAAATGCAAGAAAAACACGGGATTCAGATTCAAGCCTCGGCATTTTTGGGTACCAGCCCCATCCGACAATATACTGAAGGTTGGACCATGGAGAAACTAATCTCAACTATGGAAAAAGCAGTATCCTATGCCGTTGAAAATGATGTGCCAGTAATGTTTGTTACCGAAGATACAACAAGGTCGAATCCTGAAGATGTCAAAGTAATTTATCAGCGTGCAATGGAATTAGGTGTCAGAAGGTTGTGTGTTTGTGATACTTGTGGACATGTCACTCCAAATGGGGTAAAGAAATTACTCCACTTTATCGATGAGGAAGTTATCAAGGATGGCGGCTATCATCGCAGTGAAATCGAAGTAAATTGGCATGGCCACCAAGACCGTGGATTAGGTGTTGCTAACAATATAGCAGCAGTTGAAGCTGGTGCTGACGTTATTCACGGTACTGCTCTAGGTGTTGGAGAACGAGCCGGGAATGCCCCGTTAGACCAAACCCTAGTCAATCTAAAACTGATGGGGGTAATTGATAATGATCTCACACTGCTCGACGAATATACGAGGATTGCTAACAAATACATCGAGGTTCCACTGCCGAGAAACTACCCCGTTTTCGGCGAAGATGCCTTTGAAACTGGTACTGGTGTTCACGCCTCAGCAGTTATCAAGGCGATGAGAAAAGGCGACGATTGGCTGGCTGACAGGGTTTATTCAGGAGTTCCAGCAGGAGACTTTGGCCTTAAACAGGTAATTCGAATTGGTCATATGGCTGGTCGCTCAAACATCATTTGGTGGCTCGAGCAAAATGGCTACGATGCTACTGATGGTTTGGTTTCACATTTGTTTGATGTGGCAAAATCTCAACGACGCAACATGCTGGATAGTGAGGTTGAAACAGTAGTCCATCAGTATTTATCTCAATAGTTACTCAAACTCTTGGTAGGTGTCTAAGTTCTTTTGATTGGAAACTGCGTTGACCCATTCACTATCGACACTTCCGCCACTCCACTCACCATCAAGTGCAACCTCACTTACCTCGGTTTCTTCACGCCATGATGGTTTTTCATCGGAACCGCAAACAATGAATTTACCCATCGAGTCTATTTGCTCCTCAAGTAAGGAGATGTGTTTGGATACTGGAAGGAAATGGCCAACAGGCATTCCCGATGCGGTGAATGGATTGGTTGCTGCGCCAACCAATAATCCATCCTCTGGAGCAACAATATCAACGGTTAAGCCGGGAGTTGCAGGATCAGAAATCGTAGCAATAACTTCTCCCTCCCGCATCACTGAGCCGGCAGAGACGAACATATCTAGCAGACCACCTTCACCAGCTCTCAACCACCTTGAACCGCTTGCAAGCATTCTGAACCGAGGCCTGTTTGGTTTGCCGGGAATCATTCTGAGTGATTTTAGGACATTTAGCACACCTTGGATAGCCACTTTTACAGTCGTATTGTCAATAAGGTTAGCACCGCCACCCTCGTAAGTTATGGCAGGAATATCATGTTCATTCGCCGCTTTACGTAGCGAGCCAGAGGGTGCCTTTGAGTCGAGCAGAATTTCAATACCGAATGCTTTTGCCAAAATATTAGAACCAGCATGAGTGAGATTTACTCTTAATTGAGGCATGTTAGCCCGACCTTTTGCTGCACTGTGAAGGTCTATTATGGCGTCAGAATCTTTTAGTAAGTATTTCCATACTTGTGCAGCAACTCGTTTGGTGGTCGAGCCTTTGTAATCACCAGGAAAATTTCTGTTCAAATCCCGGCCATCTGGGAAATACCTAGATTTGCCTCGATATCCGGGAAGGTTGACCACTGGAACAATACGTATGGTGCCAGCAAGTTGAGTTGGGTCTAGAGGTTTGCCAACATCGGTAAACGAATTGGATAATAGGTGAGTGCATGCCGATGCTCCCGTCAATTCATCGCCATGAATTCCACCCAATATGGTAATTGTTGGTCCTGGTCTAATACCATGTAAAACGGTTATAGGTATTGGCCATGGATCTCCTAAATCTACCTCCAGTAGCGGCAAAAGAATTGTCCTAATTGTTCCGGGCTTGATGGTCTTCCGAATTAGTTTGATGTTTCCCCATTCCGCTGTCCTATCCCAATCTGGTCTGTCTTCTGTTTGATGTGCAGCGAGGGCTTCTTGGATAGCGATTTTTCGGCGTTTAGGTAATTCATGTGCCACACGAACTTTGGTCTTCTTGACTTTCTTCCGTTCGGCCATAGTTGTCCGAATACCTACTTATCAATGAATGATGCGATTAGTAAGAAACAAACGCAATTAACAAAGACATTCGCCGTGTAGGTTGAGCATGGGAGAAAAATGCGTCCAGCAAGAATATGCTCCAAATTCAATTTGTTTTGGCTGTGGACCTGCAAACAAGGCAGGACTACAGATAGAAAGTCACAGAATTGATAATGGTCTGGTGATGGAATATTTACCTAATGAAACCCATCAAGCATTTCCTGGAATGATAAATGGTGGTATTATCGGGACACTACTTGATTGTCATGGGAATTGGACAGCAGCAATAGCATTGATGGATGAAAAGCAGTTGGCTGAACCTCCATGCACCGTAACAGCATCATACTCAGTAATACTCAGAAGGCCCACACCTCTGGGTGAGACACTTATCGTTACTAGCCAAATAAATGAAATTGATGGCGATAAGGTAAAAGTCGATTTATTGCTCGAAGCCGGAGGGAAAGTTTGCGCAAGTGGGACCGGACTTTTTGTAGCAGTGAAGGAAGGACACCCCGCTTATCACAGGTGGAATTAAATTAATGGCAAAACCGAGTTACGGACAACTAGTTCAATTAAATGAGCTACGTGATTTGGTAGTCAGCATTATGAGTGACATGGTTATATGGCGAGACCATGATTTAAGCCAATTATACGATATTGAACTGGGCGTCTTGAGAAGAAATGCCACGCAGCGACATGGCGTTACTAGATGGAAAAAAGGAGTAAGTGGCGATGAATTAACATTAGAAAATATAGATACTATTGAATTACATCCAGAATTGCTATTCCAACAGTGGAATCCATACGCCGCGTTTGTTCTCCACCATGAATTCATTCACGCGCTTGGCTATCGAGAGCATAACAGAGTGTTCCGCTCCCTCGAGCATTCATGGCCCGGTCTCAATGCGGGTGAGTTAGGACCTAAGTTCACAGAGTATTTACGACGCAAATCCGCTAAGTGGCTTTGGGTTTGTCATGACTGTGATACTGAGTTTCCACGCAAGAAGCCTAGTAATGGCGGCTTCAGATGCAGGCGTTGTGGAACAGTATTAATCGATGTTAAACTGTAAAGTCATTTTTTTGATTTCTTACTTTTTGCCTTCTTCTCAGCGGTTTCAACCGCTTCGTCGGCATCCATGTCGGCCTCTTCGGCAGCCTTTTTGATGCTTGATTTCTCAACCTCAGTAATTTTCCCGTCTTCTGCTGCAGATTTCATCGCTGCTTCTACATTCATTCTTGCAGCATCTTCATCTGAAATTCCCAAGGCGGCCTGGAAAGATTTCAATTCGTTTAGTTCTGCTTGAGTGATTACTCCATCAGACCACGCAGTCTCATATGCTTCAATCAGAAATTCACGATATGCCTGCGGATTTAGTAGTACATCACGGATGAGCCCGTGGTTTGGTCCTGAATCAATACTCTGAGACATATCTAGTATAGCAATTGATCTTCTTACCTCTTTGACTGCCATGTCCTTCAAGCCATGACCAGCCCAAACTGCACCAGCAGCTACAACTGCAGCGGCAAACCACCTCATGATGTTTTCATCAACTAAGTCCCCGGGCTCGATTAGGTGGAATATACCGAGTACTGCCATTGCAGCACCGCACATGACCTCTACCCAGTCATTCAAATCGGGCTCGTCGTCAAAAACAGACAAACGATCTTCGACCATAGAGTCAATATCATCGCTCATGTTACTAATGCAGGAATCGAAAGGTCTTATTGATGTCGGAGTGTTCTAATTATGCGCTGTCCTTTTGGACTATTGGCATCACACTGGTAACATGGCAGGTGAAACTATGTTAGTTAGTGACTTGGATTTACCTCAAAAAGCAAGGCAATTTTTTTCTAAGCAATGGGGTATAGAAAGGCTTCATCCGCCACAAACGGAATCGATTGGACCGATTTTTTCGGGCCGAAGTGCACTTATTGCCATCCCTACAGCAAGTGGTAAATCACTCATTGCATATCTTGGTATACTTCGCAAACTATTATTGGACGATGTTGGCTCCAAAGCTGTATATATTGTACCGCTAAAAGCACTGGCAACCGAAAAGTATGACGAATTGACACAGCTAGGAAAAGCCCTCAATCTGACTATCGGTCTCGGCATTGGTGACGCGACCTCTGAAGCAAAGAAGATTAATGAGTGTGATATCTTAGTCTGCACTTCAGAAAAACTTGACTCATTGATTAGAAACAGATCAGAAACGATGTCAAATGTTTCAATAATTATTGCTGATGAGTTCCATTTGTTGAACGACGCTTCAAGAGGTCCCACCTTGGAAATTAATCTCACAAAACTACGTTATCTCAAGCCTAACGCCCAAATAATAGCCTTGTCGGCGACTGTCGGTAACTGCGCAGAACTTGCAAATTGGCTAGATGCGGAACTGATTATCTCGGACTGGCGCCCAGTGGCTTTGGAATACAGTACTTTCCATGACTTGCACATTGAACCTCGGTTAATGCAGTCATCAGCCCGCAGTTCTGACCCTGGAAACCTAAAGCCTCCTCGGGACCTAGTTGGACCAAAATCACATCCGACTTGGGTGGCATTGGAAGATACCCTGGATACACAAGGGCAACTACTAATTTTTGTTGGTACGAGAAAAAGCGCCGAATCTGAGGCCCTAAAATTGTCAAAAAGGGTCCAAAAAAAGTTGGCCAAGGAAAATCCCGATAAACTTAATCACTTTTCTTCAGTTATTGCTTCTATAGAGGGTGCAAGGCAATCTGCAATGGCTGAAAAACTAGTCGAATGCCTAAAGGGTGGTATCGCATTTCATCATGCTGGTTTAACTCATAGCCAACGCAAGACCATCGAGCAGGCGTTCAAAGAAGGGATCATAACCTGTCTAACTGCAACACCAACCTTGGCTGCCGGAGTCAATCTTCCTGCTAGAAGAGTTCTAGTGCGGGATATAAAACGGTGGGATGATGGTATGAGTAGGCCTTTACCGGTTATGGAGATAAGGCAAATGTTAGGTCGTGCAGGCCGTCCAAAATACGATGATTTCGGCGAGGCATGGGTTTTGTGTAAAGGAACAGATGGTTGGGAGGTCGCTGATATGGTCAGTGAAAAATATTTTTTTGGTGAAGTTGAACCAATCATATCTAAATTATCTGGGGAACCAGCACTCCGGACTCATATTCTGGCCATAATTGCTTCAGGTGGTATTCAACACCGAGGAGAAATTGGTGACTTTTTTGGCGCAACTTTTCTAGGGCACTCAACACCTAGACAATTATTGAATGAGAAGATTGATGAAACAATTAGGTGGTTAGTCGAAGAGCGTTTTATCAGGAAGCTAGGAGTTGATGATGATTATGTCATCAGTAAATCTGGCGATGATGCGGAGGATGTTGACCAGTGGGATGATTCTATCCCACTTTGGGCTAGTGCAGCGCAAAGTATACCTGGGGTTGAAGTTTCTGAACAAAGTATGTCCGAACCAAGCACTAGAACATCAGCCTACAACAAGATCGAGTTTGGATTTAGCCCAGCGACTAATCTCAATAATACGGGAGCATGGAAATTAAAGGAGCACCCAAATGCGTCAGGTATGAAATTCGAGGCGACTGCAATGGGGGAAAGAATAACTCAATTGTATCTTGATCCACTCTCTGCATCGGTGATAAGAACTGGTTTACGTAGAGCAGTTCGACGGCTCGTCAAGGATATTGGTCCTGTGACAAACTTTGGTTTGTTGCATCTTGCCACCGCAACACCTGATTTCACCTCTTTGTGGGCTAAGAATTCTGAAATGGAAATCAACTCTAAATTATGGATTAAAACCAATTCAGTGGAGGATGAGCTATTAGCAGATTCTAGTTATGATGAAATGTTACTGTCGAATGTGAAATCTGCATGGATGGTAGAGATGTGGTCATCAGAGGACAACATCCGTTCTATAGAGAAGGAATTGGATGTAAACCCCGGTGATATCCACTACCGTGTCGACATCATGGAATGGCTAATCCATTCTGCTAGAGAGGTTATGCTTACAGATGACGTGTTTTCAGATGATCACATGACTCAAATCGCCACCATCGTTAAGCAACTTGATGTCCTTAGATTGCGAGTTAGGCACGGTTGCAAAGAAGACTTACTATCCTTGGTCAACATCCCAAATGTTGGCAGAATGCGCGCCAGAGAGTTATCTAAACTTGGCATTAGAAATCCAAATGATGTGGCTAACATGAGCAAGAAACAGATTTCTGAGGTGCTCAAGATTAGGGGATGGGGTCCACAATTACTTGACAAGATTATGCTTGAGGTGAATAAAGTACTGCGGAAGTCTGGCAGCAAAACCAAGCAAAAAAGGCGTGATGATGTCCCCTTGGAGGGGGAAGATAATGCGGATTATTGAATAACCAATGATATTACGACATTCCATGGAGATGCCGCATTTCCCATGTTTCAAAGTCGACTTGTCAAAGTCTGTGAATGATTTAATTCAGCAATTTATCAATGCCAGGCCAACAGAAAATTGGCTTCTATTAGCCGATTATGCTGCTCAAACACAACAACAATTGTGGACTGCTTGGTTGCTTTGCCAACGTGCTTTTGAACAAAATCGTGCTCTTGCTAGGTCTATCGATGCCGAATTTTTGCGCTACGTTGCTGGGACGCACCACGTTTCTGAGGCATTCAGAAAGGTTGGGATAAGCGAAAACCATGAATTTGCATGGATGGTAAATCTGCCGGAATATGAGAAGGTGAATGGTGAGATGGTTCCCTTGTTAGATTGGGATAGCACCACAGTTACCGTTGATAAACTTTGTAGTAAGTTGAATCTCTCCCTCATTGATGGTTCACCAGAGTTAACAGTTCATGGCCTAAACAAACTAGGTTTGAAAGTTGATTCAATTAGCAAAGATACCGGTGATGCACTGGTTGGTCTAACCATCTCAACCGACCTTAATTCATAATCATACCAAAGAAGCATTCAAACACCACAATCACTTCGGGTGCATATGGTGATTGCTAAGTCTCCGGATTCAGCTGTGGGTGGATTAAGTCATAGATACT
>Ga0160422_10001346_pt1 | contig 15368 bp, 14 predicted proteins | sample Fk160mmetaG_FD_108192 | JGI IMG/M metagenome (GOLD analysis project Ga0160422, IMG submission 108192) | Marine microbial communities from the Central Pacific Ocean - Fk160115 60m metaG | ecosystem: Environmental > Aquatic > Marine > Oceanic > Photic zone | place: The Central Pacific Ocean... | reverse complement strand
GGCCGCCCACGCGTGGGATCTCGCCGGTGCTCGCAGTGTTGGCATGAAGACCGCGTGGCTCTCGCGGCTGGAAGGGGAGTTCGACGCGAACTTCGGAGCCCCTGACGTGAGCGGACTCGACATGGGTGAAGTCATCGACCGCCTCATCGCGGACTAGCCTTCGAGAATGCATCGCGACAGCGCCTCCGTCGTCATTGTCGGATCGGGAATGGGGGGCGGAAGCCTCGCATGGGGTCTGGCGCAGCGGGGGATAGACGTCCTGGTTGTCGAGCGGGGTGGGTTCCTGCCGCGTGAGCCGCAAAACTGGTCACCGGAAGCGGTCTTCGTGCAGCGTCGGTACAAGCCAACCGAAATGTGGCTCGACGACGAGGAGCGGGAGTTCGCGCCGGGCGTGCATTACGTGGTGGGTGGCAACACCAAGGTCTATGGATCCAGTCTTCCGCGGCTTCGAGTAGCCGATTTCGGACAAACCCAATACCCGTCGGGCACGAGTCCGGCATGGCCGTTCGCGTACGCGGATCTCGAGCCGTACTACCAAGCGATAGAAGAACTGTTCAACGTGCATGGAACAACGGGAGAGGATCCGTCCGAGCCGTGGCGGAGTGCGCCCTATCCGTACCCGGCGTTGGAGCACGAGCCGTATGTCGCCGAAACGATGCGGCGACTCCGCGCACAAGGACTGCACCCGTCGAGTACCGCGATGGGTGTTGATCTGCGCCCGGGGGGATCGTGCATTCGGTGCAGCGCGTGTGATGGGTTCCCCTGTCGCCTCGGGGCGAAGTCCGACGCCGAGACCTGCGCTCTGGAGCCTGCGCGCGCGACCGGCCACGTGCGCATCCTCACCGAGGCCAAGGTCGAACGGATCGTTGCGGGCCGTACGGCGGTGACGGCTATCGAAGGAACGGTGCATGGCGAACCGTTCAGCATCGAGGCGGGAGCGTTCGTTATCTCTGCGGGGGCCGCCAATAGTGCCGCCCTGCTACTGACGTCCGCAAACGATCATCACCCCGCCGGGCTAGGGAATTCCACGGGGCTGGTGGGTCGCAACTACATGGTCCATAGCAATACGCACATCGCGGCGGTCGATCCGCGCCGAACAAACGACGTCGTCTTTCAAAAGACTATGGCGATCAACGACTTCTATCGGGACCTTGGAGACGGCATCCCCGGTGGCACCATCCAACTGATTGGCAAAGTGCAAGGGTCGATGATGAAAACTCACGCGACCAAAGTTCCGCTCACGGTCCTCAATCAGATGGCGAAGCGAAGCCTGGAGTGCCTGGTCATGAGCGAAGACCTGCCGAGCCCCCACAATCGAGTGACCGTCGACTCCCGCGGCCGCATCCATGTCTCGTGGCGGCGAACGAACTACGACCGGCACGAGTTGCTGCTGGCGCGCGCGAAGAAGATCCTGCGAGGCGCGGGGTACGTGGGCATCTTCGAGCAACGCTTCGATATCGCCCTTAACTCGCACATGTGCGGGACGGCCGTGGCGGGATTGGATCCCACGACCAGTGTCCTCGATCCGTGGTGCCGGTCGCACGAGATCGCGAACCTGTTCGTCGTCGACTCGTCGTTCTTCCCCTCCAGTGGCGCGCAGAACCCGGCCCTGACGATCGGAGCTCAGGCGTTGCGCGTGGCAGCCGAGGTCGATTGGGCGGCCGCGGCCTAGTGTGCGGCGACAACCGGTAGACAAACGCGAGATGAGCAGATGATGGGCGGCACGAGGATGGGGCTTCGGGTCGTGACGGCGAATGTCAATGGAATCCGTGCGACGGCCCGCCGCGGTGGACTGCAGTGGCTCGCGCGCACTCGCGCGGACGCGTTGTGTTTGCAGGAGGTTCGGGCAACCCGAGCGCAGGTCGAGGAAGCGTTGGCCGATTCCCCGTTGTCCTCGTGGCACGTGGCGTTGTCCGAAGCACCGGAGAAGGGTCGTGCCGGGGTGGCGGTCCTCACTCCCGGGGAGCCGTTGGCGGTTCGAGACACGTTTCGACAGCAGGCGGTCAACGGTCAGGGCCGTTGGATCGAGGTGGACCTCGACACCGAGACCGGCCCGGTCACCGTCGCCAGCGTGTATGTGCATTCGGGAGAGGCCGGAACTGTGAAACAGGAGGCCAAGTACGCGTTTTTGGAAGGCATGGATGCTCGCTTGCGCGCCTTGGCCCGTCGCGCGAGTCGCAACGGCGTCGACGCGTTGGTGTGTGGCGATTTCAACATCGCGCACCACGAGGTGGACATCAAGAACTGGAAGGGAAATCTCACCAGCGCTGGATTCCTACCCGACGAGCGCCGCTATCTCGATCGGTGGTTCGCAGGACCCTGGACCGATCTTGGCCGCTCATGCGGAGGGCAGGGGCCCGGTCCCTACACCTGGTGGTCGTGGCGCGGGCAGGCATTCGACAACGATGCTGGCTGGCGGATCGATTACCAGGTGGCGACGCCGGCTCTGGCGGCCCGAGCACGTTCAGCGTCGGTGGGGCGCGCGAAAAGTTACGACGCTCGGTGGAGTGACCACGCCGCTCTCACGGTCGACTTCGACTAGCGGCGGGGAACAGTGCCCGCGACAAAGGCCGGAGGAATCCGCCCGGCCGATCGCGGGGTAACCGCCGATCGGCCAAGCGGAGAACTCGTGGCTGAGGCGTCGTCTAGAGAGCGCGGGAGAAGATCGCGTCGATCTCGGCGAGATCCGACGGAGTCAGGGCCTTACGCCGCTCGCGATCCCAGTCGCGGTAGATCTGCTTGCGCTGGGTGGTTGCCTCGTCCTGGCGGATGCCGCCGAGGAGGGTTTGGACGATAGATCCGAGGTGCTTCATGGAGGATCGCTCCTTTTCTGTTGTCGTATCGAGGGTCTCTCGATTAGGTCTTGATTATGTCGCAATAATGTCTCAATCGCCAGGCAAGCCCCTGCTTGTGCCGAAATTCACATGCTCGACTCGCGATCGGTCCAACGGCTGCAATCAACGGAAGGTCGGTTTGACCATATACCCCAGGGGGTATTAGGATACGGTGTCAATTGCATACAAGTAGCAAGGATGGGACGCATGAGTGAGCCGAACGCCGTCCAGGTCGTCATCGTCGATACCCCGGGATTGGGGGATCGCGGCTACATCGTCCACGACGGTCTCCATGCCATGGTCATCGATCCGCAACGCGACACCGATCGCATCGACGAGCTCATCATCGAGCACGGCCTCACGTTGACCCATGTCGCTGAAACGCACATCCATAACGACTACGTGACCGGCGGGTATCACCTGGCCGCAGCCCACCAGGCGAGGTACGTCGTGCCCTCGGGTGTCGACCTGGCATTCCTCGATCAGCCGAACGTCGACGTCGTCGGCGATAGCTCCACCTTCGGGGTTGGTGAACTCGAGGTCGCGGTCGTCCATACCCCCGGCCACACCCCGCATCACATCTCTTTCGCCGTGTCCCGATACGGCAGTTCGGGTGACGGACTCCCCGGAATGGTGTTCACCGGCGGGTCGCTGCTGTACGGCACGGTTGGCCGCCCCGACCTTGTGTCGCCAGAGGCGACGATGCAACAGGCGGCCGATCAATGGCACTCGGCGCATAAAATCGTCGACCAACTCGACGGCCAGACCCGGATCTACCCGACCCACGGGTTCGGCTCATTCTGCTCGTCGATTCAGGCGACCGGCACAGAGTCTTCCCTTGAGCAGGAGCGTAAGACTAACCCAGCCCTGACCCAAACCGAGTCCGACTTCGTGGACATGGTTCTCGCCGGACTCGACGTCTTTCCCGCCTACTACGCACATATGGGTCCTGCCAACGCGGCGGGTCCCACCGGCGTCGATCTGTCAGCACCCGAACTGGCAGACGGAGCCGAGTTGCGACGACGCATCGAGGCCGGGGAGTGGGTGGTGGATCTGCGATCGCGCGCGGTGTTCATGCCGGCGCACGTGCCCGGTTCCATCAACGTCGACCTGAGCGGCTCGTTCGTCAACTATCTCGGCTGGATGATTCCGTGGGGAACACCGCTCACACTTATCGGTGACACGCGTGAACAGGTGGCGACCGCGCAACGCGAAATCGTCCGGATCGGCATCGACCGGCCGGTGCGTCAGGCCGTGGGTGATGTGACTTCCTGGATGTCGGAAGGACAATCTCCGGCATCTATTCGACGGATAGATTTTGCGACCCTCGCGGCAGAGTGGCAGCCCGGCTCAAGCGACATCGTGCTCGATACCCGCCAGATCCTCGAGTGGGAGTCGGGCCACATCAAAGACGCCACCTTGATGCCCTTCTACGACGTGGCCGCACGCATCAACGAGATTCCACGGCAGGGCACGGTGTACGTCCATTGCGGATCGGGTTACCGGGCATCGGTTGTCGTCTCGCTGATGCGCAATCTCGGCTGGGAGAACGTCGTCCACGTCGACGACGCCTTCGGCAAGGCAGCGGCCGCAGGGCTGGAAATCGTCAGCGAGGAGGCTCCTGAGCGCGAGCCCGGATGGACCTGGACCGCTTCGCGGGCCGGCGTGCGCGCCTTCACGCCCGGTGCAGTGTCTGAAGGCGTGAGCGCCTGACGGCGGCGACGGCCGATCGGCCTTTTGTGTTCGAAACGTTTCGCTGACCATCACCCGGATCCACCGGGAGACGTGCACCTTCGGGTAACTCGCGCCAACGAAAGCCCGGTCGCGCCGAATGTGCCACGATGGACGAGGTCGCGGTTGTTTTGGGAGTTGTCTCCGCGGTCGATTCGAGCATCGAAGGAGGCCTGGTGAGACAGCGCACGAGCCGTCGCGTGACCTTCTCGCCGAAGGTATTCATCCCGCTCACCCATTTGTGTCGAGACCGTTGCGGCTATTGCACGTTCGCGCAATCCCCGCGACACCTCCCGGCCCCGTACCTGACGTTGGATCAGGTCGAAGCGATCGCGACCCAGGGTGCACTCGCCGGATGCCACGAAGCTCTGTTCACCCTCGGCGAGTACCCCGAAGATCGTTACCCCCAGGCGGCTGCCTGGCTTGATGAGCACGGATACGCATCGACGGTGGATTACCTGGTTGCTGCCTGTCGACGCGTACTCGAGACGACGGGTTTGCTCCCGCACGCGAATGCGGGCGCGCTCTCCAAGGATGACCTCGCGCGGTTGCGCACGGTGGCGCCGAGCCAGGGAATGATGATCGAATCCCTCAATCCGAACCTCGCCGCGCATCGAGGAGCCCCCGATAAGGATCCGCAGCGCCGCTTGGCGACGTTGGAGTGGGCCGGGGAGTTGTCCATCCCGTTCACCACAGGGATCTTGATCGGCTTCGGGGAGTCGCACGAGGACCGGATCGAGGGTCTCGAAGCGATCGCGTCGAGCCATGGACGTCACGGCCACGTGCAGGAAGTCATCGTTCAGAACTTCGTCCCCAAGGACGGGACGGCCATGCGTGATGCGCCCGCGTGTTCGATGGACGACCTTGTCGATGCGATCCAACTAGCGGGATCCATCCTGCCCGCCGACATTCACATACAAGCACCACCGAACCTCGTCGACGACATCGGAGCGCTTCTCGACGCGGGCATCGACGACTTCGGAGGAGTCTCACCCGTAACGGCGGACCACGTGAACCCTGAACGCCCGTGGCCGACTCTGGATGCTCTGGGTGAAGCGACAGCGTCGCGCGGACTCGAGTTGGCACCGCGGCTCACCATTTATCCGGAGTTCGCGCGCCACCGGCATCGTTGGTTGGACGAAGGTCTGCACTTCGCCGTCCTGGATCGAAGCGACGCCGAGGGTTTGGCCCGAGACGACCCCGGGTCGGTGTTCCCGGAGACCTATGCCGACGCCGTCAACGTCGGAACGGGAGCCGAAGTGGTTCAGATCGGACGCCGGTCCAGCGCCTGGTATTCGGGAGCGGACCGGACACCGACCACGCTCATTCCGCACCACGTTTCCATTAGTGGCGCCGTCCGCGAAGTGCTCGACGGTGTCTGTTCGGGGCAGCGGGTCGAAGCCGACCAACTCGCGATCTTGTTTGCGGCCCGCGGTCGCGAAGTGCCGGCGATAGCCGAACTCGCGGACGAGTTGAGGGCGAACGCCAATGGCGACAGCGTCACCTTCGTCCGTAACCGCAACATTAATTACACGAATGTCTGCACATACAAGTGCACCTTCTGTGGTTTCTCCAAGGGTCCGCTGTCGTTGAACCTGCGTGGACGCCCGTACCTTCTCGATGATGAGGAAATCGTTGCCCGAGTTTCGGAGGCGGCATCCCGCGGAGCAACCGAGGTGTGTCTCCAAGGCGGAATTCACCCGGATTTCGATGGTGATTACTACGTGCGGGTGACGAAGTTGGTAAAGGAAGCCGTCCCAACCATGCACGTGCACGGATTCACGGCGCTTGAAGTTCTGGAAGGCTCGCGCCGACTCGGTGAGCCCCTCGAGTCTTACCTATCGCGGATGAAGGAAGCAGGACTTGCATCGCTGCCGGGGACGGCCGCGGAGATCCTGCACGATGACGTGCGAGCGATCTTGTGTCCGGACAAGGTGACGACGGACGAGTGGCTGATGGTCCACGAAACGGCGCATTCGCTCGGGTTGCGATCGAACGTCACGATCATGTTCGGAAGCGTCGAACACCCCGAACACTGGATTGCCCACATCCTGGCAACGCGAGATCTCAACGATCGCACGGGTGGTTTCACGGAATTCATCCCGCTGCCCTTCGTGCACATGGCGTCGCCGGTCTACTTGAAACGCGCAGCCCGTCGCGGGCCGACGTGGCGAGAAGTTGTCTTGATGCACGCGATTGGACGGATCGCCTACGGCGGCTCCATCGACAACGTGCAGGCCTCCTGGGTCAAGTTGGGTATCCCCGGAGTGCTGCAGTTGCTGCAGGGGGGAGTCAACGACGTCGGTGGCACCCTGATGGATGAGAATATTTCCCGTGCTGCGGGTGCTACTCATGGGCAAGGGCTCGACCCAGAGGACCTCCGTGCGCCGTTGCAGCAGGTCGGTCGTCGCTTGATCGAACGCACGACGTTGTATGGACCGACACTCGATGTTCAGGAGGTTGCGGGATGAAGATCCGTTCGATCCACACAGGAATTCACGAAACGCACCGGGAGGCCGGCGCGGATATCAGCCCCGCGACGGTAGTGGCGACCAGTGCCGTCATTGTCGAGAATCCGCTCGCCGGGCGGGGCCGCGTCGACGACCTCGACGAACTAGAAGCGCTCGGGGCAGAATCCGCGGAACTCCTCATCGACAAATGCATCGCCGCACTGCAGTCGGTCGGTCTCACCGGAGCCGACGTGCGGGGCTACGGCAAGGGCGCCATCGTCGGTGTCGACGGCGACAGAGAACACAGTGCCGCCATCTTGCACCCGCGTTTCGGTGCCCCAGTGCGGGCAGCGATCGGGGGAGGGGCCGACATCATCCCTGGCACGAAGAAGTTGGGCGGCCCCGGCGCACCCATCACGATGCCTATAGGGAACAAGGACGACCGATGGGTGTTCGACGACATGGACGCTGTCGACATCGCCATCCCCGATGCGCCCCACGCGGACGAGATCGTCATCGCTCTGGCATTGTCCTGCGGAGGGCGTCCCGGCGCCCGCGTTCGCAAACCCTAAGCGGCAGGAGTAGCAACGGTGTTCAAGGCAATGATTTTGTTGACAAAGCGATCGGACATGTCCCCGGAGGAGTTCGCGCACTGGTGGCTGGAGGAACACGCACCCCGTGCGCGCGAGTTACCCAAGGTGCGCGAAATTCGCTTCAATCTGGTCGCTGATGCTGAGGACGTGGATGGCGTCGCGGAGTTGTGGTTCGACTCACGCGAGGATTTCGAGGCGGCCTACGCGACGGACATCGGCAAGGCGGTAGCCCAAGACTCGCTCGACCACGTGTCGGCGCGGGTGCGCCTACTGGTCGAGGAGAACCAGATCCTGACGTCGTGACCAAGACGCCCACCCACTACTTCCGCACGCCCGTCACTGCCCCCGGCCCGCTGGGGCAAACGATGGTGCGTTCCATGGGCGCCATTCGACGCAATCCGCTGAGTTATCTGAACGAGGTGTGGCGGCAACACGGCGACGTCGTTCAGTTCCCCATCCCGCGGCCCCCGACCTATCTGATTAATAGCCCCGAGGGCGTTCGCCGCGTGCTCGTCGACAACGCTCGCAACTACGGCAAGTCGACCATCCAGTACCGCGCGTTGTCGTTGGTCACGGGGGATGGGCTCCTGACATCGGACGGCCCGACATGGCGCGCCCAACGACGAGTACTGCAACCGGCCTTTCATCACGATGCGTTGGCCGACCTCGGTTCGCACGTCGCGGAGGCGACCGCGCGGATCGCGCGCGAATGGCAAGGAATAGACGAACGCACGGTGATCGACGCCGACGCCTTCATGATGAACGCAGCGCTCGAAGTCGTCGCCGGATCGCTGATGAGTACGGACCTCACCGGCCAATCAGCAGAGATCGCCGCTGCGACTCTGGAGGCCCTCGATGTTGTCATCGCCCGGGCCCGCGTTCCGATAACGCCACCATCGTGGCTTCCCACTCCTGCCAATCGCGTACTGAAGCGGTCGGTCGCCCGGTTGGACGCAGCGGTGTCGACGATGATGTCCGCGCGGTCGAGTGATCCGGGAGCAGACCTCCTCGGAATGCTCCTATCGGTTCGTGACGAAAACGACCAAGTGCTCAGCGTCGAAGAAATCCGCGATCAATTGGTCACCTTCATCGTCGCCGGCCACGAAACCGTAGCGAGCGCCTTGGGGTGGGCCTGGGGTCTGCTGGCTGAGTACCCGACGGTTGCCGATGCGGTGGCGAGCGAGGCCGAAGCTGTGGCTCCATCGCGGACTATCGCCTATAGCGATTTCCCCCACCTGACGTACTCCCGGGCCGTCGTGGAAGAGACCTTGCGCCTGTACCCCCCGGCGTGGTTGATCACGCGATCCGCCGGATCCAGCGATCGCATCGATGGAGTCGAGATCCCGGCGGGCGCTCTGATCATCGTGAGTCCGTGGCTGCTGCACCGTCACCCGGATCTGTGGGACAACCCCGAAGTCTTCGATCCATCGAGGTTCGCCTCGGACGTTCCCCGCTTCACACACATTCCATTCGGCGCGGGACCGCGCCTGTGTATCGGCCGGGATTTCTCGTACGTGGAAGCGGTGATAGTGATCTCCGAGCTAGGCCGACGGTTCCGGGTGGAGTTCCCCGAAGGTCAGAGTCTTCCGCCGGGGGAGCCGCTGGTGACTATTCGCCCAAGCGGTGGCATGCCCCTGCATGTGCACCCGCGGTGACGAGTGACATTCCTGTCGGGTGCTCGGCAGGCCAATAGTTCTACGTCAGGAGCGCATCAGGTCGAGCACTGCATCGTGCAGGTGCCCGTTGGTGGTCACCGTCGAGAATTCGACCGTGGGGTCGTCCCATCGCACCGCATCGCCGGTGAAGGTTGTCGCGCGAGCGCCACTTTCCTCGATGATGGGCACCAGCGCTGCCACGTCGTGCACCTTCAACTCCGGCTCCGCGGCGATATCGATGGCGCCTTCGGCCACCAACATGTGCGACCAGAAGTCGCCGTAACCGCGTTGACGCCACGTAGCGTCTAGAAGCCTGTTCAACACTCCTTGATCCCACCCGATGCCATCGGAGAAGCCGAACGAGGCGTCACCGAGCTGTGACACCCGACTCGCGGACAGCGGACCCCGCGCGTGGTCCTGCGATGACGAGACGTGCTGTGACGACATGAATGCTCCAGAGCCTCGGGTGGCCCACCAACGCCTACCGAGCGCCGGTGCAGACACGACGCCGGTGGTGATCTGATCGCCCTCACGAACGGCGATCAGCGTTGCCCAGATGGGGACACCGCGCACGTAGGACTTCGTGCCGTCGATGGGATCGATGATCCACTCCCGCGTCGAGTCCAGCCTGTCCGCCCGCGCACCGAACTCCTCACCGAGAACGGCATCCGCGGGGCGATCGCGTTCCAGGATTGTTCGCAACTCCGCCTCCACCGCTCGGTCTGCGTCACTGACCGGGGTCATGTCCGGCTTGGTCTCCACGACGAGATCGCTCGCCAGAAAGCGGTCCATGGCGATCGCGTCGGCCGCGTCAGCCAATGACAAGGCGAAGGAGAGATCGTCCATGGGTGGGCAATCTAGGGCACGCACCCTGGCGCTGGATTCGCGAGGCTGCCAGATTCGCGAGGTTCATGTCTTGGCCGCCGCGAGCCCTTAGCATTCACAGGTGACCAATCCGCTAGACACGGTCTTCGGGCTTCCCACCCACAGCCTCGTCGTCCATGCCGTCGTGGTGCTCCTGCCTCTCGCCGCTCTCGGGGCGATCGCGGTTGTCCTTCGGCGATCGTGGGTGCATCGATTCGGCCTAGCCACGACGATTGTTGGTACCGTCGCTGTAGCGGCGTCGTGGGTGAGTCGATTCAGCGGAAGCCAGCTTGCCTCACGCGTCGGTTATCCCGATCCGCACTACGACTACGGGCAGGTGCTCCCGGTCATCGCGACCGTGTTCCTCGTCTTGTGGACTATCTACTGGCTGTTCGCGCGCGGCGTGCCGGGAAATCGAACGCGGCCGTGGTGGCTGCTGGTTCTTGGCGGGCTTGTGGTGCTCGCCAGCGCGGTGCTCGTGTGGTTCACAATCCTCACCGGCCACTCAGGCTCGGCGTCGGTGTGGGAGGCGATCATCGAGAACACCTCGCCGGGTCAGTTCGTCGAGCCCTAGTTGCGACTCTCGCCCTCCGCCCGGCTGCGCAGGACCCGTCGTAGGGAGCTCACCCGCGCTGGGTTCACGTCGGGATCGGTGTCCAGGGCGCAGTGCTCCTCGTCGTGCGAGCATCCCCGCGGGCAGTTGTCCGACGCGGCGCGTAGATCCGGAAAGGCATGGATGACGCGGTCAAGATCGACATGTGCGAGTCCGAAGGAACGGATTCCAGGAGTGTCGATGATCAAGCCGTGATCGGTGAACGGCAGCGCCACGACACTTGTCGACGTGTGTCGTCCCTTTCCGGTCACCTCGTTCACGCCCCCCGTGGTCCGCTCGGCATCCGGCACCAGTGCGTTCACCAGGGTCGATTTGCCTACACCCGAGTGACCAATAAGCACCGTCCGGTGTCCGGCGAACAGGCCGCGAATGTGCGTCGTAACCTCTTTGTTCGCGACTTCCACGACGGGAAGACCGAGCGGCTCGTAGAGCGCTGTCAACTCCGTCGCGGGGGCCAGGTCTGTCTTGGTGACGATGAGTAGGGGAGAGATGCCGGCGTCGAAAGCCGCGATGAGCGCTCGATCGATCAAGCCGGTACGCGGCTGCGGGTTGGTGCTCGCGACAACGACGGCGAGTTGATCCGCGTTGGCAACGATTACGCGCTCGACCGGGTCAGCATCGTCCGCGGTGCGACGGAGCGTTGTCTCGCGGGGCAGGCGACGAACGATGCGCGCGAAATTTTCCCGACTGTCTCGATGAACAACCGTCGAGTCATCCATACCGACGACGTCGATGAGGTCGCCTACGACGATTCCCTTACGGCCCAACTCCCGGGCCTTCACCGCGTAGTGACGGTCACCGGAGGCGTCGATGACGGTGAAGCGCCCTCTGTCGACGGTAATGACCGTTGCCGATTGTGCCTGGGAGTGGTCGGGTCGGTCCTTGGTGCGAGGCCGACTCTTGGAGCGACCGGGACGAACACGAACGTCGTCTTCGTCGAGCCGTTCGTTGCGATTCACCGCTGAGCCGTCACGTGATGACCGCGGACCACAGGTTGGCGAAATCCGGTAGCGTCTTGGCAGTGGTGTCGATGTTCTCTACGTCAATTCCTTCCACCCGGGCGCCGATGATGGCGGCGGTGGTGGCCATGCGGTGGTCGTCGTAGGTGTGAAAAGTCCCCGCGCGGAGGGTGGACGGCTCGATGCGCAGGCCGTCGCTCGTTTGGGTGATTGAGCCGCCCAATCCGGCTATTTCGGTTTCCAAAGCGGCAAGACGGTCGGTCTCGTGGCCCCGGATATGGCCGATGCCCCGCAACGTGCTGGCCGAGCGAGCGAAGACGGCAATCGCAGCCATCGTTGTGGCGGTCTCACCGATGGCCGAGAGGTCGACGTCTATCCCGCGGATCCCCTCGTTCTCCGATGGCCCCTCCACGATCAGTCCCGCGGAATCTCGCATCACCCGCGCGCCGAAGGCACCGAGCACCTCGAGGACCTCGGTGGCGGGCTGGAATGACTCCTGTGGCCAATCTCGAACATGCATGCGACCACCGGTGACGATCGCTGCCGCGATGAAGGGCAGTGCGTTGGAAAGATCCGGCTCGATCGTCCAATCGTGGGCGCGAATTTCCTGGGGATCGACATGCCAGGTGAATCGGGAGTGACCAACGACCGGTGCATCCGCACTCTGGCGAACCTTGACGCCGTGACTGCCCAACATGCGCACTGTCATGTCGATGTGCGGAGTGCTGGGCACGGCCGGCCCCACGTGATGAATCGTGGCACCGGCGTCGAAGCGGGCGGCCGACAGCAGCAAAGCTGTAACGAATTGGCTGGAGCGAGAAGCGTCGACGACCACCTCTCCGCCGGGAATCGCACCTCGACCATGGACGAGGAAGGGAAGCGTGCCTGTGCCGGCGTCGTCGACCTCCATGCCCACATCACGCATCGCTTCGATCAACGTCGCCATCGGACGCCGGCGAGCAGCGCGATCACCATCAAACATCACGTCGCCGTGAGTGAGTCCGGTGACTGGAGGCAGAAATCGCATAACCGTGCCGGCCAGGCCGACATCGATTGATCGAGGGTCTACGGATCCGAGGAAGTGAGGAACCACCTCAAGGGTCATGTTCAGGTGGAAATCCCCGTCGAGAACAGAAATCTCCACGCCCAGCGACCTCAAGGCATCGATCATCAATTCTGTATCTCGTGAGCGCAGCGCGTGCCTGATCGTGCAGGGGCTGTCACTCAGTGCCGCGAGGATGAGCGCGCGGTTCGTCATGGATTTCGATCCCGGAACCTGCACAGCGGCATCGACGGCGGTGTGTGCCAACGGAGCAGGCCACCATTGGCTGGGGGCGCTCGCGTCGTCGGTGCTCGTCACGACGTCAGGGTAGTCCGCACGTTGCGAGGAGAAACTCGTGCAGGGCGACAGGTGCCGCTCAGGCGTCCTTGATCGGCTTACCGTCGGCACCGCGCTTGATCGGCTTGCCGCCCCGCGTCACCATCGGTGGCGGAAGACGAAGCCGTCGAAGTTGCAGCGTTCGCATCACCGCATAGAGCATCAGCCCGCGACGATCCGACTTGTCGGGGAATTCCTTCTTGGCCCGAATGTTCATTTGGATGAGAAGGATGGCGGTGTCGATGACGATCAGGGCGGTCACGGCGAAGAACGCCAGAGAGACGAATGACTGAATCGCGGGATTTTGAACGAATCCCAAGAGCAGGACCGCGATGGCGATGAAGATGAAGTATTCGGCGACGGTGAAGCGAGCATCGACGAAGTTGCGCACGAATCGACGGTTCGCACCGCGATCCCGTGCAGGCATGTAGCGCTCGTCGCCCACCATCATTCCTGCGCGCTGGCGAGAGCGCGCCTCACGCTCGGCCTCCCGGGAGGCCTTCTTGCCTTCTTTGGTTGTGCGCCGCCGGCTCGATGCTCGAAGACCCTGCTTGCGAGCCGCCTCGGCTTCTTTGCGCGACGGCGTCGCGCGACCCTTGGGTGCACGAGGGTCGTTGGGATCGGGCTGCGGCTCAGTGCTCGGTGTGGGCTCCGCCCCGCCCCAGAACTTCGGAAAACCAGCCATGATGCGGTCAGCCTAATGCGCGGAACGCGACCTGCGGGGGTGGGGACAGCCACTATCGACGTTCCCGCTTAGGCTGTTATCAATTACGCGTAATCGCTGGCGTGTACGACAGAGGAGGGACCCATGGGTCTGTGGCAGCGCTTCACCTTGATCTTCAAGTCGAAAGCATCGAAGGCACTCGACCGTGCCGAAGATCCTCGTGAAACCCTCGATTACTCCTACGAAAAGCAACTGGAGCTGCTGCAGAAGGTCCGACGGGGCGTGGCGGACGTCGCCACGAGCCGCAAGCGCATCGAACTGCAACTTCAGGGCCTGTCGCAGAAGGAAAGCACGCTGGAAGAGCAAGCCCGAGCCGCGTTGGCGCAGGGTCGTGAGGATCTCGCCCGCGAGGCTCTGACTCGCCGTAGCGGGTTGCATGAGCAGATCGCTGACCTGCAGGGTCAGTTGGCGCAGTTGCAGCAGCAAGAAGAGAAACTTACCGTCGCCGCACAGCAACTGCAGTCCAAGGTCGAGTCGTTCCGGACCCGCAAAGAGACCATCAAGGCGACCTACTCGGCTGCCGAAGCGACCACCAAGATCAACGAGGCCTTCGCGGGTATCTCCGACGAGCTCGGCGACGTCGGCATGGCCGTCCAGCGCGCCGAAGACAAGACCGCCGAAATGCAAGCGCGGGCCGGTGCCATTGACGAATTGATGGCAACCGGAGCCCTCGAGGACCCGATGGGCATGGGCAAGGACTCGATCACCGCCGAACTCGAGCAGATGGCCAGCCAGGCAGAGGTCGAATCAACACTGGCGGCGATGAAGAACGAACTCGGTTCGGCAGAGAGCAAGCCGGAAATCGAGCAATAGGACACGACTCGATCCGTGCCCCACGTACTACTCGTCCACGGTGGCGGCCATGGCGCCTGGTGCTGGGCCGATGTTCAGCGATACCTGCGCAATGAAGGTGTGGACTCCACCGCTTTCGACCTGCCAGGGTCAGGTGAGGATCTAACGCCGCGGGCGGATCTTGACCTCAACGACTACATGGCTGCCTGCATCGGCCACATCGATGCCATCGAGGACGACGTCATCTTGGTGGGGCACTCTCTTGCCGGCTTGACGTTTCCCGGTGTCATCGCCCAGCGTTTGGCTCGGGTAGCACACGCCGTGTTCATCGCCGCTCTGGTCACCTCGCGCGGTGAGCGCGGCATCGATTCGATTCCAACCGATCGGCGCCCCGGTTACTACGAGATGGCCGAACAATCGCCGGACAACTCGTTGTTGCCGTCCTTCGACGCGGCGTGGGATCGCTTCTTTCCGTCGTTGGACGAACATCGAGCGCGAGGGGTGTACGAGCGATTGGCGCCTCAGCCGCTCGGCCCCTACCTGCGAGCGAACCCGGTCGAGCCGAGAGAACTCGACGTGCCGTCCACATACGTCGTCTTGGAAGAGGACCGGACATTTCCCGTTCCGGTGGCCCGAAAGTTTGCTAAAAAAGTGGGAGTCGATCCGATCATCCGACCCGGTGATCATTGCTGGATGATCACCGATCCGCAGGGCTGCGCCAACGCGATTGTCGAACTCGCCCACTCCGGCGGAGTCGGATCACCAGAGGTACATT
>Ga0160422_10001345_pt1 | contig 15370 bp, 19 predicted proteins | sample Fk160mmetaG_FD_108192 | JGI IMG/M metagenome (GOLD analysis project Ga0160422, IMG submission 108192) | Marine microbial communities from the Central Pacific Ocean - Fk160115 60m metaG | ecosystem: Environmental > Aquatic > Marine > Oceanic > Photic zone | place: The Central Pacific Ocean... | reverse complement strand
TGCTAAAGTTAAAGAGCTTGGTGATGTTAGCAAGTCAGATCTTGTTCGCGCTTGTGGTTATGTTTCCACAAAAAAAAATGGTAGCGAACGATTAAATTTCACCGCTTTTTATGAGGCACTGCTTGAAGCAAAAGGAGTTAATCTTGGAGACTCTGGAGTTGCTGGAATTGGTAAAGGGGGAAGAAAATTAAGCTATGTAGCTACTGTTCAAGGTAATGGAAATCTTTTAATTGGAAAAGCTTATACTGCTCTACTTGATTTAAAAGCAGGAGATGAATTTGAAATCAAACTTGGCAGGAAGCAAATTAGACTTTTACCTGCAGGAGAATCAGAGGATTAAACTTTTTACAAATTATTTATGACATTTTAAATTTGACTTTCTTATATAAATATTAATAATGCACCCCAGAATTACTGGGGTTTTTAGTGAACACAAAACCTTTTAGTTATTTAATATTAATCTAAAATCTTATCAGCAGCTGAACGCATCTCAGAGCAAAACTGACCTACATTATTTACTATCTGGGAATCATTATTATCAGAAATTCTTTTAACAAAGGCACTACCAATTATTACTCCATCAGCTCCCCATTGCCGTACCTTAATAATATGCTCAGGAGATGAGATCCCAAAACCAACTGCTACAGGATTAGAGCTTATTTTTTTTAATTGACTTATAAGACTCTTAACACGATTTTCAAGATTATTTCTCTCGCCAGTAACACCTGTAACACTTACAAGATAACTAAAACCTCTTGTTTTGTTTGATATAATTTTCATTCTTTCTATTGGTGTCGTTGGAGCTATTAATAATATTAAATCCAAATTAAAATCACTAGCTATTTGTGAAAATTGTGCAGTTTCCTCCAGGGGTAAATCTGGAATTATTATGCCTGCAGCACCAACATCTGAAGCAATTTTACAAAATCTATTGAAACCGAAACTTAGCAACGGATTAAAATAGGTAAAAAGAATAACTGGTATATTTAGTTTACCCTTTAAGCTTTTTAGTAAATCAAGCACTTTTGATAGAGAAGTTCCTGTTTTAAGTGCTCTAGCTGCTGATAATTGAATAATGGGGCCATCTGCAAGAGGATCGCTATAAGGGATACCTAATTCAATAAAATCAGCGCCTTTTTCCTGCAATTTAAGTAATATTTTATCAGTAAAATCTAAAGTAGGATCACCAGCCATTAAAAAAGGCATTAAAGCAAATTTACCTTTTTTTCTTAATTCATTAAACTTATTTGTTATGAGTGACAATTTATCTTCTGTAAATGTACTAGTAATTATTTTGACACAATTTAATAAATATATAGTTAATAATTAAATAATTTATTATTTTTCTTCTAATTCTTCAAGTAATTTTTTTTGTTCATCTTTTGAAAGTGATTCAAATTTCTTTTCTAATTTCTGAGCAAATTTCAAATCATATATTTTTCTATAACGTTTTCTTTGTTCCATAAAAGTCATATTTCCATTAATGACCCTAAGTAAATAGCTCGAAATCCAAACAAGGACAATAGTTATTAATAATAAATTAGAAATTGAACTAGTATTTACCTCACTTAAACCAAAATGAGAAGCAAATTTATAACTAAAAAAAACAATGATTGAAAAAACAACTCCTAACTGTAAAACTTTTAACTTTGTCAAATAACTTACCCCTTATTTTCTCCGTTTAATCTAAGATTTAAAAAAGGAGAAAACAAAATTAGTCCTGGGAAAAAAAGAAAAACTAAACCATAAATTCCTAATCTTTCAAACTTACCCATAACATTCCATCTATTATTCATCCAATAGAAAAGTGACAAAGGTACTACCGCTAAATAGATTGTGAGTATTACTATATAAGCACCTATTGTTAAGAATGGGTTATTTAATAAATTTTCCATTTTGGATTGATTTTATTAATATTAATTCAAATATAACTATATAATTTTAACATTGTATTCTACTTCAAGAAAAAGATGGGAGTGGAGGGACTTGAACCCTCACGAGCTAAATCGCTCGACGGATTTTAAGTCCGGCGCGTCTACCAATTCCGCCACACTCCCAAGTGGAATTTGCGCTCTTTAAGCGTAGCTAATAGTGAATAAATAAACCATTAAAAATTCGAATATTTACACTTTTCACAATTAAATATATTTTAAGAAGGTTAATATTTGAAATTAAATTAGACCTTTACCTTCCAATTCAGTTTTTCAAGGGAATGAAATGACTTAATCTTTCCTTTGATTTTATTATTATCTTTTATTTCAATAAAATCTTTAACATTATGTGGTTCATAAATAAAAGTAATTTTTTCATTATTAGGTAGAAGATTATGATATTTTGGTCCATTTAAACTAGCGAATTTTTCAAATTTATCAAGTGCACACTCCTCTTCAAAAATCTTCAAATAGCTCGATAAAGCAACAGGTGCATTAAATATTCCAGCGCAACCGCAAAAAGCTTTCCATTGTCTTAAGTGAGGTGCTGAGTCAGTACCCAAGAAAAAATTTTCTTCACCACTTGTGGCAGCCTTTATAAGTGAGACTCTATTAGATTCTCTTTTAGCGACAGGTAAACAATAAAAATCACTATTTAATCCCTCAAGAAACATTGCATTCCTATTAATATGTAAATGATGAGGAGTTATTGTTGCTCCTATATTATTTTCTCTTACAAAATTCACTGCATAAGAGGTAGTTATATGTTCCAAAACTATTTTTAATTTTGGAAAATGTCTGATTATTGATGTTAATTCTTTATCAATGAATACTTGCTCTCTATCAAAAATATCAACACTTGTATCGTTTACTTCGCCATGTATTAGCAAAGGCATTTTTATTTTTTCCATTAACTCAAAAACCTTATAAATATTTTTAATATTCTTTACTCCATAACTAGAATTAGTTGTCGTATTAGCTGGATATAATTTTGCTGCAAAAAAGATCTCATTTTTAAATCCTCTTTCAAGTTCATTCAAAGAAATATTATCCGTTAAGTAAATTGTCATTAGAGGATGAAACTTCGCTTTTTTAGGTAAAGCAGCAAATATTGAGTTTCTATATAAAATTGCTTGTTCAATAGTTGTAATTGGAACTTTTGTATTAGGCATGATTACCGCTCTACAAAAAAGATCTGATGAAAATTTAATGATATTTTTTAATATAATTCCTTCCCTTAAATGTAAGTGCCAATCATCAGGTTTTATGATAGTGATTTGTTTCAATATTTTTAGTCTTTAGTTAATTTTAACAGTAAATTTTCTTTAACAATAATTAATACATGTTTATAGATAGATTATATTTTTATTATGAGGAAATCTTTATAAATAATTTTAAATTACTTTGAAATATGAATGAGTTTATATTACCTTTAATTAAAATTTTTGTAGGAATTATATTACTTTTTACTGGGGGAGAATTTTTTATTCAGGGATCGGTTGCATTATCATTAGTGCTTGGTATCCCTCAAATCGTAATTGGATTAACAGTAGTTGCATTAGGAACAAGTTCACCTGAATTGTTAGTTAGTTTAAATTCTGTATTAAAGGGGAGTGATGGCCTAGCAGTCAGTAATATTATTGGAAGTAATATATTTAATATTCTTGTAGTTTTAGGCATAAGTTCATTAATTAGGCCATTAAAAGTAAAAAGTAGGATCGTAAGACGTGATGTTCCACTTTTAATTGCTATTTCTTGTGCCGTTTGGGCAATCTCATCTACAGGATTATTAACTTGGCAATCAGGAATCTTTCTTATTTTTTGTTTAATAATTAATACAATCTGGGAAATAAATACAATAAATGAAAAAGATGAGGACACAAAGACAGCTGAACCAGAAATTAATGATTCATTATCCAAAAAGAATAAATTCAATATAATTGGAAAATTATTAATTGGAATTTTATTACTTGGTTTTGGTTCAAATATTTTAGTAAATAGTGCTAGAACCTTAGCAATTTTGATAGGAATAAATGAGACTATAATCGGTCTTACAATTGTAGCGACAGGGACATCTCTGCCAGAATTAGTAACTTCTATAGTTGCTGCCTTTAAAGGAAGAACAGATCTTGCTATTGGGAACGTTATTGGAAGTAACCTTTTAAATCAGCTTTTAATTCTTGGTAGTTGCAGTCTTTTCTCTGGAATAAGAGGTTTAACAATTAATAGTGATTTAATAAAAACCGATCTTCCTATTATGGTGCTCACAACTTTTGCATGTATGCCAATATTTTGGACCAAAGGTAAAATCACCAGAGACGAGGGATTCATACTTGTAAATATTTATATTTTTTATGTTTTAGATAAAATATTATTTTTAAGTAAATTTGGACTGCTTAAAGAATTTAGAGTATTTATTTTTATCTATTTAACAATATGTTTTTTTGTTTTGCTCTCAAAAAATAAATTTAAAATATTAGGATTTGAATCTAATACATAGTTACATATTCCTCAGATATTGTGGGATGCAATGCCATAGTTGTATCAAATTGTTTTTTAGTTACTCCTATACTTATAGAAATAGAAGCCATTTGAATGATCTCTGCTGAAGATTCGCCTAACATATGACATCCTATAACTTTGTCATTAAGTTTATTTACTATTAACTTAAGTAAGCATTTTGAATTAATATTTCTAAATGTATTTGACATTGGTTTAAATTTACATTTAAAAATTTTAATATTTTCCTCACCATATAAATTATTTGCTTCTATTTCCGTTAAACCTACAGTTGCAATCTCTGGATTAGAAAAGACTGCTTTTGGAATATATTCATAATTAATTGATCTCTTTAAATTCCCATAAAAATTATCTGCAAAAACTCTTCCTTGCTCTATTGCTACTGGAGTCAAATTTGGTCTATCTATAACATCACCAATAGCAAATATATTTGATATGTTGGTTTGATTAAAATCATTTACTTCTATATATTTTCCATTCATCCTTAATTCAATTTCGTGGATATTTAGCATATCCAGATTAGGCTCTCTTCCAATTGCAAAAAGAAAATTTTCCGCTTTGCATTTTTTCCCAGATTTCAAAATAAAATCAAAATATTTTTCTTTATTTTCAATTTTTAAAAGTTTATCATTAAAAATTAATCTTATCCCTGAAGATTCCATTGTTTCCTTCAATGAAGAAGACAAATCCAAATCGAAACCATTAAGTAAATTTCCACTTCTTATTAACTGGGTAACATTTATTCCTAAATTATTAAAAATACAAGCGAATTCACAAGCTATATATCCTCCTCCAACAATTAATATTGATTGTGGTAATTTTTCTAATTCAAAGATATCGTTACTTGACCAAGAGAACTCTGATCCTGGAATATTTAATTTATTTGGTTTACCTCCCACCGAGATTAAAAATTTTTCAGAACTAATTGTTTCTAATACATTTTTTTTATCCGAAGAAATAATCTCCAATTGATTTTTATTTTTAAATCTACCCCATCCATTGAAGACATTTATTTTCAAATTTCTTAAAGCATTTGTATGAAACTCACTCAGTCGATCCACTTCATTGCCAATATTTCTTAACAGAACTTTTGAGTCCAAAAGAAGCTTCTCATGAGTTAATCCATATCCATTTGAAGTAAGTATATTTTTCCTTGCATTAGCAGCATATACCATTAACTTCTTGGGAACACATCCTCTTATTACACATGTCCCACCAATCTTATCCCCCTCTACGATGCAAACTTTAGCTCCATACTTTGCTGCTCTTTTAGCAGCAGCTAAGCCTCCTGAACCAGCTCCAATTACAATTAAATCAAAATTTTTATTCAATGTTTTTTTTTATTATCATATCTTAAAAGCGACTCAAAATGACCATGCCAAATATTCTTTCTTGGGAGGATTTATCAGATTTACAAGCTAATGATGTAGATAGAGTTAATGGGATTACAAATTCTTATTCAAATCTAAGATTATTTGGCCATAAAGAATCTGATTCAAAATTAATCTTCTATAGAGATAGACATGCATGGTGTCCATATTGCCAGAAAATTTGGCTTTGGTTAGAACTAAAAAAAATTCCATATAAAGTCAAAAAAATTAATATGTTTTGCTATGGGAAAAAAGAATCTTGGTTTTTAGAGAAAGTTAGATCTGGTAAATTACCTGCTATAGAACTAAATGGCAAAATAATAACTGAAAGTGATGAGATAATTTATTTTTTGGAGAAAAATTATGGTTTTTTAGGTACATCAATAAATGCTATTGAATTACAAGAAACTAGAAGGATTGAAAGAGATATTTTTAGAAATTGGTGTGAATGGCTTTGCAGGAGAGAGTCTATATTCTCTCCAATAGATAAAAGAAAGATAAATTTCAAACAAAGTCTTCGAAAATTAGAAGATTTGTTAGAAAAATCAGAGTCTGGATTTATTGATCCTTTTTATGATTCAAATGGAATATTGAGGCCAGGGACAGGAGATATAATTTTTATCCCATATTTAGAAAGGATAAATGCCTCACTTTGTTATTACAAGGGTTTTGATTTAAGGAATAATTTTCCTTTAATAAATACATGGTTTTCACTACTTGAAAAAGAAAAAGCTTATCTCGGCACACAGGGTGATTTTCATACTCATTCTCATGATTTACCGCCTCAAATGGGTGGATGTTTTACAGAGATAAATGAGAAGCAGATTTATTTTTCAAAATCAATAGATCATGGAACAGGGTTAGGAAATTTAGAATTAAATCAAGAACTTAATTATGAGTACTACTCAAGATTTGCCTTGATGCGCGTAATAAGGCACAAGGAAAGAATAATAAGTATTAATCCTTCTGATAATGAGGTATTTGATATTGCATTAAGGTCAGCTTTAACTTTTATGGTAAATAACGAAATAAATATTCCTGAGGATTGCTGTGGGAAAGGTTTAAGGTATTTAAGAGATCGCATATCAGTACCAAGAGATATGCCTTTAGTCTCAGCCAGAAAACTTAGACAATCTCTCGAAAAAATAGCATCTTTTGATAAGTCCAACGAAACATATCCAATACCTATTAATCATAGATATGATCAAAATCCTAAAGATTTTAATTAGTTATAGACTTTTATCTCAAAAATTCTTTCTTGAATCTATTTGCAATAGATCTCTAACTTTTTGTACTTGACTAGCGACACCAGGATCAGTAGATAACTTCTTTTCAACTTGTTCAATTGCATACATTACTGTTGTATGATCTTTCCCTCCAAATGCATCACCAATCCTTGGGAGACTTAGATCTGTTCCATGTCTCATTAAATACATTCCAATTTGTCTTGCTTGACTAACAGGTTTTCTTCTACTGGAACTTATTAATTCATCAGAAGAGACATCAAAAAACTCTGAAACTTTCTCTATTACCTGCTTAGGAGTAACAACAACACCTACACTATTTGGATCAAGCATAGGTGCTATTGATTGGACTGTCATTGGTAGTCCAGTTATTGAGGCAAAAGCAACTGCTCTAGTAAAAGCGCCTTCCAATTCTCTTATATTTGATGTAAATCTTCCAGCTATAAATTGAATTAAATCTCTAGGAAGATTCATTTTTTCATGTTCTGCTTTTTTCTGCAAAATAGCAACTCTAGTTTCAATATCAGGTGGTTGGATATCAGCTATAAGCCCCATTGAGAATCTAGAAACTAATCTTTCCTGTAATTTAGGAATTTGACTAGGAGGCCTATCACTTGCAATAACGATTTGCTTGCCTGCCTCATATAAAGCATTAAAAGTATTAAAAAATTCTTCTTGAGTATATTCTTTGCCTTCTAAAAATTGAATGTCATCAATTAATAGTAAATCAGCCGATCTATATTTATTTTTAAATGCATGCATTCCATCTTTTCTAATAGATTGGATTAGATCACTACTGAATGTTTCAGTCGAAACATAAAGTACTTTTGCATCTGGATTAATTTCCACACGATAATGACCGATTGCCTGCATCAAGTGTGTTTTTCCAAGACCAACACCTCCACAAATAAAAAGTGGATTAAATTCTCTCCCAGGTGATTCGGCAACTGCCAAAGCAGCGGCATGAGCCATCCTGCTATTAGGGCCAACCACGAATCTATTAAAAACATACCTTAAATTTAAGCAGGACGATGTTTTTGATTTGTTATTAATTGATTTTTGTTGATTAACTATATTGGGTTGCGAAGAACCAGTATTATTCTCACTTAAAATATTTACTGGATCAGATTCTGAATTGCTTATATTTTCAGATTTAAAAATTACTTTTACTGTTTCTCCGCATATTTTTTCAGCTGCCTTTTCTATAGTCTCGCAATAATTCTTTCTTAACCAATCGCTAGAAAAAGTGTTAGGTGCAATCAATGTAAGCAATCCATTCTCAAAGCAGCTAAACTTTGCAGGCCTTATCCAAGTCTCAAAAGAAGGTTTACTTAAATTTCTTTGCAATGATTTTTGAACTTCTGCCCAAATAAAATTTTTTGTTTGCACAATAATTTTCCCTTAGGTTTTAAATCTAGTGGCTTTTTTGAAATTGGCTATTATCTCATTACAAGTTGATGCGAATTTAAAAATTTTTTAACATTAATGTAATTGAAATACATATCTATGTAAATTTTTAACCTATTATTAAATATAATTATCAAAAGTTTAACAAGTTAGCGTGAATGAAACTTTGTTGATAATAATGGCCAAGTGGCCTAGGTATGGCAGTTGCAAAACTAGATTATCAAAAGATATTGGTAAAAAAAATGCTTTAAGAATTCAAAATAAAATGTTGAATCATACCTTATCTGTCTCAAATTATTTAAAGAAGCAAGACATAGCAGAAATTAGCATAGCTATCACTGGGATTGGTTTTAACCGCAGTCAAAGATGGTGTAAAGATCTTGGGATTGATAATTTCTGCTTTCAAGGGAAAGGATGTCTTGGAGAAAAAATGAAAAGACAAATATTTAAATCACAAAGAAAATCAGGAAATAATCGGAAGAAAAATATAGTTTTTATAGGTACTGATTTACCAAATTTATGTCACATGGATATAAAAAGAACTATTTCTAAGCTAAAAAAGAAAGATATTATTTTAGGGCCCTCAAATGATGGAGGATATTGGCTTATTGCCTTTTCTAAAAGATTGATTTCTGGAAATAATTATTTTCCTTTTATAGATATAAAATGGAGCAGCAATGATGTTCTAAAGAAAACTATTGATAATTTAAATCAACAAAAAATAAAAATTGATTTTTTAAACACTAAAATTGATATTGATACAATTTACGATATTGAGCAAAGAGAATAAGTTTAATAAAAGACTTTCAATTATAATTCCCACTTTAAATGAATCCAAAAACTTACCATTACTTCTATCAGATTTATCAGAATTTAAAAATGAGTCAGAGATTTTGATTATTGACTCTACAAGTAAAGACAAAACCAGAGATATTGCTTTAATTAATGGGACAAAATTTTATAAAATAAATATTAATAATAGAGGTTTACAATTAAATTATGGAGCCAAAAAAGCGAAAGGAGATTGGCTCCTTTTCATTCATGCGGATTCAAGATTAAATTCCAACTGGTCTAAAAAAATTAAGGATATTATTAAAAGAGATTCAAATCTTATTTATTATTTCAATTTTAAAGTAAATAATAAATCCTTTACTTATAGAATTCTTGAATTATTAGTATATTTAAGATGTTTTTTATTTAAAACTCCATATGGAGACCAAGGTGTTTTAATCAGTAAAAAAAATTTTAAAACTCAACTAGGATACAAAACTATTCCTCTAATGGAAGATTTTGAGTTTATAAGAAGAGTGAAGAAAAAATATTTAAGATGTTTAAAAACTCCCATTTTTACAAGTAGCAGAAAATGGGACAAAGTAAATTTTGTTTGGCAATCTTTAAAAAATTGGAATTTAAGAAGATTAATGAGAAAAGGTTACTCACTAAATAAAATTTACAAAAATTATTATGAAATTATGGAATAGTTAATTAGCATACCAAAAAGCACATTTTGTGCCCTTTGGTTCCAAAGTCCAACCTTGATTCTTATAAAACTTTATGACTCCTGAATCTGCAAAAAGAGTAACTTTTGAAATCCCTGTTGCTTTTAATTTATCCAACAAATATTTCATTAATACTTTCCCTAAACCAATGCCTTGATACACAGGATTAATAGCTACATCCCAAATCGTTGCTTCTAAAATACCATCCCCAGTACATCTAGCAAAACCAACAAGTCTTGGAAATTTATCATCATGACGCCATAATCCAACCACAAGGACACTAAATTCAAGTGCTCTTTTGACCCTTCTCATAGGTCTTCTGCTCCATCCAACAGTTTGCAGTAATTGATCCAGTTCAATTAAATCTAATTCTCTAAATTTACTACATACAAAAACACCTTCTTCATTTTTAACTTTGAAATCAAAGGAATCTAAGCCATATTGTTCTATAAGGATATCTTTGTTTAGAACATTAGATTTCTTTATTGATGACCAATTATTTCTTAAAATCATTAGAAATCAGCAAATCCCTTTTCTTGAAGTTCAGAGAGTTGAAAATATAAACCCTTTTTTTCTCTGAGTTCTTCATGTGTGCCTTGTTCAACTAAAGAGCCTCCTTTTAAAACTATTATATTATCTGATTTTTCTATAGTCGCTAATCTATGAGCAATAACTAAAGCAGTTCTATTTTCTAAAATATTTTTAAGATCCTTTTGAAGAGTTGCTTCTGTTGTAGGGTCCATAAAAGCAGTTGCTTCATCCATTATTAAAATATTAGGATTTCTTATCGCAACTCGAGCTACAGATAACAATTGTCTTTCTCCTGAGGAAAGATTCCCTCCTCTTTCCCTCAAGGAAGTTTTAAGACCATTTGGAAGTTTTTTAAGTAATTCATTTAGTCCGAGTTTATCGCAAAGGATTTCTAAATCTTTATCTTTTATATCAGAACTTAATTTAAGATTTTGAGCAACATTGCCGCTAAATATAAATGTATCTTGAAGAACAACTCCCAACATATTTCTTAAATCTATTAGGGGGATATTTTTGATATTAATATCATCTATCAAAATTTCTCCTTTTTGTGGTTCATATAATCTACATAGCAACCTTATTAGAGTAGTTTTGCCTGAACCTGTTGGGCCCACAAAAGCTATATGCTCTCCAGGGTTAATCTTAAAAGATAAATCTTTGATTACATAATCATTTTTCTTATAAAAAAAAGATACATTTTTAAACTCAATTTTTCCTTTAAAATTTATTTTTTTCACTATATCTTTTTTTGTAATCGAATCCTTTATTTCAATCTCCTCCTCTAATAATTCATTAATTCTTTCTATAGCAGTTAGTCCTCCTTGTATCTGAGTAAATCTCTCTGCTAACTGCCTTAATGGTTCAAATAATCTTTGCGAATAAAGTATAAAAGTAGTTAGTGTTCCTAATCCTATATTCCCTGATGTTACTAAATAACCTCCGATTGCCAGTACAAAGGATACGGCAGCAAGAGAGATCCATTCAATAAATGCAGATATACTGCTGTCATAGAAAATGGTCCCATCTACAGCTTTCCTGTAAGATTCTCCTGTTCTGCTAAATTTATTACTATTAATATCCTCTCGTCTAAACATTTGTACAACTTCAAGCCCTTGTAAATTCTCTTGAAAGTCTGAATTTAGCTGTGACAACTCCTCTCTTACTTGATAATTAGCTCGCCTATAACGTTTTTGTAACCAAATAATAAAATAAGAGACTGGTATTTGTGTTAAAAGAAGAATGATTGCTAAACCTTTATCTATAGATAACATCGTAAATGAAATAACAATTAAGCTAACAAAATCTGCAATTACTCCTACTGCTCCACTTCCAAAAACCTCTGATAATGCATCAACATCGTTGGTTAATCTGGTAAGTAACTTTCCAACTGGCATTTTGTCATGGTAACGAAGAGATAAGGAAATCGAATGTGAAAATAATTCTCTTCTAATTCTTGCAGTTAATTTCTGTCCTACTGCCTGAATATTATAAGTTTGATAACCTTGCAAGATTAGCCTTAAGATTACAGAAACTAAAAGACTAATAATTATTAAATTTATTGATTGGCCAATAAAAGTTTTACTCAGCCATATATCTGTACTTTCATTTTTCAAAATTGTAATAGCTTGACCAACAAGAAGTGGTTGAATCGCTCCCGCGAAAGCAACTGGGATAAGAATAATTACTATTAGATATAATGTCCTTTTATCTTTAGTTAAATATTTACCTAATCTCTTTATTCTTTTAAAATCATTTAAAAACATTTAATTTAATTCTTATTTGCACTACATGATTCTATTGCCAAAATGACATCTCGGAGAGGGGTATTATCTAGCCTTAAAGATAAAGGATTAGCAATTAACCGAGCAGTTGAATAATAAATATCTTCAATTTTAATTAAGCCGTTTTCTTTTAAGGTTTTACCAGTCGCAACTAAATCAACTATTGCTTCTGCCATTCCAGTAATAGGACCCAATTCTACAGATCCTGTTAAGTGAACTATTTCAACTGGCATATTGAGTTTTTCAAAGTATGCACGTGCAGTTTTAACAAACTTACTTGCAACATTGCAGTTAGCGGGTAAATCAGTTGGCTTTGAATAACCACTATTATTTTTAACAGCTAAAGACATATGACATCCACCAAAACCTAAGTCTATTAATTTAGCAATTTTAGAGTCAGATTCTTGGAGAACGTCATACCCCACTATTCCAAGATCAGCTTGTCCATAACTAACATAGACAGGTACATCTCCATTCCTTACCAACAAAGCTTTGGCTTTTTTACATTTTGAATAAATAGTTAAAGATCTATTATCCATTCTTAAGGCTTCTGAGAAATCCAAGCCAGCTTTTTTAAATATAGAAATTGAATCTTTTAACAGAGCTCCTTTTGCTAAAGCTATAGTAATCATAAATACCTTTATTTTTCTTCTAAGATTTTTTAATTCTAAATTAATAATGACAATAAATAAAGAAAAAGGAATATTTGGGATACCCGTTCTTGAAGATAATATTATTTGGATCTGGGAAGAAAATAAATCGGCAATTGTTGTAGATCCAGGGATTTCAAAACCTGTTCTTAATTGGGTAGAGAGTAAAAATCTTAAACTTGAATATATTTTACAAACACACCATCACCATGATCATATTGGAGGTACTAAAGAATTATTAAGAAGATGGCCAAATTTAAAAATTATCGCCTCAAAAAAAGATAAAGAACGTATTCCTCTTCAAAATATTTCAGTAAGCGATGGCGATTGTATAAAAATATTAAATAAGGAATTCAAGATTATTGAGCTAAAGGGTCATACGAGTACGCATATATCTTTTTTCTCTGAAGATTTTCAAAATCCAATTTTATTTGTTGGAGACACATTATTTTCAGGAGGTTGTGGAAGAATTTTTGAAGGTACTAATCAGGAGATGTACAATTCCTTAAAAAGAATATTATCTTTGCCAATAAATACGATCATTTATTGTGCACATGAATATACAAAATCAAATCTTTTATGGGCACTAGATATTAACCCACATGACAAAGTAATAAAGAAAAAACTTGAGGAAACTAAAAAGAAAATTATGGCAAATAATTTAACTATCCCAACAACTTTAGAGGAAGAAATGAATATCAATCTTTTTTTAAGAGCAAAGAGTCTAAATGAATTTAGTTATTTAAGAGCCAAAAAAGACTCTTGGGTATAGATTATTAGAGATAGTCAAAAATTAATGTCTTTTCCTATTCCAATAAAAACCAATGCAGCACCAGATCCTGTAGGTCCATATAATCAAGCTATTAAAGCAGGTGACTTCGTTTATTGTTCAGGTCAAATTGCTATTAATCCTGAAAGTAATCAAATTGATTGTTTGGGTGATATCAAAGAAGAGACAACTCAAGTATTAAAAAATTTGAAAGCAGTTCTAATTGCCAGTGGAGCGAGTCTTGAAAACGTTGTTAAAACAACTATATTTCTAACAGACCTAAATAATTTTCAGGTAGTAAATGATATTTATTCCAAGTTTTTTCAAAACGAACCTTCTCCTGCTAGAGCATGCGTAGAAGTATCTTCTTTACCTAAGGGTGTATTAATTGAGATTGATTGTGTAGCATACATTCATTAATCCCAAAAATTATGTAGAAAGTTGTTATTTACACCAATTTTGCACCATAGTTGTTTAGATTTAAACCTAATTGCAGATTTATCTATGACAACAGCAAATTTAAATATAGATGAATTAGAAGCTGGATATCCATTATTTTGCAAAGCGCTCAGATTATTAATTTTAAAAGGTCGAACAATTAAAGAGATTCAAAGAACGGTATGTTGGGGACACCTTGAAACACTTAATAGATGTTTACCTGGTAGATATAAAGCTCCATCATATTTAATGGCTTTAATTAAAAGAGATATTGAGAAACCTGATAAATATTAATTTCGCTACTTTGAATTCAAACTTATAAATTTATTATTGATTTTAGTTGTAAATTCTTTCTCTCTTTCCGAAATTTTTTCTTGATCTAAAAATATTGTTATACTCACAAATTGAGAACCGAAACTAATATTTGGATAAATTTTATTTTCTTTACATAAAGAATCAATATCTTTCATAAATTGACTTGATTGTTGATAGTTATCAAATTCAAATCTCCTCTCTAATCTCGAAGGTGATTTTCTTTCTTCCCACATATATATTTTTTATTAAACAATTCTATTTTAATCTAAAAGAGATTTTGAACAAATTGATGATGTATTGAGTTTGATTAAATAAATTTTAAGAATCCCAAAAATCAATAATTCCACCAATAGTTAAATCTGTAATTGTATCTGGATTATTAGGGCAAGCAAATCTAGCCGCTGTTCCTGTTGTAGTAAAGACCCAATTTCCTTCTCTTGCTCCAACAGGATCAACTGCAACTAAATTTTTCCCTTTATTATTTTGCAAGATTCTCAAATGCATATGCCCCAAGCCCTCAACTCTTTGAGTACATACTAGTTTTCCTAAAACTTTCATTATTTCCAAAATAAGTATCTCCTCTATTTTTGAATATTATCTGGATCCCAATGATCGATAATGCCAACTATTGTTAAATCACTTGGATATGATTTACTACCAGCAGCTTCCCTTGCAGCAGAGCTTCCTACACAAATGACCCAATCGCCAGGTTTGCATCCAACAGAATCTACAGCGACTTTATTACTAGAACCATCTAATACAACTTGTAAATGTTTATGTTCAAAACCAGGTATTCTATTTGTTGAAACAAGTGGTTTTATCACTTTGCAAATAAGCATAATTAATGAGCCTCCGTTGTTTTTTTATCTAAAGACATGCTAATTATTTGAGCAGAATCAGTTTTGTCTCTATCTC
>Ga0160422_10001343_pt1 | contig 15388 bp, 10 predicted proteins | sample Fk160mmetaG_FD_108192 | JGI IMG/M metagenome (GOLD analysis project Ga0160422, IMG submission 108192) | Marine microbial communities from the Central Pacific Ocean - Fk160115 60m metaG | ecosystem: Environmental > Aquatic > Marine > Oceanic > Photic zone | place: The Central Pacific Ocean... | reverse complement strand
GGGTGCGATCAGGTGGCATTGTGGGGACACCAAATTCTCTTCCTCCTGAATGGAGTTTGATGAGCGGATACCTCATTGGTCCAGATGCAAAACTGTCAAGTGCAAACCTGTCTGGTGTGGACCTGACGAATGCAAACCTGTCTGGTGCGTACCTGACGAATGCGAACCTGACGAATGCGAACCTGACGAATGCAAACATGTCTGGTGCGAACCTGTCTGGTGCGGACCTGACTGGTGCGGACCTGTTTGGTGCGGACTTGACTGGTGCAATCGGAAATGTAAATGTTGATATTTCTGATCTCGCTGTTGATCAAACCGGCTCCTGCTGCACGTACTCGGGCTGTGCTTCCATTTCCGAATCAAACTGCTTTGCGATGGGCGGCACTTGGACAGAGGGCGGCTCCTGTTACGATTGTCAACCAGCAGCCGATGATTGCCCCGCCGATGTTGATGGTGACGGAACCATCGGGTTCTCCGATGTCTTGGTCATCCTCAACGATTGGGGTGCGTGTCCGTAAGGGATCGAAACTGTGCGCCAGATCGTGCGCTTTCCTCAGATTCCACCCCAATTCAACCCAAGAAAAAAGCCTTCCTAAGACAGGAAGGCTTCCAAAAGCGAGGCGGACGAGATTCGAACTCGCAACCTCCGGATAGACAGTCCGGAGCTCTAACCAATTGAGCTACCGCCCCAAGTTGTCGCCTTGAGACACAAGGCAGGCCGGAAATCGTAGCGTGAAGCGCTGTGGTGTCAAGTTGGGAGGGCGGTTCTGAGCCCCAGAAGCCCTATTTGGCCTCAATCCAAGTGGCACCGATTGACGAACCCGCCGTGACCGGCACCTCCAAATCGGGCATGGCCCCCGCCATGGCCTGCACCACGAAGTCTCGCAAAGCCTCGGCCTGGCCACTGGGACACTCCAACACCAATTCGTCGTGGATTTGCAAGAGCAAACGCGCCTCGGGAAAGGCTTCCGGCAACCTTCGATGCACGTCCACCATCGCCACCTTGATGAGGTCGGCGGCGGAACCCTGCACCACGGTGTTGATGGCGTACCGCTCGGCCCGCTGACGCAACATGGGGTTCCGCTGGTCGATGCCCTCGATGGGCCGACGACGACCCAAAATGGTTCGCACGTACCCAGTGTCTCTGGCCTCTTGCACGCATGCGGCCAAGAACTGATCGATCCCGACAAACCGAGCCTTGTAGTCGTCGATCACCTGCTGCGCTTCACCAGGCGAAATGGCGTGGTTCAACCGGCGGGAAAGTCCGAATGCGGTAATACCGTAGACGATACCGAAGTTGATCATCTTCGCTGTGGAACGTTGGGTGTCGTCCACCTCTTCCGGGTCAACATCAAAGGTCTGCGAGGCCACCGCGGTGTGAATGTCGGCCCCCAGTTCGAAGGCCTCCCGCAAGGCGGGATCACCCGAAAGATGCGCCAAAATGCGCAGTTCGATTTGGGAATAATCCGCGGTCACCAAGAGATTGCCTTCGTCGGCCACAAACGCCCGGCGGATTTCTCGACCGACGTCGGTGCGGATGGGAATGTTCTGCAAGTTGGGGTCGCTGCTGGACAACCGGCCGGTCGAGGCGACCGCTTGATGGAACGAGGCATGGATGCGGCCGGTGGATTCACATACGTGCTCCGGCAACGAAGCCAAGTACGTCCCCACCAACTTGGTCAGTTGCCGGTACTCGATGACCAATGCTGGAATCGGCGTGTCGATTTCGGGATTGTCCCGAAGCTTCTCTAACACTTCCAAATCTGTGCTGGGGGTTCCGCTCTTGCCTTTTTTGATGGGCTTCAACCCCAACCCCGGAGAATCGGCATCCTCCGCATTGAACAGCGCGGCCGAGAGTTGTTTGGGGGAATCAGGATTGAAAGGATGCGGTGCATGGGCGGCGACTTCGGCGGCAATTTCTTCGATGCGATCCTGCAAGCGGACTTGTTGCCGGGCAAGTTCTGTGAGATCCACACCGATGCCGTTCCATTCCATCTCGGCCAGCACTTCCACCAACGGCAGCTCCACGTCTTGGGCCAAGCGATCAAGTTCTTCCGCCACCAACTTGGGCTGCAACAGGTCATCCAAGCGCAACGTGGCATCGGCATCTTCGGCGGCGTAATCGGCGGCTTTGTTCAACGGTACTTCGGCAAAGCCAATCTGAGATTTGCCTTTGCCAATCAACGTCGAGATGGGCGTCATCTCCATGCCCAAAAGACCCAGCGACAAAGCATCAAGGCCATGGCTGCTTCGGGTGGAATCCAAAAGGTACGAGGAAATCATGGTGTCGCCAAAAGGTCCCACGACTTCAAAGCCCGCTCCACGCAAGATCTGCAGGTCGTACTTCAGGTTGTGGGCCACCTTGCGAATGCCTTCTTGGGCGAAGACCGGCTGCAATATCTCCAAGACTTCTGACAATCCAAGATGCTGGGAAGGATCGGGCGAGTCCACCGGGATGTACACCGCCTCTCCTGCCTTGGTGCTGAACGACAATCCCACCAATGCGGCCTCTCGTGCCCGCAGGCTGGTGGTTTCGGTGTCGAAGGCAAACCGGTCCATCCCCAGCAGTTCTTGGGCGTACGCCTTGACCTTTTCGGCGGTGCACAAACAGCGGTAGTTGCCCAAAGATGCCTTGGACGCTGCGGTCTCTGTTTCTGTCTCCGCGGCCCCGAACAACCCACCGTCGATAGGGTCGGGGGCGGACGAAGGTTTGCGAGAGGCGGGCACGGCTTCGGTTGCGGGGGCTTCGGGTGCCGATGCCTCAGCGCCCGCCAACTCACGAAACGAACGGGGATAGGTGTTGAAACCAAGTTGGCGGCACAGTCCATCGAGCCCTTCAAGGTCAATCTGACCAGCATCAAAGTCGGCGTCATCAAGGTCAAAACCCGTGTCCAAATCCCGCTTGAGGTCCACCAATTTCCGAGCCAAAGCGGTGGTTTCTCGGTGCTCACCGATGGCCTGCATCTTTTTGCCTTTGAGATCAGGAAGCGCTTCGTACAAACCTTCCAAATCGCCGTGCTCGATGATGAGTTTGGCGGCGGTCTTGGGACCAATCCCTGGCACGCCCGGAATATTGTCGGCGGTATCACCCATCAAAGCCAAGATGTCCCCCACCATGTGGGGCTCCACGCCTTCGGTCTTGAACACATCCGATGGGGTCACCAACGCATCTTTCATCGCATCAAACATGTCCACCCGCGGCGAGCACAATTGGGTGAGGTCCTTGTCACGGCTGGCAATGCGAACCGCCAAATCGGAATGTTTTGCAGCGCACTGGGTGATGATCGAAGCAATGGTGTCGTCGGCCTCTACCCCCTCAAGACCAAATACCGGAATACGCATCAAGCGCAACAGTTCCAGACACCGTTCCACCTGAGGACCAAAGTCTTCTGGGGCTTCGTCTCGATTGGCTTTGTAATCGGCATACAACTTGGTGCGGAAGGTTTCGGTATCCCCCGCCGCGTCAATCACCACCACCAACTTCGTGGGTTGGTGCGTGCGAATCATGTTGAGCAATGTTCCCGTAAAGCCGTACACCAGATGGGTTGGCTCCCCCGTCACCGGACTGGTCATGCCACCACGGATCGCGTGGTACGCCCGAAAGAAGGCCGCGTGGCCATCAACAATCCAAAGTCGGTCCATGGTCTGATGCTATTCGGAGCCCGCCAACCGCGTTCGGCAAAGCAGGACCAGTTCGGTCTCTTCAAACCGAATCGCATCCACCACCACCGTTCGGTCGTCTTTCAAGGTGATTGTTTGGGGAAAAGTGATCTTGCCTGGAAGATCGCCCAAAGAAGCCGCGGGCACCGGCAAGAGCCCTCCTAGCCGGGTTCGTGTCAATTCAAGCTCCGTGCAGGCAGCACTGCCCTGATGTCCTTGAAGTTCCAATTCCAACCAGCCCCAACCACGACACCCCAGAACAAGTGCCGGTGGGAAACCAACATTCGTAGGACGAACCCGTATTTGCGGCGTTCCCAACGCATCCAGCATGCCCAAGGCGCCTTTGGACTCCCGCTGCAGCCAAGGGCGGAGCCGCTGGGCCAAAAAAGCATTGCATGAGGCGACGTCGAGGGACAGTTCCCATCGCCGATCATGATCACGCAGGGTGGTCAATTGATCCACGACCAACTGTTCGAAGCGTTCACCGGACCCGAACACGTGCTGGTTGGGCTGGTACCAGCCGGGTGGTGTGCGCAGCAACATCCACCCAGAAAACAACGCCATCAGAATCGCGCACCACAGCCACCAGCGGCGGCGGAATGGATTCACTCGTCGATTACCTCAAGCAGTTCGACGTCAAAAATCAATGTGGCCCGAGCAGGGATGCTGCCCGGACGGCCATTTTCACCATAGGCCAGACCGTAGGGAATCACGAGTTTGCGTTGGCCGCCCACCTTCATGGAGCCAACCCCCTCGGTCCAGCCGCCGATGACTTGCCCCAAACCAAACTCGGCGGGTGTGCCTCGGTCAACGGAAGAGTCGAACTTCTCACCGTTGACCAAATATCCGGTGTAGTGCACCTTTACCCGGGCAGTGGGTCCACTGGGCATGGGACCCTCGCCTTCGACCATGTCGTAATAAACGAGGCCGGACTCGGTGATATTTTTCTCAACCCCGCCGAGATCCATACCGGGCAAGTTGTCGGGAACCATCTCGTAGTCTGGCCGTTCCAGACGCTCGAGGTCGCACACAATCAAGGCATTGGGCGGAACATCAATAGATGGTGCGCCTTGAGGGCCAAAAGCTTCCGAAGGAGGAATGAAGCATTTCATTGTTGATCCCACAGGCATGCGTTCCAGAGCGGTCTGCACTCCGGGCACAAAAGAAGACGAAACCGAACGAAGTGGGAATTCAGGAGCAGCCCCACGCTCTCGAGTGTCGAACACTTTGGTGCCATCATTCAAGTACAGGGTGGCATGGAATGAAACGGTGGTTTCGGCGGTTGGACGCTCGCCTTCACCGGCGTTGCCCATGATGAATTTCACCCCGTTGGCTGCGTCTTGAATGTCGCCTGAAACTTCGCTTCCGGGCCAACGTGACGAGGCCATCGGAGCGAACGGTTCGCAGGTCATTGGGTTCACTGGCACCACCATTCGGCGGCCTTCGGCGTACACCACCACATCCAAATGGTCGTGGCCATCATGCAACGTCCACTTGGCCGAATGGGCAATGCCCCCCGTCGCCTTCTCCGCGGCTTGAATCGCGGCAATCAACGTGGGCTTGCTCCGCAGGTTGGACTCAACGGCGGCGGGGTCTTCGGGCATGGAAGCCCAGTTACGGTGTCCAGAGTGGTCTTGCATCATGGGGGCTACAGCAATGGCAGAGGCAGTTAAAAAAGCAGCGATCGCGATGGGCTTGGTCATGGTTGCTCCTGAAGTTCTGTGGAGGTGAAGGCTAGACCATCCGTACGCCACTGGGGTCTTCTGGAGCGAAGGAAGCAAAAAAAAACCGCGTCGACGAGCGACGCGGTTGGGAAATCAATGTTCTGAAAATCAGCCTGCAGCCGCGGCGGCCATTTGCTCCGCCTTGGCTCGGGCTTCATCCAGATTGCCGACGTACATGAACGCCGACTCGGGCAAGTCATCGGCTTCACCATCGCACAAACGCTCAAAGGAGTCGATCGTCTCGGCCAACGGCGTGGTAATGCCGGGGAAGCCAGTGAACTGCTCGGCCACGTAGAAGGGCTGAGACAGGAAGCGTTCAATCTTCCGGGCCCGGGCCACAATCAACTTGTCCTCTTCAGCAAGCTCGTCCACACCCAGAATCGCAATGATGTCTTGGAGGTCGCGGTACCGCTGCAGAATGTTCTGCACCCGGCGAGCGCAAGCGTAGTGACGCTCGCCGAGGATGGCGGGTTCCAAGATCCGAGAGGTCGAAGAAATTGGGTCCACCGCAGGGTAGATGCCTTTCTCCGCGATCCGTCGTTCGAGCACCACGAACGCATCCAAGTGACCAAACGCGGTGGCGGGAGCAGGGTCTGTCAAGTCGTCCGCGGGGACGTAAATGGCCTGCACCGAAGTGATCGCACCGGTGCTGGTTGAGGTAATGCGTTCTTGCAGTTCACCCATTTCGGTGGACAGCGTGGGCTGGTAGCCCACCGCGGAAGGCATCCGGCCCAAGAGGGCGGACACTTCGGAACCAGCTTGGGTAAAGCGGAAGACGTTGTCGACAAAAATCAGGGTTTCTTTCCCCGAAGCATCACGGAACTCTTCCGCCATGGTCAAACCGGACAAAGCCACACGCAGACGCGCACCTGGAGGCTCGTTCATCTGACCGAAGACCATCGCCACCTTGTCGAGGACTCGGACGGTTTGTCCATTTTCGTCGGTGTATTCCGCCTCAGCCATTTCTCGCCAAAGGTCGTTGCCTTCGCGGGTTCGTTCGCCCACGCCGCAGAACACGGAGTAGCCACCGAAGCCACGGGCCACCCGGGCGATCATTTCTTGAATCACCACGGTCTTGCCCACACCGGCACCGCCAAAGAGACCAATCTTGCCACCCCGCACAAACGGGCAGAGCAAGTCAATCACTTTGATGCCGGTCTCAAGGATTTCAGTCTTGGGGTTGAGTTGGTCAAACTTGGGTGGCGCGCGGTGAATCGGAGAGCTCTTGGTGGTGGCAACCGGACCGGCAAGGTCAATGGGCTCGCCCAACAAGTTGAATACGCGGCCAAGAACTTCTTCACCAACTGGCACCGACAACGGAGCGCCGGTGTCATCGCAGCCATCACCCCGACGGAGACCATCGGTGGAAGCGAGGGCCACACAGCGAACTTGCCCACCACCGAGGTGCCGGGCCACTTCACCCACCAGGGTGGAAGTCTGGCCCGATACGGTGACGGAACACTTCACGGCGTTGTAGATGGCCGGGAGTTGATCTTCGGGAAATTGTGCGTCAAAGGTCGATCCAATGACCTGAATAATGGTGCCGTTTGCGGGCATGCCTTCCTCCATGGGTTCGGGGTAAGAAGGATATCCAGCGAAGAGCAAGCGTGCCACCAAACCGTGGGTCTCGGTACCCTGTTTGGCATGGCTTTTTCATTCTTGGATGCCTGGACCGCAAATGGTCCTGATTCAGCCCAGGGATCCCGAAGGCTTCGGCCCGACGAGGATTATCTGGCCGACCATTTTCCGAGCTTCCCCATCATGCCTGGGGTGCTCATGGTGGAAGCCCTCGTGCAGACCGCGCGACGCCTTCTGGAGCATGAATTGGGAGGACACTGGGTGTTGGGAGAGGCCAAGGCGGTCCGTTACGGGGCACTCGTTCAGCCGGGTATGGTGCTTCGAACGTCCATCACCGTCAAAAAAAGGGGGCCGGATGGCATCGAATGCAAAGGTGAAGGCCTCCGAGACGACGGGGAGACGGCCGTCTCCGGACGATTTATCATGCGTCCCCTGCGGCTGGCTCAATCTGGCCCGAAAACCCTGAACACAGGAGTCGAACAATGACCCGCGATGACATCATGGAAAAAGTGGTTGAAGTCTTGGAAGATGCGCTGGGTGCTGATCCAGAAGACATCGTGCCTGCCGCCAGTCTCACGGCCGACCTTGATGCCGAGTCGATTGACTTTTTGGACATTGTGTTCAAACTCGAACAAACCTTTGGCTTCAAAGTGGCCCAAGGCGAACTCTTTCCCGAAAACCTCACCGACAACGAAGAGTGGGTGCAAGGAGACGACATCACCGAAGCCGGTATGGCCATGCTGCAAGAAAAGTTGCCCCATGTTGACCTCACCCCAGTCATCGAGACCAAGAAGGTCTCCAAGTTGGCCGGCATCGTAACGGTCGACTCGATTGTGAATTTCGTCGAGCGCAAGCTCGCTTCCGCAGGCTGATTCAAACATGCGTTGGAACTGGATCGACCGAATTCTCCGGCACGATCTGGGAGAGCGTCTTGATGCCATCAAAGTGGTCTCCCTGAGCGAAGATCATTTGCATGAACACTTTGCTGACGCGCCATGCATGCCCTCTTCGTTGATGATCGAAGGAATGGCTCAGACCGCCGGAATTTTGGTGGGCGCCATTTCAAATTTTGAGCGTCGGGTGATTTTGGCAAAAATTGCCCGAGCTGAATTCCAGGCCGATGCCTTCCCTGGCGATCAAATTCGGTACTCCGCCACGTTGGAACGCATGGCCGATGCCGGCGCAAGTACCAAAGGAACGGTGGAGATTCGCCGGGCCGATGCGGATGCATTCGAACCGGCGGGCCACGTCGACCTCTTCTTCAGTCATCTCGATGGTGGCCGTGCTCCAGAGGACTTACCTGAGGGGAACTTCGTCTTTTCGGACAACTTCAAAATTCTGCTCGATGGATTCAGGAACAACCCCCAGTGCTGAAGTCCACCGAAGAACGTCCGAGAATCTTCACACACCATCCACCACCATGGTGAAAAAAGACGGCCCCGTCGCAAAGCGAGCGGGGCCGATCCAGGGGGGGCAAATGAAACGTCCTCTGAAGTCATTTCGGACTTCCGAGAACGATCTAACATGTCTTCCAAATACCCTTCGACAAGTGATTCTTGGGGGTTTCAAGGTTTTTGTTCAATTTTTTAACAGCGATGAGGGCCTCAAAAATGGACACATTTCCTCGAACGGCGGTGTATCCGGGATCTTTTGACCCGCCCACCAAAGGACACCTTGATGTTCTCAAAAGAGCCACCGGCCTTTTTGATCGAGTGGTGGTCGGGATCGGACGCAACCCGGAAAAAGACTCCCTTTTCAGCGCTGAAGAACGCGTGGAGCTCATGACGTCCCTGCAACCCGAAGGCGTCGATGTTGTGGTCGAAGCCTACGAAGGGCTCACCGTGGACTTTGCCAAGAAGCACCAAGCGGTGGCACTGATTCGTGGTTTTCGGACCATGTCGGACGTGGAAAGCGAATGCCGACTGGCCATCGCCAATCGCACCGTGGCCGACCTGGAAACGGTTCTGATGGTCGCGGCTCCGGAACACGCTTTCACCAGCAGCCGCTTGATTCGAGAAGTTGTCGGCTTGGGCGGGGCGCTGGATCGACTCCGGGCATTCGTGCCGGAAATGGTCTTGGAATGTTTGGCCTCGAAACAAGCCGAGCTGCAGCAACGGATGGAAGGCTCATGACCTCCCCCCCGGTGCAATTGATCTCTTTGGGTTCGCTCTCAGCCAATTTGCTGTGGAACGAACAACATGCGGTCCGAACCGGACACGCCACTTGCAGCTTGATTGCACAAGACGACACCTTGACGTTGGTAAACCCTGGATTGCCACCTGCCGCTCTGGTCTCACGGCTGCACGAAAGAACCGGGCAGATGCCGGATCGCGTACATCGGGTTTTCCTGACTTCAGTAGATGCTGACCACGCCCGAGGACTCGAGGCGTTCCCCAATGCCACGTGGCTTGCGTTTCCACCGGAATTGGACGCCGCCCGCGAGCGCGCTGAATCAGAACGTGATGCCGCGATTGAACATGGCGACCAAGAGCATGCCGAGTCTCTGGCCCGTCACCTCACCGCCCTCGAACAAATTGTGCCCACCGAGGAGGGCCCTGCCCCCAACATCGATCTGTTCCCCTCGGTTGGCGTCACCCCGGGGTGCTGTGGTTTGCTTCTGCCTCATGAGGGCCGAACCATATTGATCGCAGGCGATGCCGTGGCCAGCGAAGCCCACCTGTTGGCGGGACAGATCCTGCCGTGTCCCGATCGAGAGCTGGCCCTATCTTCGTTTACCGAAGCAGTGGAAATAGCGGACATCATCGTCTGCGGTCGAGATGGCATGATTTCCTCCCCCGGCCGGGTTCCCGAATCAGCCGGTCCGGGTCATACTCTGCCTCCGTTGTAATTCTCCTGAGGGCTGGTAGCTCAGCGGCCTAGAGCAGCCGACTCATAATCGGTTAGACGTGGGTTCGAATCCCACCCGGCCCATTCCCTCTACCCGACGAGTACATGTTCTCTGAACAAACTTTGGGGAACCCAACCCAAAGCGTCGATCCATCCTGTACAAACCGTATTGGATGCGGAGCATCCAAATCCGTCCAAGGAGGGACGCATGGACCGACGCCAAACCCGGGCTTTGATCGCACTGTTTGCGGTCTTGAACATTTTTTGCTGGTACATCTTCACCAGGCCGACCAGTTTGTGGCTTGCCGAACAAGGCCTGCAATCTGAAGTTCCTCCCCCACCCGACATTGAGTTGACCCAAAGCTTTTCCCACTTGGTTTCCTCAGGACGAGATGTGCTGTATTTCAACTTTTCCGAAGCGGTGTATTCGGAGGCGAAGTTCAATGAGCCCCCCCTGCCGGTTGAACCCTTGTTTGAGTTTGTGCCACCACTTGAGGGGTCTTGGACCGCAATCAGCCCGAACCAAGTGCGCTTCCAATTGGCCGATCCACTTCCGCCAGCCCACGGCTGGACCGCCAAACTGATCAAAGCCACCAGCGAAGACGGAAGAGCCATCACCGTCCCGACCGAGATCCAATTCCAATCCACCTCCCCCAACGTCTGGGGCGTGCATCTGGATCACATGACCAATGAGGAGGTGCATTTGGAAATCCGTTTCAACCAGCCCATTCCGACGGCTGAGCTGAGCGATCGAATCAAAGTGACTTCACTCTTTGACAACACAACGCTCCCCGTCAGTATGGACGTGACCGAGCCCCAACAAAACCATTTGATTTCGGTCCCCCTTCCCGAAACTGGAAACCTCAGATTGGAAATCGAACCGGGATATTTGGGGACCTTTGGCCCCGTCCCCGCCAGAAATTCCTACGCATCAACCGTCAAAATCCCCGAGGGTCTGCAGTGCCTTGACGCTTCCTTCAGAGGGAAACTGACCGAAGGGATGCGCATGGTTGTGCGCTTTAGCGGATCGCTGAAGCCAGGCCAACCACTCGACTTGCTGCAACTTGAACCTGCAGTTGAATTGACCAGCAAACGCATCGAAGACGGCCGGATTGTTCTCCGCGGAGCATTCGAAGCCGGCCGAAAATATGAGGTCAAGATCCCCGAAACGTTGGTGGATGAATGGGATCGAGTCTTGGGCGAGTCGTCAAGCCGGGTGGCCACCATGCCTGAATGGTCTCCCGAACTCTCCATCGTTCATGGTGGAGGCATCCTCTCCCCCAAAGGACATCTGGAAGTGGATGTTCGTACCGTGAATGTGCAACAACTCCGGTGGGAAGTGCAGCGGCTTTACCCCAACAACGTGGTTCCGTTCCTCAACGGTTCTTGGTACCGGCAATGGGATTCCACCAGCCGCACGTTGAAGAAAGGAATTCTCCAGTGCAATGGCCCCCGAAACGAAGTGTTGGACCACATCCTGCCACTTCGAGAGCACCTGGAAAACCCGATTGGGATTCACCGCATTACCTTGGCCGACAACGATCGGCACTCTTGGCACCGCACATCGGCCATGATCAGCATTACCGATCTGGGCATGCTGTACAAAGCCGAGCGAGACCACCATGCGGTTTTGATCCATTCCATCTCCAGCGCTGAGCCCGTGCCACTGGTTCGGGTCGAACTTCGTTCCTCCAAGAACCAAGTGGTCGGGGAAGGCTTCACCGATGAGGCCGGTTGGGTTCGGATCCCCAAGATGCCAGACCATCCCGACGGACCTGGTTTTGTCCTGATCGCAGAGAAGGAAGAAGACCTTCAATTCATGAGACTGAGCAGTCCAGCTTGGTCGGCGCCAGATCCAATCGCTGGTGAACGGTCTTTTGTGGAAGGGTACGAGTGCTTCTTGTACCCCGAGAGATCGATGTACCGACCGGGTGAACCAATGCACCTAACTGGGGTGGTTCGAGATCGAGAAGGCGCCACCCCCCCGAGCATGCCTTTGGAATTGTTGCGCTACGGAGCGGACGGAAGACTGCTGAGCACCACTCCAGTTTCCGGCTTCAACGAGCAGGGCATCTTCCAAATTAAATTGAGCACGGATGTCTTGGATCCCACTGGACAAGAAAGGCATGAACTCCGAATTCCTGGACTGACAAAACCAATCGGAAGTGCAGCTCCATTTGTAGAAGCCTTCGAGCCAGTGCGTCTGAAACTCGAAACCAGCGTCCCCCCGCTGGTGCAAGAAAACACGCTGGATGTTGCGGTCAAAGTCTCCACGCTGTTTGGCGGAGTGGCCGCAGATCTGCCCATCCGAGCCCGCGGGCAGTTTCGCCCCCGGAGTTACACCTCCACTCGATTCCCCGACCACCGATTTGGCTTGGTCGACGACGAACGAGAAAGTCAAAAACTGGAATCAAAACCAACTGTCTCGGACGCTAATGGAAGTGCTTTCCCAAGCTTGAAGTTGGATCCAAGCCTGGGATACGGAGAAATCCAACTGACCGTGAGCGCAACCCAGATCGGTGGCCGAACCGTCAGCGACAACCTCAACACGATTTTCGATCCGATTGGGAGGCAACTTGGCCTTCGCAGGAGCAAATCCACCGGTTCCTTCGATACCCCAATCGAATTTGATTGGGTGGCGCTCAACGCCATGGATCAAGACCGAACCACGACCGAACCCAGCATCACGCTTCAACGTGTCCAGCGTGACTGGGTCCGCCGCTTGATCCGCGACAACTGGCGCTGGGTCAAAACCACTCGCTATGAAGATGCTCAAGGGGCCGCCGTAGTGATAGAAAACAATGCCAGCGACCCATCGCAGGCGAGGTCTTCGGGCACATTTTCCGTTTCATTCCAGGAATCTGGCGAATGGCGGGTTGTGATTGAAAGCGAAGGTCAAAAGGTTGCGCACAACGTGTTCATCACCGCACAGGATGGACAAACCCAGAAACCCAATCCTCTGTTGGTTGAACTTCTCCCCACGAAAGGAGCCGTGGGGGCCGGTGAAACCATCCCCGTGGTCATCAAAACACCTTCGCCAGGACAGCTCGTCCTTACGTTGGAGTCTGACAAGGTTGACTGGACAACCAGCGTGGCCATGTCGGGGACAGAAACCACCGTGAACGTTCCAGTACCAGAAAACGCCCGCGGCAGCATCCACCTGCTCGCGGCATTGATTCGACCCCTTGATCAAAATGCCGACAATTGGACGCCACGCCGGGCCAAAGGCCATGTTCGAGTACCGATCCAAACCAACCCGCCTCTGGAACCGACTTTCACCCTCCCAAATGACATCGAACCTGAACAGGAAGTGAAGGTGCAGATCGACTGCCCGGACGCGCCGTCTGGCACCAAGCTGCATGTGTGGGCCATCGACGAAGGTATTGTCAGGCTGACCGGAAGCGTGGTTCCAAACCCTTCACGCTTCTTCCATGCCCCGCGTCGGCTCGGGGTTCGAACCGCTGACCTTTATGACGAATTGCTGCCGGATCACGATCGCGGCGAGCAAACCCTCCGCATCGGTTCTGATCTGGAAGGAAGCTCGGGGCGAAGAAGAAGCCCGCTGCCTTTCGATCGAAAATCGATCGTGTTGTGGCGAGAGATGGTCACGCTTGGCGAAAATGGACAGTCGAATTTGTCGTTCACCATGCCTCGGCTGAACGGCGCGTTGCGGTTCCGAGCCGTCGTGGTCCATGACGACTTGTACGGTGCAATGGAGCAATCGGTCCCCGTGGTCGCACCCGTTGGAATTGATTCCACCTGGCCGCGGGCCGTGGCACCGGGCGATGAATTCCGCGTTCCCTTGCGCATCCACAACCGAACCAACGAGGCCCAAGACATCACTTGGACCCTTGCGGGCGGCACAGGATTGGATCCAGCGGTGCGCTCGGGCGTGGTCACGGTCAATGCGGGAGAAACCGTGCGGCGATCCTTGCCCGTGGTTGCCAACACCACCGGGGTGCAGCGCGGGACCCTTGTGGTGGAAAGCAATGGGTTGGGATCGACCACCGACTGGACCACCACCGTACGCCCTGGAACCGGTCTGCACGTTGTGGATCAGGTGATCCGAGTGTCGGCAGACGAACCGGCCACCGTAGCCCTCGACAACACATTCTACGCCGAAGGCTTGCGGGTTCGGGTTGAGGCTGGCGGTCCCCCGACTTTGTCACTTCGATCATCTTTAGAACAAATGCTGCAATATCCCTATGGCTGCATTGAACAAACTTCATCGGTGCTGGGAACCACGCTGCTGCTTCCGCAGTTGGCTGCGGCCGAAGAACGAGAGGGAGATGTTGGCGTGGATCGACTGGTGCGAGCCGGCATCAACCGTATGCACCGGATGCAGACCACTTCTGGTGCTTTCGCATACTGGGCCGGAAGTAAAAACGAACACATCTATGGCACCGGACGTGCGGCATTGATCTTGGCTGAGGCCGAAGCGTTGGGGTACCCCCTTCCTGAATCCATGAAAGAAAAATTGGTGGCGTGGCTTCGAACCGAAGTATTGGGGCGAAGACAACCCGATGCCAACATGCGGGCATTGCTGGCCCACGCTGCTTCCATGTGGGATATTCCGGCGGAAGGAGCCAATGTGCTGCTCTTTGAGTGGAAGGACAAATTGTCAACCACTGGAAAAATGCACTTGCTCGCCGCCCTCAAGAATTTGGGACAACTTGAACTGGCCCATCAACTCCTCGAAGAAATGGACATCGAATCCATGGTGGCTCGGCCACATTCGGCGAAGGTCGGTACGTGGATTGAAACCAAGACCCTCGCGTTGTCCATGCTGTTGGAACACATGGTCGATCTACGCCCTTCGGATCCACGCGGCCTCTTGATCTTGCAAGCCGTTCGGTCGGCCCGAACCAAGGGCTGGTGGGGAACCACCCTTGACACCGTTGCCGCCACGAGCGCTCTGATCAAATGGATGGGGACGCAATCCGCCAGCGATTTCACCGGGGTGATCACCACCGGGGAAGAGCAAATCACTTTCACCGATGAGACTCCTTGCCGATTGACGCGAGAAAATCAAAGCAATCAAATCAATGTGAATATGCAAGGCACGGGCTACGCCACCATTCGCGTCCGAGCTGAGGGCCGGCCCAAACCCGGATTCACCCAAGAAGAACACCATCATGGTCTCCGTGTGACCCGAAGCTGGACCACCCCAAATGGTGAACCCTTCCCAGAAGGACCCATACGAGTGGGGGATTTGATCTACGTCGAGATCACTCTGGAGGCCGAGAACGGAAGCACCCGAATCCCATATGTGGCCGTCACCGATATTTTGCCCGGCGGAATGGAAGTGGAACATCCACGGTTGGCCACAAGTGCTCGATCTGTCAAACCCGTTGGCGCACAAGCTGAGCGGGTTGAATTCTTGGATGACCGAGTGCTCATGTTTGCCACCGCCTACAGCTCCAAACGAACATTCCGCTACGCATTGCGAGCCGTCACCGCCGGCGAGTTTGTGCACCCCGCCATTGAAGCGGGCAGCATGTACGCACCGGAACTGCGGAGCCGTGGGCAGGAGGCCAAGTGCGTCATCGTGGAATAAAACGATGGTTGCGACGGTTGGC
>Ga0160422_10001342_pt1 | contig 15388 bp, 13 predicted proteins | sample Fk160mmetaG_FD_108192 | JGI IMG/M metagenome (GOLD analysis project Ga0160422, IMG submission 108192) | Marine microbial communities from the Central Pacific Ocean - Fk160115 60m metaG | ecosystem: Environmental > Aquatic > Marine > Oceanic > Photic zone | place: The Central Pacific Ocean... | reverse complement strand
ATTAAAAGAGAGATAAAATTAATTTCAAAAGGAAATGAAATTTATATTATAGGTTTGGAAAAAAATCTCAAAACCGAAATTTATGTCGAGGAAATCGATTTCTCTGTCAAGCTAAATGGAAATGCCGACCGAATAGATAAACTTAACGGTCAACTCCGTATTATAGATTATAAAACAGGTAAAGTAGAGCTTAGTGAATTACAAACTGATGATATTAATAAATTAATCCGAGAGAAAAAATTCCATAAAGGGTTCCAGTTATATCTCTATGCTTATATGTATCAACAAATGTATCCGGAACAGGAATTATTGGAAACGGGTATTGTAAGTTTCAGATCTTTGAAAAAAGGCTTTTTACCTGCTGGATTCAAAAAAGATGGAAAGGTAAACAAGCTTTTGAATTCTGATTTATTGGGTGATTTTGAAAAAGAATTTAAGGAACTGTTAAAAGAAATTTTTAACCCAAACATTCCTTTTGAACATAAAAACAGAAAAGAGCCTTGTCGCTTTTGTGACCCAGAAGCATTTAGATCGTAAAACTTTTTAAATACACGCTATTTTGTTTACCCTTCTTTCATGTCTACCTTCTTCGAATTTTGTTTTTAAAAAAACTTCTACTATTTCTTGTGCTTCTTCATATGAAATAAAACGAGCGGGCAAAGCTAAAATATTAGCATTATTATGTAAACGTGCGAGTTCAGCAATTTCTTTTTTCCAACACAAAGCAGAACGAACAGCTTGATGCTTGTTGGCACTCATATTAATTCCATTTCCGCTACCACATAATAAAATTCCTAAATCAGCATCTTTTTTTTCTACTGCTTTAGCTACAGGATGAGCATAATCTGGATAATCTACACTTTCTTCATTCATGGGTCCAAAATCTTTTACTTCATTCCCTTTTATTTTTAGGTAATTAACCAGTTTTTTTTTGTATGTAACTCCCGCATGGTCTGATGCTATTACTATTTTCATAATCCTTTTTTTAATTATCAAATGTAATAATTATTCCTTTTTTTTCTTATCAACAATTATATAAAACTTTGTTTATTCTTTTTATAAAACCTTAATATTCAAAGGATAATTATTAACAAATATTTATTAATTATTATTATTTTTAGTTAAGCCTTTATTAAAACTAAATCTTGTTTTTATCTATAATTTTTACAAAGAAAAATTTATATCAAAAAAGTCAAGGTGATTTATTTGTTTTTTATCACTACCTAATTAAGGTTTTAAAAATGCTTTTTAACAATAAAAATTATAAAATTTTATGATATTTAACTTCATTTTTAACTTATTAACAGTTGTTAATTTTTACCTTATTATATTGATTTTTTTGACTTATACATGTTTATAAATATTTAAATTATGTTTATTGTTTTTAATAAAATACATTTCCTAATAAAATCTCTTAATATTATACAATAAATAAACAGCTTATTATTAATATATATATTGTTCTTTTATAATTAATAAAAAATATATCATAAAAGAGTTGTTAAATGTTATTAAATCATAAATCAAAAAATTATTCATAATATTATAGCTTTGTTAAGCATTAATAATTTTAGTTATTTTTGTACTTATAAGTTTTCAACGAAAATAATAAGATAAATGAAAAAAATAATTTTGATAATTATGAGTTTATTTGTGTTAGCCTGTGGAAATGAACCGGCTGTAAATGCACAAACTATAAAAGGTAATTTTATAAATAAAAGACAACAAGGAAAAAAATTATTTCTTTACAGAACAGAAGGTAATTACAAATATAAAATTGATAGTGTTAAAATTAATTTAGATGGATCATTTATATTTAATAATAAACAATATGATTTAGGGTATTATAAATTAGCACTAGCAAACGATAAAAATATAATTGAAGTTATTTTAAATCCTAAAGAATCATTAGTGGAATTAGAGTTTGGCCAAGTTTATTTAGAAAGAGATGTAAAAGTAATTAATTCATTAGAAAACAAAGCTTACTGGGAATTTAAAAATAAAGAATTAGAATTAAATAAAATTATTAAAGGTTTAAAAAAGCAAATAGGACAATTTAAATCTCAAGGTAATCAGGTTAAAGTGAATGAAATTAAAAATGAAATAGAAAAAATAGAAAAGGAAAAATTTAACCACACACAAAATGTAATTAATAAATACCCAAATACTTATTTTTCTAAAGCAAAGGTTGCAAGTAAAGCAAAAAATAAAGAGGATAAGAAAAAATATTTTGATGATTTAGATTTTAATAATGAATCTTTTATAAGATCTGAAGTATTTGCAACAAGATTTACCGATTATATAATTAAACATAGTGGTCATACAGAGGTAGGGTATTATAATGCTGTAGATGAAATTATGAATAAAGCAAAAGTCAATGAAAAAGTATTTGAATTTTCTTTATACAATCTATTAGACGGTTTTTATGGTTCAGGATTAGAAGATATTGCTACTTATATAATGGAAGAATATTTTTATGGAGAAGCTTGTGGAGATATAGAAATAAACGATTTATTAAGACAAAAAGCTCAATTAATTAAAAATTTACAGGTTGGAAATATACCACCAGATTTTACTATTAAAAATAATTATGGTTCAGATATAAATTTAAAAAATACCTGTGCTAATAATAAATACACAATTGTTATGTTTTGGGCTTCTCATTGTGGTCATTGTATGAGAGATTTACCAGGATTTGTTTCTGTATATAATGAATATAAACCAAAAGGATTAGAAGTAATTGGCGTTGCTTTAGATGTAAATGAAAGTAAATGGAAAACAACAATACAAAACAATAATTTTAATTGGATAAATGTAAGTCAATTTAAAAATTATCAATCTCCAGTTTGTAAAGATTATAAAATAAATAAAACTCCAGCCTTTTTTATTTTAGATAGGGAAATGAAGATTGTAAGTAAGCCAAAAGGAAAACAAGAGCTTATGTTATTTTTAAAGAGTAATATGTAAAAAAAAAAAAAGACCCTTTTTGGGTCTTTTTTTTTGAGAAAATGATTGATATAATAGGATATATAAGTGCTATTATTATTGGAGTAATATTAAGTTTAATAGGAAGTGGTGGTTCTATTTTAACTATTCCTGTTTTAGTTTATATTTTTACTATTGAACCAATTTTAGCTACAACATATTCATTATTTATTGTTGGTTTAACGGCTTTTTTTGGTGTAATAAAAAATATTAAAAAAAGGAATGTAGATTTTAATATAGGGTTAATTTTTACATTACCTTCTTTATTATCTATGTATTTTACAAGACGTTTCATTTTACCTTCGCTTCCTCAAAAAATTAAAATAACAGAGAACTTTGATTATAAAACTGATGAAATAATATTAATTTTTTTATCAATTATGATGGTATTCGCTGCAGTATCAATGATTATAAAAAAGAATATCATCATAATTGATAAAAAAATTAATTATTTTATTATTACAATAGAGGGATTAATAATAGGATTAGTTACCGGATTAGTCGGTGCAGGAGGAGGTTTTTTAATTATTCCTATGTTAGTTTTATTTGGAGGACTATCAATGAAAAAAGCAGTAGGTACTTCTTTAATTATTATTTTCTTAAAATCATTAATTGGAATAATAGGAGATTTTCAATTATCATTAAATATTGATTGGCCTTTTTTATTGAGTTTTTCTTGTTTTTCTTTATTTGGGGTTCTTATAGGTTTATATATTAGTAAATTTATATCAGGAGAAAAAATAAAAAAAATATTTGGCTATTTTGTTTTATCTATAGCTGTATTTATATTTTTAAAAGAACTTTATTAAATAAAATTTTTATTTAGGTTAAATATGAAAATAGAACAAATATATACAGGTTGTTTATCTGAAGCCGCTTATTATATTGAGTCAGAAGGGGAGTCAGTAATTATAGATCCCTTAAGGGAAATTAAACCTTATATAGAAAAGGCAAAAGAAAATAATACTCAAATTAAATATATTTTAGAAACACATTTTCATGCAGATTTTGTTTCTGGACATGTAGAACTTGCAAAAAAAACGGGAGCAACTATTATCTTTGGTCCTCATGCAAAAACAGAATTTAAGTTTAAGCAAATAGAAGATGGAGAATTAATATCAGTTGGAAAAATTAAAATAAAAGCGCTACACACTCCCGGCCATACAATAGAATCAACCTGTTATTTATTAATTGATGAAAAAGGAAAAGAAAGAGCCCTTTTTTCAGGAGATACATTATTTATTGGAGATGTCGGTAGACCAGATTTAGCAGTTAAAACAAATTTAACAAAAGAAGATTTAGCAGGGCACCTTTTTGATTCATTGAGAAATAAAATTCTTCCTTTAAATAACGATGTTATCATATATCCGGCACATGGGGCAGGGTCCGCTTGCGGAAAAAATATAAGCAAAGAAACATTTGACTTATTAGGAAATCAAAAACAAACAAACTATGCACTAAATAAAAATTTAAAAAAAGAAGACTTTATAAAAGAAGTTTTAGATGGAATTTTGCCAGCACCACAATATTTTCCTAAAAATGTAAAACTTAATAAAACAATAATAAATAAAACGGTAGAAGAAATTATTATTACCGGATCAAAACCATTAAGTATTAAAGATTTTGATAACGAAGTAAAAAAAGGAGCTTTAATTTTAGATGTTAGACATCAAAAAGATTTCGTTAAAGGATTTATTCCTGGCTCCTGGTTTATAGGAATCGATGGAGGATTTGCTCCTTGGGTAGGAAGTTTAATAAAAGATATAAATCAAAAAATAGTTATTGTTTGCTCAGAAGGCAGAGAGGAAGAGGTTGTTACACGATTAGCAAGGGTTGGTTATGATAATGCAGTAGGATATTTAAAAGGATCTTTTCTTTCTTGGGAAAAAATAGGAAGAAAAATAGATACAATTATACAAGAAACAGCAGAAGAACTAGAAGAAAAAAATAAGAATGGAATTAATATAATTGATGTAAGAAAGTCAACAGAATATAATGTAGAACATATAGAATCAGCAAAAAATAAACCATTAGACGATTTATTTAATCATTATAAAGAAATAGATAAAGAAAAAAAATATCATATACACTGTGCAGGGGGTTACCGCTCAGTAATTTATATTTCTATTCTAAAATCAAAAGGATATAAAAATTTAATAGATGTAATAGGAGGGTACGCAGCAATAAAAAGAACAAACATGCCAAAGACAGAATTTATTTGTTCAAACACAAAAAATTAATGCGCATCTAACCACGATTTACCCACATCTAAATCAACAACAAGAGGAACGGTTGAATCTAAAATACCTTCCATTGTTTCTTTTATTAATTTTTTAAGCATAGGTAACTCTGTTTTTAAAACATCAAAAACCAATTCATCGTGCACCTGTAATAACATCTTTGATTGCAAACCTAAAACATCTATTTCTGTTTGAATTTTAATCATAGCCAATTTGATAATATCAGCAGCAGAACCTTGTATGGGGGCATTTATAGCATTTCTTTCAGCATGTCCGCGAACGACACTATTTCTAGAATTAATATCTTTCAATCGTCGTTTTCTATTCATAATTGTTTTTACATAACCATGCTCACGAGCGAAAGCAATATTTGCATCCATATATTCTTTTAATTTAGGATAGGTTGCAAAATAGTTTTTTATGATTTCAGCTGCTTCTTTTCGTGACAAGGAAGATTGTTGGCTTAAACCAAAGGCGGAAACCCCATAGATAATACCGAAGTTTACAGTTTTAGCATTAGAACGCATTTCTTTAGTAACATCTCTTAAGGGAACATTAAATACTTTTGAAGCAGTGGCAGTATGAATATCTAAACCCTGTTTAAAAGCCCCAATCATTTCCGGATCCTTACTCATTTCAGCAATTAATCTAAGTTCAACTTGAGAATAGTCAGCAGCAAGCAAAATATGCTTATCATCACGAGGAATAAAAGCTTTTCGCACTTCGCGACCTCTTTCTGTACGAATAGGAATGTTTTGTAAGTTAGGGTTGTTAGAACTTAACCTTCCTGTAGCAGCAACCGCCTGGTTAAATGAGGTATGTATTCGTTGAGTATTGGGGTTAATTAAACCAGGTAGAGCGTCTACATATGTAGAACGAAGTTTTTGTAAGGAGCGAAAAGTTAAAACTTTTTCTACGATAGGATGTTTATTTTTAAGTTTGGAAAGTACTTCTTCCGATGTAGAATATTGTCCCGTTTTAGTTTTTTTTGCTTTATCATCTATTTTAAGATGTTCAAATAAAACCTCTCCCAACTGTTTAGGAGATGAAATATTAAATTCTGTTCCTGCTACAACGAATATTTCGTCTTGAATTTCTTCTACTGACGACTCTAATTCTTTAGAAAATATTTGTAAAGACCCCTGATCTAAATTTATCCCCTCTCGTTCCATTTTTGCCAAAACAGAGACCAACGGCATTTCTATCTCTTGAAATAGAGAAACTAATGACTCTTCTTTTAAAAGAGGTTCAAAAACAGTTTTAAGCTGCCAAGTAATATCAGCATCCTCACAGGCATAATCTTTAATTTTTATAGCAGGGAGATCACGCATATTTAACTGCGATTTACCCTTTCCTATAATTGTTTCAATTTTAATCGGCGAATAATTTAAATAAGTTTCAGCAAGAACAGTCATGTTATGACGCATATCAGCTTGAAGCAGATAATGAGCAATCATTGTATCAAATAGTTGACCCTTTAATTCAATACCGTAGTTGGCAAGAATATGATAATCGTATTTAATATTTTGTCCTACTTTTTCAATGCGTTCATTTTCGAATAGTGGTTTAAAAATTGCAAGAATTTTATCTCTTTCTTTTGGGTTTGTAGAGGTAGGAATATAATAAGCTTCTTTAGCCTTATAACAAAAAGATAAGCCCACAATTTCTGCCTCCAAAGCATTTAATGAAGAGGTTTCCGTGTCGAAAGCAAAAGACTTAAGAATCATCAATTTTTCAACTAAAACGAAACAGTCAGAAACGTTGTCCACTAATTTATAATTAACCTTAGTGGTTTCTATGGTTTTATACGAGGAGTTAAAAATCGATTTTTGGCCATCGTTTACGTCAGTCGAAAACAAATCTATTTGCCCAGTTTTAGTGGGTTTAACCATAGTTGAACCCTTTCCAATAACGCTAACACTTGGTTTAGGTAAGTCTTTTCCAAACCAACGCTCAGATAGACGACGAAACTCCAGCTCCTCAAAAAGATCACGTACCGCATTTTTATTCATTTCTTTTCGGATAAGTTCACTGGAGTTAAATTCTATAGGAACATTTGTGTTTATTGTTGCTAATTTTTTAGAAAGAAAAGCCAAATCCTTGTTGGCTTCTACTTTCTCTCTTTGTTTTCCCTTTAGCTCATGAGTATTAAGATATAAGCCATCTATATTATCGTATAGAGCTAATAGTTTTTTTGCTGTTTTATCTCCAACACCAGGAATACCAGGAATATTATCTGAGGCGTCCCCCATCATTCCTAAATAATCAATAACTTGATCTATACGATTTATTTCAAATTTTTTCAGCACCTCTGGTATCCCCCAAACTTCAGCACTATTACCCATTCGAGGGGGGCGGTACATGTAAATATTATCAGAGACCAATTGGGCAAAATCTTTATCAGGAGTCATCATGTAAGTAATAAACCCCTCTTTTTCTGCCATTTTAGCAAGCGTTCCTATAACATCATCAGCTTCAAAACCGGGCTTAGCTATTACAGGAATATTAAGCGCTTCCATTAATTTAAAAATATATGGAAGCGCAGAAGAAATCCCTTCAGGCATAGCTTCTCGTTGAGCTTTATATTCCTTGTATTCAAGGTGCCGCTCAGTAGGCTCTGAGGTGTCAAAACAAATAGCCCAATGAGTTGGTTGCTCTTTCATTTGAACATCCATTAATGTGTTCACCAAACCCAATACGGCAGATGTGTCTTGACCCTTAGAGTTAATCCTAGGGTTTTTAGCAAAAGCAAAGTATGCTCTATATATCAACGCAAACGCGTCAAACAGAAAAAGTTTTTTCTCTACCGGTGGTGTCATTTTTTTATATTTAGGTAAAGAGCTAATATAAGGTAATTTGATAGATAGAAATTAGAAGAATTAAAAAATACAAGCATTATTATGGGTAAACAGTAATTTACAATAAAGCAACCTATCTTTGTGTAAAACAAAATCGATGAACAAGGGCGCTCATTATATGATAATCTCTTCTTTTGCGTTTTCTCTTATGCATTTATGTGTTAAAGCATTGCCACACATACCAGTTTTTGAGTTGGTTTTTTTTAGGTCACTAGGCTCACTATTAATAACTTTTTTTTATTTAAATAAAAGTAAAACACCAATTTTTGGCAACAACAAAAGAGTGCTTTTTGCAAGGGGGATATTCGGAACAATTGGCCTCTGTTTATTTTTTATAACCCTTCAAAACATCCCTTTAGCGGGAGCGGTAACAATACAATATTTGTCACCAGTTTTTACGACACTATTTGCAGTGGCTTTGTTAGGAGAGCGCGTAAAAAAAGTGCAGTGGTTTTTTTTTATTCTTGCCTTCACAGGTGTTTGCCTATTAAAGGGATTTGATGTTTCGGGACAAATATCATATTATTTTATTCTAATTGGAGTTGTTTCAGCCTGTTTTTCTGGCCTGGCATATAATTGCATTCGTTATCTAAGAACAACTGAATCTACATTAGTCGTTGTTTTTTATTTTCCACTTGTGGCAACACCAATAATGGGGGCTTTATCATTTTTTAATTGGGTTAAACCACAGGGTTTGGATTGGTTTATTATTGTTGTACTTGGAGTAGTAACACAAGTGGCACAAGTTTTTATGACTAAAGGAATCCAAAGCGACTCAGCAGGAAACATAATGACATACAAATATGTTGGGGTTGTTTTTGCGTTTATTTATGGGTATTTTATTTTTAAAGAAACCTATTCATTTTTGAGTGTATTTGGAATATTCCTATTACTTTCGGGTGTAATATTAAATGCTGTTTTCAAAAATCAACAACTCAAAAAAAAATGTACGAAAAAAGCTTAAAAATAGCGAATAGCTGGCTTACTTCACCATATGATAAAATAACACAAGAAAAGGTTAAGTACCTTATTGAAAGGGGTGGAGAAGATTTAATAGACTCATTTTATAAAGAATTGGATTTTGGCACAGGAGGTATAAGGGGGATAATGGGTGTTGGACCCAACCGAATTAATAAATATACAATCGGTAAGGCTACTCAAGGTTTAGCAAACACCCTAATTGGTATGCATGAAGGCCAAGATGTTTCTGTTGCGATTGCTTATGACTGCCGAATCAACTCTAATAAACTTGCACTAAATGTGGCAGAGGTTTTAACAGCAAACGGAATAAAAGTATATTTATTTAACTCTTTACGACCAACACCTGAACTTTCTTTTGCAGTAAGAGAGCTGGGATGTAAAGGTGGAGTGGTCATAACAGCCTCTCATAACCCAAAAGAATACAACGGTTTTAAAGTATACGGAGCAGACGGAGCTCAAATAGTAAGCCCTTTTGACACTGAATTAATAAGCAAGGTAAGAAGCTTGTCTATTGATGAGGTTAACTTTAATTTAAAAAAAGAGTTAATATTTGGTTTGGGAAGCGAGATGGATAAAACTTATCTGTCGCGCTTAAAAACACTAAGTCTTTCCCCTGAGGCAATAGTCAAACAAAAAGATCTTCCAATTGTTTTTACTGGAATACACGGAACAGGTGCGGTTATGGTCCCAAAAGCACTAAAGGAATTTGGCTTTAATAATGTCACAACAGTTGCATCGCAAGATGTTATAGATGGAAATTTTCCCACAGTACAATCGCCAAACCCAGAAGAGCCAGCAGCACTAGAACAAGCTATATTACTAGCCAAAGAAAAAGGGGCAGAATTGGTGATGGGAACAGATCCTGACGCAGATAGAGTAGGTATAGCCATTCCAAACCCAGATGGAGAATACGTTTTATTAAATGGAAACCAAACAGGCTCATTATTAGTTAATTATTTAATATCTAGGTGGCAAGAACTAGGTAAAATAAGGGGAAATGAATTTGTTGCCAAAACAATTGTTACAACAGATTTAATAGATACAATAGCTACTGCAAACAAAGTAAAGGTTTATAATACATTAACAGGCTTTAAGCACATAGGTGCAATTATAAAAAAACTAGAAGGACAGGAGCAATTTATAGGTGGGGGTGAAGAAAGTTATGGATATTTATCGGGAGACTTTGTTAGAGACAAAGACGCGGTAATGTCTTGTGCATTAATAGCAGAAATGGTTGCCTGGGCTAAATCCTCAGGTAAAACACTGTTTAATTTAATGGAAGAGATGTATATGGAACATGGTTTTTATCTAGAAGACCTTGTTTCTATAACAAAACAGGGGCGATCAGGACATGAAGAAATTTCTAAAAAGATGAGTAACTTACGAAAAGTTCCCCCTAAAACAATTGCTGGCGAAGAGGTTTCAAAGATTATTGACTATTTAGAATCACAAAAAACAGGCTTACCAAAATCAAATGTTTTACAATTTATAACAAACAAAGGAACCAAAGTAACTGCCCGCCCATCAGGCACAGAACCAAAAATTAAATACTATTTTTCAGTTCAAGAACCACTTTTGTCTAAATCAGAATATTTAAGTATAAAGAAAAAATTGACTAAAAAAATTGCTAAAATCCAGGCAGAAATGAATATTTTATGATAGGAATTACCAAGAAAACAAAAAAAACCCATCAAAAAGTGTTAAACACGAAATATTTTAGCAAAAACCTAGTAAAAACAAACCCTAGAGGAGGGTTATAGTTAATAACAAACAGATGTTGATAACCAGCGTAAAAAACAGAACAACTTCGTGTGAGAAAAAAAATAAAAACCTGAAAATCAAACAATTAAAACAATAAGCATAAAAAAAACAATTAAAAAAACATAAAAAACATAATTAAGTGCAAGCCGTTATTTTTTTTGGAGGAGAAATTTCGATGTCCTTATATTTGAGCTATTAACTAACTAAAAACAAATTGTTATGGCTAACGCTTTTAAAATGCTAGGAGATTTAATCTCAGGTTTAACAGCTTTATTAATGTCTTTAATTGGGCTTGGAATTACGGCTCAAGTTTTAGGAATAGGCTGGAGTGGGTTTGATGTTATTGGCTCAATTACGGGACTAGTTTCTGATTTCGCATCAGCAGATCTTGCAGGTCTAATAGCATTACTAGTAATTTTATCCTTTATGGGTAAAAAATAATTAATTTAATTAAAGCCCTCAAGTGAGGGCTTTAATTATCTAAAAGGTATAATCAGATGACAAAAAAACTCAAAGAGCAATTAAAGCTAGCCAAAAAGTTTTTACGAAACATTTTGGAGGTAGCGGTTCCATTTTTATGCTTGGGTGTTGTGGTACAACTAATTGTTGGAGAGAGTCTTTTTGGTTGGGATCCAATTAAAAACATACAAAGCGCCATTAATTCAGTGGGGCAAAGTAACTTTATTGGTATAGCGACCTTGCTGGTTTTGTATTCTGTTTTTAAAAAACAGTAATAAGAGTAGAATAACATTTAGCGAAGCCTTGTTTAAACAAGGCTTTTTGTATTAGGAAAAACCTCTCAAAAAAAACTTACAGCCTGGAGGGTTATGGTTAAATTAAAACGGAACCAAAACAAAGTCTTGATTCCGCTTGTGGTGCTACCAGGAATCGAACCGGGGACACAAGGATTTTCAGTCCTTTGCTCTACCAACTGAGCTATAGCACCTTAATTGTCTAGGCAGCAAATATAATCACATGCATTTTATCTATCAAAGAAAAAGGAACAATAATTTACAATATTCATACTTTTGAAAAAGAATAAGGCCTTATGAGTTTAATGATTGACATAGGAAACACAAAAACAAAGTACGCACACTTTGTGAGTGACCGCATAAAGGAAAAGGGGTTTTGCAAAACGGAAGAGACGACAAAAATTTTATATGTTTATTCGGAAAAAGTCAAGAATATTATGTTAAGCTCTGTAAAACCAATACCAGACTTCGTTTTACCTAAGCCTAAGAATAGGGACTGTAAGCTTATTATTTTGTCTTCTGAACTAGACATGCCCTTCAAAACAAGTTACAATTCACCAAAAACATTAGGGTCCGATAGATTAGCGTTGATTGCGGGAGCGGTATCTGTTTTTCCAAATAGACCGGTTTTGATTATCGATGCCGGTACCTGTATAACATTTGACTTTGTTGATAGTAAAAAAAATCATTTAGGGGGGGCGATTTCTCCCGGTCTTCAAATGCGATTAAACGCCTTAGAAAGTCAAACAAGTGCGCTACCAGCCGTTAATCTTCGTGAACCACATAAGTTTATAGGTGACACTACTGAAAATTCTATTCTTTCAGGGGTCGTTAATGGGGCTATAAAAGAGCTTGATGGCACAATAGACACATACAAAAAACGTTATCCTGAAACAATAGTTGTAATTACAGGAGGAGATTTAGATTTTTTTGATAAGAAATTAAAAAATAGCATCTTTGCTGATGAAGATATTTTACTAAAAGGAATGTATTTTATACATAAACATTATGCAAATAAGTAAATATAGAGCAGGAATAATTTTTTTCATTTTCTTGCCAGCATTTCTATTAGCACAACAAAATACCATCTCTCCATACTCCTCTTTCGGGATAGGCGAGCCACAGGAACAAGGGTTTTCTTTAAATAATTCGCTTGGTGGTGTTGGGGTAGCACTAAGAACGAGTATTTATTTAAATCCAATAAACCCGGCATCATTGAGCGCAATAAATACAACGGTTTTTGATGCTGGAATAACGGGTACCGCTATTTATTTAACAGACAACACCTTATCTCAAAAGGCTTTTACATCTAGGCTTTCATATCTTAGTTTGGGTTTTCCAGTATGCCGAGGAGTTGTTATCAGTGGGGGCCTACTTCCATATTCATTTAAAGGGTTTGAAGTTACTCAAAATAAAGCCCTGTCAATCGATGAGAACAATTTATTATATGATGTAAATTACAGTGGATCAGGCGGTTTAAATAGGGTATATGCTAATGTTGGAGCCGAACTTTTTAAAGGCTTTTCTTTAGGGGCAACAGCTTCAATGATATTTGGAACAATAAAGGATAAAAGAGAAGCTGTTTTTTCACAACCAGACATACTTAATCGAAGAGATGAATATACCTACACAGCTAGAGACTTTAATTATGATTTTGGGGTTCAATATCTAACAAAAGTTTTGGATAAAAGCCTAATTTTCGGTGCCACATATTGCCCAGAATCAAACTTAAGGGCGAGTTATAGTGGGGTAACCTACACTTATGATACATCTGGCGACTTTGAATATATTAGAGATACAACAGCGATATTTTATAATCCACGCTCATCAAATAGCCTTGTTCTCCCCAAGTCGTATGCTATTGGTCTAGCAATAGAAGATTATGATAAGTGGTTTGTGTCAGGAGAGTTGGACTTTAAAGAGTGGTCACAAACGAGTCTTTTCAGTGATTTAGTTCCAGACCTAAAGGATGCAACCCAATTTAAGTTTGGCGCGTGGTGGATTCCAAACACTAAAGATGTTCACAACTATTTAAACATAATTCAGTATAGAGCCGGTTTTAATTATAACACAGGTCAGCTTTCTGTCTCAACACTTGGAACAAACAATTCACAGACAGATATTACTGATATAAGCCTAAGCTTAGGATTAGGCCTGCCGATGAGGCGATCAAACACAACAGCAAACATTGGAATACAGATTGGTAAGATGGGTACCACAAATAACAACTTGATAGAAGAGAATTATATTAAGCTTAATTTATCATTTACATTTAATGATAAGTGGTTTAAACAGCGCAAAATAGACTAACAAATAACAATATGAGAATAAAAAGAATTTTATTAGCGATGTCCATGCTTTTTTCACTTCAAATAAGTGCTCAGGAAGAGGCAGAGAGATTAAAATATGGCCCGGACAAAGAGCTTTGTGAACAAAACCTATCTATCTATATTGAGTTTTATAAGCAAAAGAACTACAAAGATGCATACAAGCCGTGGTCTTATCTGTTTAATAATGCTCCAAAACGAACAAAGAACATTTATTTACACGGGCCTAAAATTATAAAGGACTTAATTAAAAACCTTGATGACCAATCCAGGCTTACACCACTAGTTGATTCCTTGATAATGGTATACGACCAAAGAAATATTTATTATAAAGGAAAAGAGGCTTACGTGATAGGCATGAAGGGGGCGGACATGTATAAATACAAGAAAACTACGACGGAAGGCCTTAAAACCTCATATGAAGAGCTACGGAAAGCATTCGAAATGGCTGGAAACGAAAGCACTGCCAGTGTGCTTAATTATTATTTTATGGCTACAACAAAACTGGTTCAAGCAAAAGTATTAAAAGTAGAAGATCTTATTGCACTGTTTTCAGATCTTTCGGGAGTTATATCATATAAAGAAGCGAAGCTTTCACAAGACATATATAATGCCGAACAAAGTGAAGAGCTAAGCGCTAAAGAGCAGAAGCGACTAAAAAAGAATAAAAAAGAGCTGAAAACATTAGGGGATGTAAAAACAAATCTAGAAAAAACACTTGCTCCTCACGCCACATGTGAAAAGCTGATTGAATTATATGTTAAAAATTTTGAACAAAATAAAGATGATGTAGCCTGGATGAAGCGAGCAGCGAAACTTTTAAATAAAAAAGAGTGTACAGACTCAGACATTTTCTTTTCTATATCAGAAGCACTATACAACATAGACCCATCCTCATCCGCGGCAGCCAACATGGGAATTAGATCTCTGAAACGAAAAGACTATGGAAAAGCAGAGGTTTTCTACACCTATGCTTTAGAGAACGAACCAGATGAAATAAACAAAGCACAGTACGCGTTCCGCTTGGCACAAACATACGGCGCAATGAATAAAAACAATTCTGCAAAAACCTATGCACTTAAGGCCGCAGCCTATCGCTCTGGTTGGGGAGAGCCATATTTATTAATAGGAGATTTATATGCCAAAACTTCTCGTCAATGTGGAGAATTGAAAACAGAGTTTTTGAAAAGAGTGGGCTACTGGGCCGCTATAGACAAGTATGAATACGCAAAAAGAATAGACCCACAACTAAGCACAAAATCAAATGAAAGAATTGATAAGTATACAAAACAGATGCCAAGCAAAACAGACATATTTACTGAGGGCCTTATTGATGAGCCAACTTATAAAATAGACTGTTGGTATAGCGAAACGGTAAAAATAAGGGTTCCATAAATTCTTTACAACTATTATAATTGTTAGCAATTTACAGTATCTCAAAGAAAAGTAATATAATCATGGCAATATTGTTTTTTATAGCAACT
>Ga0160422_10001341_pt1 | contig 15389 bp, 12 predicted proteins | sample Fk160mmetaG_FD_108192 | JGI IMG/M metagenome (GOLD analysis project Ga0160422, IMG submission 108192) | Marine microbial communities from the Central Pacific Ocean - Fk160115 60m metaG | ecosystem: Environmental > Aquatic > Marine > Oceanic > Photic zone | place: The Central Pacific Ocean... | reverse complement strand
GTCTTATCGCAGTCTGTGTGTATGCAATGCCCCCAATCGTACGTCTGACCAATCTTGGCCTGCGTCTGGTTGATAAAGAAATCCTTGAGGCGGCAGACGCATTTGGTTCAAATTATCGACAGCGGCTTTTTAGTGTGCAACTTCCGTTAGCCCTACCTAATATTTTCGCCGGGGTAAACCAGACGATTATGATGGCTCTAGCCATGGTAGTTATTGCCTCAATGATCGGTGTAAAAGGTCTTGGAGTTCCAGTTCTTCAATCGATTCAAAACCAATATTTGGCTCTTGGCTTAATGAATGGTCTCGCAATCGTTGCTCTTGCGATTATTTTTGATCGAGTTTCTCAGCAGTATGGCAAACGTTTGCAGCGTCACCGGGAAGGCGGAAACGATGACTGATTTCAAAATTGAGATAAAAAATCTCTATAAAATTTTCGGCCCAAACGATAAAAGCATGGTTGAAGCGGTAGCCAATGGAATGGGCAAGCAAGAGCTTTTGGACCAGCACAAACATGTTTTAGGTCTTAGAGATGTCAACATTGGTATTTCCGCAAACTCAATCAACGTTATAATGGGGCTCTCTGGATCTGGAAAATCAACTTTAATCCGTCACATCAACAGACTGATCGAGCCAACTGTTGGTGAAATTATCGTTGATGGTGATGACGTGCTCGCAATGGATCCAGATAGAATTAGAGATTTTCGACGTTTTGGAGCGTCAATGGTCTTTCAAAAATTTGGTTTGATGCCACATCGTACAGTTTTAGAAAATTGCATGTACGGTCTAAACATTCAGGGTGTTGAGAGCGCAGAAGCGGAGAAACGAGCTAAGCATTGGCTAAATCGCGTTGGCCTGGCTGGCTTTGAGGATCGTTTCCCCGCGCAGCTTTCGGGCGGGATGCAGCAACGTGTTGGCCTGGCGCGAGCACTTGCGACAGACGCAGATATTTTACTTATGGATGAGGCCTTTTCAGCCCTCGACCCACTAATCCGAGCCGATATGCAGGGTATATTACTAGATCTGCAACATGAATTGCAAAAGACTATTGTTTTCATCACTCATGATTTAGACGAAGCTCTCAGAATAGGAGATGCTATAGCAATCTTGCGTGACGGAGAATTGATTCAGAAAGGTACTCCTCAAAGTATCGTTTTAAAACCGGCGAACGATTACGTCGCTGATTTTACAAAAGATGTGAATAGAGCTCGAGTTTTGACCCTAAGTACTCTATCCCATGACTTGGGTGCAAAAGAGGGTTTACCATTAGATAGTAACCTTTCAATCGAGCAAGCTATGCAAGAGATGATTGTTTCGGATCATAACTTGGTTACAGTTATGAAAGAAGGTAAATCTATTGGCCAAGTCTCGCTCAACGATATGGTCGCAGCAATTGCTAAGCCCAAGACAACACAAACCGGAGAATCTAACGCTTATCGGTAAACGTGTCGCGCAGCAGTATTGTTTAGCATTAATTTCGGAAGCTAACTTATCATTAGAGCTTTTATCCAACTAGGCATTTAATAAATAAATGACCAGTATTTTGTATTTGATCATTAATTCCAGCCAATCGAAGCATATGCCATGCTAGTACTTGGTTGCTCGAGATAACAGGCTTTCCAATCACTGCCTCAGCTTCTGGGATTATTTTTAATGCTCGTAAGCTTGTGCAAGACACGAACACCGCATCACAGTCACTATTAGTCCCGACCTGCTTGATGGCGTCAAAGATGCTATCAGAAGTTATGCGGCCCACCATGAAGTCGTCTGATTGTCCAAACGTTCCTACGGCAATGATGGCGAAGCCAGCTGCTTCCAAATTGGCTTGCATGGTCAGTGTGACATCTACTGGATAAGGGGTCAACAAAGCGATCTTCTTTGTGCCAAGCGCGGACAAAGCTGCTTTTGTTGCCGTGATTGGATTTGTTGTAGCAACATTAGGATGAATATCTCTGATTAACTTACCCACTTCTTCCTCACCGATCAATGTCGCGCCGGAGGTGCAGCCATACCCAACTACATCAAAACCAAAGCGCGACGGTAAAAGCTCCGCGGTACGTGGTAAGTCTATTGCCATCTGTCGAAGAGTTTCTGCCGATACTTCCATGGCATTTGGAATGCGCGCTACGTGTAGCGAAACATCGTTCTCGTTGCGAAAAATATGCGCAAAATCATGCTCTATTGTTTGATCAGTTTGAAGAACAATCAAACCTAAGCGAGCACGCGTACCGAGGCCATTATCGGTTTCAAATTTAAGTATTTCGATAGATTGTGTCACAGTCTATCCTCTTAGCTGTAACGGTGAACAGAAAGGTATTATCCTGCAAGTTCGCTCTCCTGCTGAGAAAAGAAAGATGTTCCCTCTGGCAGTGCAGGCACGGCCATTTCATAAGGTGAACAACGCACTCTGCCACTTACCTCGCCTCGAACTAATTCATGGGTTAAAGTGCTAGGAAGATGGTTTGGACTCAATTCTATCGCATCCTCTGCATAATAGGTAGCTATATATAACGTACGAGAGCTGTCGGATAAATTTGGAGCAGAACCATGCAAGAGCCTCGCGTGCATCAAACAGACTGATCCTGCCTTTCCAGTACACTTTACAATTTTGTTACTTTGCGCATCAATGATTCCCTGATCTACATAACCTGTGAATACACCGTTATGCCAGTGAGAATGGATAGGACCTTTATGTGTACCAGGCAGGACTTCGAGCGGTCCATTGTCTAAAGTTACATCATCAACGAACAACAGAGCAGTAATCATATCGTCATTAGACATCGGCTCAAATGGAAAGTCTTGATGCCATTGCACCTGGGTTGCTGTACCAGGAAGCTTTGAATTAACCTTACCGTGGTGAAAACGAATGTTTGGTCCAATTAGCTCAGCACAAAAATCAACTGTAGCGGCATTACGCATAATATTTGCAAATAAATCAGATACTTCTTCTGGAGATTGAATACGTCGTAGACCGGGTTTTTCTGCACTATGGCCAGGTTGCAGATCAAAGCGAGGGCGACCATCAAGCGTTTCGCCATAATCGGCTTCATACTCACGACTTTCCTCTACCCAGCGAGAGAATTCGCTGCGTAATCCTTCTAATTCCTTCGCAGTTACAGCGTCCTCTATAACAAGAAAACCGGTCTGCCAAAAAGTGTCCTTCTGCTCTTGCGTTAAAAAACTCATTTTTAATCCTTTAGTCTACTATAAATGAGATGTAAAAAATACGTGGAGATTTTTACGACTGTCAAGAAAAACTGGAGTGATCTTGCGTATACCATAACAAATTCGCAAATCTATGCTGAACTTTACTATCCGTTGGCTGACAAATGTGGCACAAAAATAGTAAAATTTTCAGCCTAGATCGTTGTAAAAAAAGAATAAGGATCAAACTCAATATGCCATTAACCACCAATGTTCCAACAAGAGGGTTTCCTGATACAGAATATATTGATCGTACCGCCAAAGCTCAGGCGCTAATGGCAAAGGAAAACCTTGCTGGATTATTATTGATGAGTGAAGAAGACGTCCGCTATTTTAGTGGGTTTCACACTCTATTTTGGCAGAGCCCCACGCGACCATGGTTTTTGTTTGTTCCTGCAGACGGCAAGCCAATTGCAGTGATCCCTGAAATTGGCGCCGACTTGATGCGTCGAAGCTGGATTGAAGATATTCGTACATGGAGTGCTCCAGAACCCTCTGACGATGGTATTAGCTTATTAAAAGATTTGCTTTCACCTCTTGCAAAAGACACCGCAAGTATCGGGGTGATGAAAGGGCACGAAACTAAATTACAGATGCCGCTTGGAGATTGGGAAGACCTAACGGAGCATCTTTCGGGGCTAAAAATCGTAGATTGCACGCCAATAGTTCAAAGCCTCCGTATGGTTAAATCACCGGCTGAGATAGAAAAACTTGAGTATATTTGCGCAATCGGTTCAGCCACTTTCGAGGATATGCCAACTATAATCCGCAGAGGTATGCCCTTAGAGGATGTTTTTCGTGAATTTCGATTAAGCGCCATCAGTCTTGGAGCAGATGATGCGCCATACGTGGTAGGCGCAGCTGATCAAGGTGGCTACTCAGATGTAATTTCTCCACCATCGCGACGCACCTTAAAAAGTGGGGACATTCTAATGTTAGATTCCGGATGTACCTGGGATGGTTATTTTTGCGATTTTAATAGGAATTGGGCGATCGGCCAGGCTGATAATACTTCCCAGCTAGCACACAATGTTCTTTGGCGCGCAACAGAAGCCGGAATAGAAGCCGCACAACCTGGTAAAACATGTCGAGACTTATTCTTAAGTATGTCGGCAATTTTGGCAGAAATGGATCAATCCAATGGTAATATCGGGCGGCTTGGGCATGGCCTAGGTATGCAACTGACCGAGCAGCCCTCGCACGCAGCTTTTGATAATACGGTACTAGAAGAAAATATGGTTATTACTTTAGAACCGTCCCTGAATTATGGCTCAGGTATGATGATGGTACACGAGGAAAATATTGTAGTGCGTAAAGATGGTGCACAACTTCTTTCATCACGAGCGTCATTTGATTTGCCAATAGTAAAGTGAGAATGTAACGTTATATAATGAATGGCTAAGACAGATAGCGTGGGTCACGTTTAATTGCTTTTTTTGACAGAAACAAGGTCACTTATTTGTAATTAGGAGCATTGTGAAAGAGGAATAACCTCCTGAAAATCAGTCTGCGTTTTAATTTCTATTTACATAACAAACTCTAGGAAGTTAATATGAATTGGCGTACAAAACTTTTAAACCCAGCACCACAAGCGCGACGCGATTTCTCTTCGCTTACAACACCAGTTTACAGAGGCTCCACTGTATTATTTGATGATCAAACGGCTGTAAGAGATGATTGGCAGCAGGCTAAAAATGGCTACTCTTATGGTCTTTATGGTACGCCGACAGCACTAGAGCTAGCCCATCGCATTGCTGATTTAGAGGGCGCACGTGAAACCTTGATAGTACCTGGTGGCCAAGCTGCCATAGCACTAATTTACCTATCTTACTGCACTGCAGGTAGTCATGCGTTGGTACCTTATTCAGCTTATGGCCCGAATAAAGCGATTGCTGAGGGTATGATGCGCGGCCTTAACGTTGAGGTTGAGGCTTATGATCCTATGATTGGCGCAAACATTGCTGGTTTGATACGCGATAATACATGCCTTATTTGGTGTGAAAGCCCTGGATCCGTCACTATGGAAATTCAGGATATCCCAGCCATTGTTAAACAGGCACACGCCAAAGGCGTCGCGGTAGCTTTAGATAACACCTATGCTGCCGGCGTTATGTTTGATGCCTTTGCCTATGATGTTGATGTAAGTATGCAGGCGTTAACAAAATATATAGGTGGTCATAGTGATCTACTCCTTGGAGCCGTATCTGCTCGGGATGATGCCGCTCTAACGAAGCTAGGCTCCATCTACCAGCAGCTTGGATTGGCAGTCTCACCAGACGATTGTAGTCTTGCATTGCGAGGGCTTCAGACGTTAGCAGTGCGCCTAGATGCACTGGAAAGTGCAACCTTGGAAATTGCAAACTGGCTTACGAGACAACCGCAAGTCAGTGATGTTTTCCATCCAGCGCTTCCCTCCTGCCCAGGTCACAAAATTTGGAGGCGAGATTTTACTGGATCGACCAGTATATTTTCCTTCACGTTTAAGGACAACATCTCGGAAGACCAAGTCATTAATTTTATAAACGCTCTCAAGGTATTCAAAATAGGAATGAGTTGGGGCGGCGTGAACAGTCTTGCCATAATTTACCCAGATTTGCAGCGACCAGATAAGGTGTTTGGTGGACCCGTTGTGCGCCTTAACATAGGCCTCGAACAAACGAATGACCTTATAGCTGATCTAGGCCAGGCAATAGAGCACTCAACTCAATGAGAGCGACAGCCTCTTCATGTTTAATAGAAATTATTTTTGAAAACCTCAGCTACCCAGTCCAGCGAGCTCATGCTCTATTTCTTCCCAGTCATTACAGAAGACTAAGTTGCAACGTGAACTTACGTTTTCAAGCCAAACAAAGACCGATATAAATGGCTGCTCATAAACTCGGGTAGCGTGGGGAGCGCCCGATGGGTTCCAAATAAGTGACCCAGCTGGATAATCTTTCCAGTCACGTGTGCCAAACCGCCATCCAGATTTTTCGGACAGGTTTACATAAAGCTCTGGCGCTTCGTGGTTGTGGTCACGGTAAAGCGTACGCGGACCAAGCATAAAAAAGCCAAGACTAAAATCAGGATGGTAATGCCCGCATGCGTCCGGTCCGATTAGTAGAGTATGCAGATTGCATTTCGTGTACCCTTTTCCCAAATCAGCACCTTGATGATAAAATTTAGCGTTATCTTCGCGCCAGACCAAATCATCTTTGGCCGCTTTTAGACAAAGGGCGATCTCAACCAATTCAGGGGCGATAATCCCGGCGATCGCGTTCCTAAGAACCTCATCATGCCGGGTGCTTTGGGATGGTATATCAATGAACCTCTCATCAGACAGGTTCATTCCTGCCAACTTATCCAACGCAATATCGACGCCTAATAAACAACCTCTGTGAGCCTTCAAATAGGTGACAACAGAACAAATAAGCGCCTGAATACGATGTTGCTTGTCTGTCATAGTTTTTAGCCCTCATCCTTAAAAGATTAAGAGTAACAGCTATTATTTTCTATACTCAAAGTTTACCTAGACAAAAATATACTGTACTAAAACGAAGCTTTTATAATCATATGCGTTCGTTATCCGACATTTGCTCCAAAGCATTTCCTGCAGCCTCAATCGTAGTGTCAATATCAGCCTGAGTATGCTCGGTGCAACTCAGATTATGAAGAATTTTATTGCCAGAAAAGAAAACACCTTGATCCCTCATTTTTTGCGAAAAATCCGCATACTTTGCCAAATTTACCGTCTGGCAAAAGTCACGGTAGTTAGTAATTGCGTCAAGATCGGTAAAGACTGGGTGAAACATTGAGCCAATATTTTGAACCCGCATATTCTGTCCTGTGTCAGTAGCTGCTTGGTTTAAACGCTTAGTCATTTGATCTCCAATTTCAGAAATCTTTTTATACCCCGCATAATTACCACGGCTCATTTCCTCAAGCATGGTTTTCGTCGCAAAGAGGCCCAAACGCGGAGCATTGTGGCTTCCATAATGTAGTACTTTACCATACTCGATGCTTTCCATGATATGATTGGGACCTGCAATTGCAGCGATCGGAAAACCTTGACCCAGAGCTTTGCCGTAAGTGACTATATCAGGCTTTAATCCGTATAGTTCAGCCACACCACCTGGAGCCACCCGAAATCCGGTGACTGTTTCATCGAGGTAAAACAAGACTTCGAACTCTCTGCAAAGGGCCTCTACCGCTTTCAAGTAGCCCGGGTTAGGTGGTATGACCCCCATATTTGACATCACACCTTCCATAACAATACAGGCAATTTCATGTCCGTGAGAGCGCAGCACTCGTTCCAAAGCCTCCACATTATTCCAAACACAGACCAAAGTATCTTCCCAGGAGCCTGGTGTTAGTCCAGAACTGTCAGGAATGCGCACGGGATCATTTGGATGCCCGAGCGAAGTCACATACTGCGGATTAGAGCTTACAAGCAGGCCATCATACCATCCATGATAATGACCCTCAAACTTTAGGATTTTCCGCTTACCAGTGATGCCACGTGCCATTCTAACTCCGGTCATACAGGCTTCTGTACCTGTATTTGCAAAGCGCACTTTATCCACGTGGGGCAGCATACTGACCATCAATTCAGCAGTCTCCACTTCAACCTCAAGAGCTGTTGCGAAATGGGTACCCCCAGCAACTTCTCGTTGAATCACCTCTACAATTTTTGGATGAGCATGGCCCATAGGAAGACAACCAAACGATAACTGCCAATCAATGTACTCATTTCCATCTACATCCCAGACCCGAGATCCCCGTCCTTCGCGAATATAGGGGGGAAACGGGTTGTAATTCATAGGCCCACGTGACGCAGAGCTGCAACCTTCCACCAAAACGTCCATTGCGCGTCCAAATAAAACTTCAGATTGTTTGTGCCGCATAATTTATCCCATCAAATTTTAGCTTAGCTCAAAACATGCAAAAGATCGTTTGCCTGGTCTTGGGCGGTTTCCGTCGAAAGGGTTTCAATATTTTTTCCAAGTAGTTCACGCAATGCTTTTTGTGTCTCAACCGTAAATACAATAGTCCCATCTTCTGTCATTTCGTCAATACCATCCCATTTTAAAGATGCTTTATTAACCGCGATTGCCTGTTCCAAAGACCATTCATCCGGCAGATCAATTGTGACACCCGATTTGCTAACACGTACAGGGTATCCACCAACAAGAGCCCCAATACCCGGCAAATGTATTGATCTTTCCATTTCCTCCGTAAGAGCTTGCAGAGCAACAAGAGCCGATGACGCTGTAACACGGTTAAAATGCAAATCATACGGAAACGGAAAAACCTCGCAAAGCACATCTTTGGCGAGCTTTGTAACATCTTTATCCGCCACAGTAGCTTTGAGCAAATAAGGAGGAAGCTTATCTGGTTTGCAGTCATTTAAAACAAAATACTCAAACGCATGTTGTGCTACCAACTTAACTTCAACATTTTTTGGTAAACAGTTTAGTGCGCGGCTAACGCCTATTTGAATTTTTGCAATTGGTTCTTGAACATTTCCAATGCCGTAGTCTGGACCAAATCCTGTTCGGTTCAGCATTGCATTTATCACATCTGGAAAAGAAGCCCCAATCCAGATAGAATTTACACCAGATTCTACAATTCGGTTTCTAAATTTCTGCATAAGTGACAGGTGAAGTGCAGTATAACCAGCAAATGGCATGTCAATTCCATTTGGCACTAATTTCCACCACGGTAACAGAGACGGAGCAGAAAAAATAAAATCAGGTTTTATTTCTCTCAGTTTAGTAGAAAAATCATTTCTATGAACATCTAGTTTTTCTGCAATTATGCGCGGGAAAAAACCTTCAATCCCCGCACCCAGCACTGCATTGTTAGTTCTTTTTTTGGCCTTTTCGAGATCTCTGCTTGCAACCACAATAGTGTCGAATATTTCGGTCCTAGCAACGGCCTCTAGAAGGTGGGTCGCAAGTTCGCCCATAGATAATACGAGTAAAGTCGGCCTATTCATGATATGCACCTGACAAAATATCTTACTATGTTTCAGAGGATTATAAACACCAGATTCTGCAGTGTATACGTATTTAAGGAATGCAGCAATTTTCAGCACCCCTGAGATGCAATGTAAAGCGACTAAAGTCTAATCTTATTAATAACTAAGCAAGGTGCATTTTTGAAAAAGCGGTCCACTCTGAGTATATTAAACACTTTTTGTTTAAGCAGGGTTATTCAATAATCCATCATTTCTGAACGATAAAATAAGGCATGCGTGACATTCAGAAGTAACTAACTATCAACTTTGTGACTTTAATTCGTACCACGCCTCTAACCTCGCTAGCTTCTATGCGAAGCGAGACATTATGTACGGCCTTAACGCCGCAAAATGTCTTACTTAAGCCGTTAAGTTCAAGCATTAGATAGTTCCTCAATAAGTTCCTTAGAGGATAACTGACGGCAATATCCTTTTATTGCCCGCAAGGAGTTCGAGTGACGCTCATTAGAGTAAGTGAGGCAGGCATCACTAACTTGTGTAACCAAATAGCCAAGATCGCATGCGTCACGAATTGCACTTTCCACGCATTGATCCGTGATTAGACCAGAAACTATAAGTTGCCTTACACCAAGGTTCCTTAAAATATAATCAATATGCGTCGAAACAAAAACTGAGGAAGATGTTTTTGGAAGAACTATTTCATCTTCATCTGGGAAGAGTGCATCGATTACCTTACCGTCCCAAGACCCTTTGGGTACGTTGAACCCTGTGATCTTATAATCAAGAGACCGGTCTCGACCATCCAGCGTTAGACTTTCAATCGTTGTGTACATGACCTCTACACCAGCCTGACGGCATGCGAACTGAATAGCTTGCATGTTTGGAATGACACGACTCTCTAACTCATCGAAATACCATGCGTATTTTTCTTGAAATTCAGCGCTAGATAGATCGGCAAACTCCGTGCCTTGCCGATGAGCAGAGAAATTTTGCACGTCGATAAATAGCAGCACACTTTCATCTGGGTTTATAGGTATATTTCGAGTGAGCTTCATATTACACCTTTCAAGAACTCACTTAGGGCAGAGCCGAGCAAGTCTGACCAAAGACTTATCCCATTTTCATCTGAAATTTGACCGTTACGAACTTCAATTCTAGCGTATTGGTGTCAAAAGAAGAAGGGTTAATCTATATAACAACAAAATTAGTCAGAGAAGCGTCTTTGTAAAATGCACGTTAATTATCCTTTTAAAGAAAAAAGAGCTCCCCGAAAACGCTCCTTGGTCAAAAGACTCAATAATTATTAAAAGTCTTTTCTTCTGTGCAAACCTACAACCTTAATTTAGATTAGGTCGCAGAAAAAAATTCATATCGAAACTACGGGATGTTAAAAACTTATGTTTGCTCAAAAACTAATTGGCTTAGATGTTGGAACAACCTCTGTAAAAGCGGCAGTAATCGATACAAATGGCACCATTCATGCGCGATTTTCAGAATCCTACCCGTCAATTAGAACGGGAGCCAATTTAGTTGAACAAAGTCCTGAGGACTGGATAGGATTATTAAACAAAGCACTAAACTCTTTCATAGACCACAAAGTCGTTGGAATTGGTATTTGCAGTCAAGTTAATACCCATGTTTTTCTTGGTTGCGATGATCTCCCATTATTTCCAGCAATAACTTGGCAAGATATTAGAGCAAAAAATGAAGCTCAAAATCTTAACAGCCAGGTTTCTAATGAGGAAAAGATTAAGTGGTGGGGCTCTCCCATGCCTATAGACGCTAGTCATGCTTTAAGTAGGATGTCCTGGATGAAGAAGATGCATGGTGAAATATGGCATAAAACTAAAAAAGTAATGCTGCCAAAAGATTATTGCGTTCTTAAACTAACAGGAACAGCATCTACGGATCCTCTGTCGAACATAGGTCTCGTTGACAGTAAATTTAATTACATATCTGAGCTTTTTGATTTAGTTCCCGGTGCAAGACAGCTAATGGCACCTATTATTGGAATCTGTGATATAGCAGGATATGTAAATGATGGCCCCTTTTCGGGTACTCCTGTAATTTCTGGTACGATGGATGCCTGGTCGGGCATCCTTGGAGCCGGAGGAGCAGAGCGCAATTCTTCAGTCTATCTTAGCGGTACGAGCGAAATCATAGGTATTTCATCATCAAAAATAATACCGACACCCGGTGCAATTGTCTTTCCGGAAGTTGAGGAAATCAGATTACACGCTGCCCCTACACAGCATGGTGGCGATGCCAAATTATGGTTTTCAAGTGTTTTTGATCTTGAGATGAACCAAATTGCAGAGATGGTTTCTAAGAAAAAAAGAAGTAATGCCACTCCACTCTTTTTGCCGCACCTTAATGGCGAGCGTTCGCCTCATTGGGATCCAACGCTGCGTGGAGCATTCCTGGGAGTTAACAGGCGAACAGAGCGAGCTGATTTTGCTAGAGCAGTTTACGAAGGCGTAGCATTTGCCGCAAAACAAGCATTCGAGGTCACTAAAAACTCTTCTGATGTAAATTCTGATATAGTATACTGCGGTGGTGGTGGTTTTAGATCGAATGAATGGAACCAGATTAGGTCCAATGTTTTAGGCCTACCCTTAAAAATTATAAAATCTACGGAGCCAGGTGTAATGGGTGCCGTCACAATCGCTGCTAAAGGTGTTGGGATATTTCCGAACTTGGAAAAAGCAAGTAAGCAATTGGTACAATTTGATGAACAATGCAATCCTGATCCAAAGCAGATTGAACAACTCTCAAAAATATTTGAAATTTACTCCGATGCTATTGGTCAAACAGCGGAAATAAGCCGAAGACTCAATTCTCTTGAAACTTGACTATAATCATACAATGATGGCTTATTGTTATTTCTTGTTCGGCATTATCATCAAGAATACTTTTGCCGAAAGAATATGTATTGGGAGGAAAACATATGAAAACATTAATTAAATCTGCAGCCGTTTCACTGCTAATTTCGACTTCTGCAACTTTTGCTGAAACCGTAGCAGTCATTACGCCCTACTTAGCGCAACCAGGCACTCAGGCGGCAATTGAAGGTTTTGAAGCCGCAGCATCCAATAAAGGGTGGGATGTAAATGTTATTGACACTGCAGGCGATATTGCTGCGGCAATTAGTAGAATTGAAGACTCAATAATTCAAAATGTTGATGCCATTGTTATAAACGTGGACCCAGCCCAAGTAAGTGCAGGACTTCAGAGTGCAAAAGATGCTGGAATCCCAGTAGTAGGATTAGACGCTGGAGCCGATCCATTGCTTGTAGCTAACGTGACATCGAACGGATATGCAATGGCAGCAGAAACCTCAGTCTACATAGCAAATAGGATTGAAGGTAGCGGTAAAGTTGTGATGTTTGTCTTCGATGCCTTCCCGCCTGTTCAGATAAGAGGCGTAATTGCAGATGCCGTTTTTGGTAACTTTCCAGATATTGAAGTGCTAGACCGGGTGACACCTGATGTTTCTGATGGAGGAATAGCCGATAGTAGGGCGAAAATGGAGGCTATTTTAGCGGCGAACCCAGAACCAGGTTCAATTAATGCGGTTTGGGCTGCATGGGATCAACCTGCGCTAGGAGCACTTCAGGCAATTGAAGGTGCTGGTCGCGAAAATGAGGGAATTGTAATCACTGGGATAGACGCAAACCCTCAGGCCAGAGATGCGATAGCACAGGGTGGTAATTTTGAGGCATCAATTGCACAAGATTTTGCTGCAATGGGTGCCGCCGCCGCGGATGTTGTAGCCGGTACATTTGCGAACCAAGAACAGAGAGCAAGTGTAATTTATGTTTCAACGAAAATGGTAACGGCCAATAACGCGAAGTAATATTTACTTCATATTCATTTGAAAGACGATGTGGCAAAAATAATAGGAATTAAATGCGTCATTTTCAGTTTTGCCACATCCTTTTAAGCCGATGCATAAATTAACATTAAATAATGTTTCTAAGGCCTTTAACGGAGTTCCAGCTCTCAATGATGTCTCGATAACCCTTCTTTCTGGTAGAACCCACGCATTAATGGGTGAGAATGGGGCAGGAAAATCTACACTGATAAAGTTACTTGCTGGTGTAATCGGTGCTGATAGCATGTCAATATTTAGGGATAAAGAGCCTATTAGTATCGCAAATACTATTGATGCTACTTCAGCCGGGTTTCGATTTATTCATCAGGAACTAAATCTCGTACCAGAAATTTCAATTGCCGAAAACATCCTCCTATCAAAAGACTTACCAACGCGGTTTGGTATTAAAATTGACTGGACTAAAGTATATCGCAGAGCAGCACTCGCATTAGAGCGCTTAGGCGTGACCCATATAAACGTCAAATCACAGGCCGGAGACTTAACTTCTGGAGACAAAATGTTGGTGATGATTGCTTCAGCATTTGTAGCAGAGGAAGAAGCCTCTCCTTATTTATATGTATTTGACGAGCCCACAGCAGCGTTAACTGACCAAGAATCTGAAATGTTATTTAGTGCTATGACCAAACTTAAGAAAAAGGGAGCTGCACTTCTTTACGTCTCACATCGCATAGACGAAATTATGAAAGTTTGTGATGATATTTCAATTTTACGAGATGGAGTTTTGGTAAAATCAACAGAAATAAAGAATTTAAAAAAAGCCGAAATCATAAAGTTCATGACTGGCAGAGAACTTAAAGACTCTTACCCTCCGCGTACTGCTAAAATGTCCTCAAAGAATACCGTTTCCCTGCGAAATATTGAAACAGACTACCTGAAAGGTATTAATTTTGATCTAAAGGCTGGAGAAATATTAGGTGTAACAGGCTTAGCAGGTTCTGGCCAAAGTAGCTTGCTTAAACTTTTAGTAGGTGTTGGAAAAGCATTATCTGGAGACGGGACTGTTCTTGAAAACTCTTTAGCCAAATCACCACATGAAGCCTGGTCAAATGGCATTGCATTTATTCCTAGAGAACGACGAAGTGAAGGTTTATGTTTGGAAATGAATGTCAGAGAAAATGTGGTGCTGTCCCACCTTAAATCATACGGTTTTCATGCTAAACCGAAGCTTGAGCATTCAGATGTTGAGATTCTCGCTAAACAAGTGAAAGTAAAGTATAATGGATCACATCAGCCAGTTTTTGAACTTTCAGGAGGAAACCAACAAAAGGTATTATTTGCTAGAGCTTTGAAAGGAGCACCTGAATTGCTTCTATTAGATGAGCCAACTCGAGGAGTTGATATAGGTGCAAAATATGAAATTTATACCTTCGTGCGAGAGTTAAGCGATAATGGTTGTTCTATAATTATTTCCTCGTCGGACCTTCCCGAAATACTAGGTATGTGTGACCGAATTTTGATACTTAGCGACGGAGGCCAAACTGGATTACTGGAAAAATGCAGCCTCACCAGCGGCGACTTACTTACAAAAATATATTCTTCCGACCTGAGATAAGAAAGAGGTACTATGCAAAAACTGCGTCAATCAGGAACACTTATAGGTTTTGTATTGATAATTGCTTTCTTTTCGTTCCAACTTCCCGATACTTTTTTAACAGCTCGAAATTTACTGAATATCAGTCAACAATTATCCATGCTAGCGGTGATTGCAGCCACTATGACTATTGTTATGGTGATGAACGACTTTGATCTGTCAGTTGGCTCTATGGCATCGCTGTCCGGCATCGTAGCAGCATCTTTATTCGTGAACGAGTACTCTATATGGGTAGGTATTAGCGCTGCTTTACTGGTGGGTTTGATTGGAGGTTTATTTAATGGCATTTTGGTTTCCGTGATAGGAATTTTACCATTTGTTGCAACTCTCGGTACTTTAACAGTATTTTCAGGAGCTGCATTTTTACTCTCAGATGGTAAAACAATCTTTGGAAGAGATATTCCAAAAAGTTTTTCTGATTTTGCTCGAGGTGGAGTTGAAGTCGGATCAATAAAAGTACCAATGTTAACTATAACTGCAGCTTTTGTTATTTTTTTGTGTTGGTACATTCTAGAGCAAACGAATTTTGGTAGAAGACTATATGCGATTGGAGGCAATCGTGAGGCATCATATTTGGCCGGGATAAAGGTTGTTAAATTGAGAATGTTTGCTTTCGCCCTGACCGGTCTGGGTGCAGCAATCGCAGGATTAATGTACGCTTCTAGAGTTGCTTCGGCAAACCCCACGCAAGGGGCAGGTTTAATGTTGGACGCAATAGCAGCAGTATTTTTGGGAATGACTAT
>Ga0160422_10001340_pt1 | contig 15389 bp, 19 predicted proteins | sample Fk160mmetaG_FD_108192 | JGI IMG/M metagenome (GOLD analysis project Ga0160422, IMG submission 108192) | Marine microbial communities from the Central Pacific Ocean - Fk160115 60m metaG | ecosystem: Environmental > Aquatic > Marine > Oceanic > Photic zone | place: The Central Pacific Ocean... | reverse complement strand
GTTTGCATGAGTTGCAGTAGAGTCAGGACGAAAATTAGCAATCTCTCTTTGAGCATCACTTAAATAGTCAAACAGCTCCCCGTCCGGCCAACGCACACCAGCATTATCCTGAAGTGTATTACGCACTCTGGATAAAATATGCTGTGCTTGTAACGTTCCTGCCATCTATTTTTTCTTTGTTTTAGGTTTTGTTTTTGCTACTACTGTAGTTTCTTCTATAACAGCTTCCATTGTTTTAGCTTTAGGCTTTTCTCTTACTTCTTTAGCCCCAGCTTGTATACAAGCATATCCAATATACTCTGGGAATTCTCTTGCTTCTCCTGCGTATAAACGAACAGCATCACCAGTTTTTAGTGATACATATAAATCTATTTCTGAGATAACTTTCATAGTTTTTCTTTCCATTTAAAACTCCTGTTTAGTAGAAAGAGGTGGTCCGAAGACCACCCCAATCTTAATTAAAATGCGCAATCTACTCTGATTACACCAAAGTCTTCATTCTGACCAGAAATGTCAGAGTTGTAGACTGGTTTTTTAAGACCCATGATCTTACCGATAGAAATACCGTTTTGGTTTCCATAGTCGAAAGTGTCTTCAACTATTTCAGGCAAACCGATATCTGCCATAGCAAGAGCTTGAGCTCCACAGAATAGGTTAGCAGCGAAGTCAACATCACTACCAGATCCACCTTTCTGAGTACCTGAGGTACCTTGAGAAGTGTTTGGTACGTGTCTGAATTCGTGAACCATAACGCCGTCAACCATTAAGCTAGAAGATCCAGCAAATAGTTCGTTGTTTGGTCCTCTGATACCAGCGCTTCTTACGTTAGCTAAGAAGTCAGAATCTAGTTTCAGATCAGCCATTACTTGTGGAGTAACAAAAAGATGATACATCTCTTCATTACCATTTCCTCTCATACCTCTAATGTATTGGTCTTTAGCGAAAGCTTTTAACTCAACAATAGTGCTGTAAGTCATTTTGTCAGCAGCAGCTAAAGCAGAAGTGTCACCAGCAACTAAACCATTAGTTGCATCTACTCTTCTGTGTCTGTTAGAAGTAGGAGCAGTTACATCACCATTAAAGGCAAGATCAGACAAGTTAGCACCTGAACCTAATACTGGTCTAGTCGCAGCAGAACCACCGATGTTGTTGTTCTTTCTGTTATAGTCAATACCAGCCAAGGTTAAGAATGCAATTTGGTCCATTCTATCTGCCATTGCGTATGCAAGTGCATCTCTTGAGTGCTCACGGAAGTTGACAACAGATTTTTGATCCGCTAAACGACCAGATAGTCTGTTCGCAAATCTTAATTGATCTAATTGTACAACGATGTCGAATGCTCTTAGTGCTTCTTCATTACCTTCGAGAGTGTTATCACCAACGATACCGTCACCAGTCATGTCAGCTAAAAGTGTTAATACAGCTCTAGCTCCTTTTTCTGATTGAGTAAGTTCATTTATTCTCTGAACCATAGCGTTGGGTCCACTACCCGCGAATTGGTTAATGAAGGACATGTTTCGAGCGACTCGCCAAAAATCACGAGACCAGATAGTAAGCTGTTCACTGGTCAACGCGCTAAAATTTGTATTAGCCATTAGGCCCTCCAAATAAAAATTAATAAAATAACCAATCGCTATTTGGGGCGATATCCCGTATACCCTTTATCGTTGGGATACGATACCGTAGGTTTTACGAGCACGACCTCGAACAGTTAACGTCGTTGTAGACGAAAAAACGATTTTTATACTGAACGACCAGTTGTTGGATATCGTTCCAACGGACGAATTCTTTAATACTATACTACTATTTAGTCAAAGTCACCACGCATTCTGCGTAAAGTTTCTTCTGGTAGTGCACCAAACTCATCATCAGAGAGTGTATTTATATCTACTACTTTTTTGTTTTTAGTAGACTCTCCCTTCATTTCAGGTGGTTGCGATTGCGAAGCTTGTACTTTTTTGGATACATTTGCTTTTGCTTTCTTTTCTTGCACTGCTTGACTAAGTTTAGGAGCAGGATCAGCTGCAGTTGTACCATCCCCTTGTAAGAGTTCAGGTTTTTTACTTAGTAGTGTAACTTCAGTAGCTTTTGCTAAGGAATCGGCGGCACCATACCCTTGATAGATAAAAGCATCACGTAATTCCATTACTTCATTTGTTAGTTTTTCATCAAAAGATTTACTTTTCTCATCAAAAATGGGAAAAACTTCCATAATTTCACTAGCTTTTTGTTGTAGTTCACGAGATTCCCTATCTTGTTGCACGGTTTGACCCATTTTACTTTGAACTTCAGACAATAGTTCTGCTCTTTCGGCAGTTCTTATCTCTTCCCTTAGTTGTGCAGCTTTATCAGTCTCACCTTCTAAAACTAAATCTTGGTATTCTTTCTCTTTGCTAACGAAATCATATGCGGGAGCAGAGTCTTCAGCAGGTTTTTCTTCCATATCTTGAATAATCTTTTGCATTTCTTTATTTTTTGCAAGCACTTCATCAAGACGTGACTTAGGCACCATAGGTGCTTTAGTTTCTACCTCTGGTCCTTCCTCCACTGCTTCCACAGGTTGTTCATCATTTCCCGGAACGCTCTCTTGTTCTCCTGTTGGTTCTTCGTCTTCTGTTTCTTCTGCAACAACTTCTTCAGTTTGCTCTTCTGCAACTTCTTCTGTTGTTTCCTCTGCAACAGGTTCTTCTTCTGTTGTTTCTTCTTCTTCTGTTTCTTCAACGGTTTCCTCCTTGGGTTCGTCTTCAAAGTTCATATCTACTTGAAAAGGTTGTACGTCCTCTTCAGTTTTTGCATCAGCACCCGGCATACCGTCGAATACTAATTCATCATTATTTTTATCTTCAGCCATTAGTTACCTCCTGAGTTTTTCATAGCTTCGGCAGCCAGTTTAGTTGCTGCTTGGGTTTCACTTTGTCCTTGCCTCATTCTATTTGTCATCGAAGATAACTCCTGTCGTAAGGCGAGTTCTTGTTGCTTCATTTGCATCTTACTCTGTATCTCAGCCACTTTAAGTTGTGGATCGGCAGCAGACTCTTGAGCTTTAGCCATATTAAGTTGAGATAGTGATTGTAAATTCTGTACTTCGGCTTCCATCTTAGCAATCTCAAGCTGTATTTTCTTAATTTCAGCTTCAGCTTGGAAGGCTTGTATTTGAGCCTGTTCTTCACTCATTGGTTCCATGCCCTGCATTATACGTATACGTCTAGCAACTTCACCTTTTTTCGCTAGATGTGAGTAATCAACAATTAGGTCATCTGGTATCGGTACACCAACCTGCCTTAGTTGTATTGCCTCAGCAAACTGTACCTCATCATAATTATCACGAGTAGGCATAGTGCCAATTACTACTTTGTATTCACCTAAAGTTAAATCATTTATGATATCCCCTTCTGGAGTTACTGCATTTATTCTCAAAGGAACTTCAGGTTTCATAGGGTCAGCTTCATCTGTAATTTGAATTAGACGTTCTTCTGTGTAATATGCCTGCACCAGACGTAAAATATGTTCTGCTAAATATTGTCTAGTTTTTTGTAAATTATCTAATGGCACTTGAATCATAAGTGCCCCTCTATTTTGTTTAGCTTGTATAGCTACTCCTGATACCTCAGGGCTATCTGTACCCAACATAGCATCACTAATACCACTAATTTGTTTAATATTAGCCGCAGCTTTTTGACTTATTCTATCTAGGCCGGTGGGAATCTGATTCGGTGGTATCTTCGCAGGGGGAGATGAGCCACGATTATACTCTAATACTAAACCAGTTTCCGCACCGTGTTCTTCTAAATCGTCAGCAGTCATACCATTTAATGACCCATTCTCTACAATCCAACCACTGTTAGCTGTAGTATTTACGATATGTAATTCTTGTGAACTTATTTTGTTCAATTGTTCTTGTGGAGATATTAAGTTTCTTACCATGCCAAATGGTCTACCTCTTCTCCAGTATGGGAAGTAAGGCACGATTGTAAAACAGTCATAAGGAGACCAGTCATCAAACAGTACCACTTTATCTGCAGTTACAGTCCAACGCACTTTACGATCCTGTCGTGTAAGTATGTCTAAACCATAATCATCAGCGAACTTCTGTAATTTACGTTTACCCCAGTTTCCGGGAACTACTCGCATATCCCCTGTTACTCTATCTACATAATAAGTGCATTCTTTTAGTTGATAATATTGTCTTTCGATTACTCGAACTGCACGCAATTGTCTATTCTCTTCTGGATTAGTTGTACTACCTTGGTTGTACTCTACGCCAGTGTATGTATCGCCATAACGGGTTTCTTCATATTCAACAGAGTCTTGTCCCATTGTATTGCCGTACTCTGCAGCTACTCTTAACCTGTCAGCTTCTTTTTGACCATATTGTTCTTCTATTTGATCTAAACTCATCCACTTGGTTTCAAATATTTCATTCCAAGTTTTAGGATCATACTCCTTGGCGTCAGGGTCAATCAGAATATCTAACGGATCCTTGGTACTTATACGCACTTCTCCTTGGATATGATCCGTGAAATCTATTCTTACATCAAAATAACCTCGGTCTTGAATAAGACCATCAGCAAAAACTGTACCCTCTAGCCAATCTAATTTATTGTTTGCAGAAATCTGTAAATACAATTTGTTAAGTACATCAGCAATTTCTTGAGTACCATTACCTGTTGGTTTGAAATTAACATCTGCTCTTCGAGTGCTTTGTTCACCTAACACAGTGTTAACCGTAGGAAGTATTGTATTAATTGTAAGAGCAGGACGCCCTTCATCATCTAAAGATGCTACATCAGCTGGATCCCATTGATTACCACGATAGAAAGCATCACATTTTTTTGCAGTTTCTATATATTCTAAGTGCCCGTTGTCGCGCGCACGTTCGTAACGCTCAAACTGATTAGTTGCTATATAGTGCTCTTCTTCTGTGCTTAACTTTTTCTTCTTTTTGCTGTAATCCATTAAGAACTCATAGCTGATTTACGTTTATCACTCTTGACTAAATATTTAAGTTTATCTCGCCAAGACGGTTCATGTTCTATCTTCTCTACAAAAGTAGAAAATTCTGTCATCATTAATCCTATCCATGCTAACGCATCCACTTGGTCATCATGTACCCCGTTTGGAAAACGCAAAAGTTCCGCAATCAGCGGACCAACCCATATCGGATCTTTCGGAAAGTATACCATGCCTTGCTGCATTCTACCTTGTATTGCTCTAGCTCTCGCTTCCTTATCTCGTCTACCTACTTTTAAATCTTTAAAGTAAGCTTCGTTAAGTCCACGTTCTCGAACACGTTTTTGTAGAAACGGACCTAATGCCATTTCTATGTGACCCTTCTCAATACCGACAACATGTGGTCGCCACGTTTCAAAGAGATCCAGTATTTGTTCAACAAGTTCAAAACCGTCGTACTTCCCTCTTATGCAATCTACTACGTATAAATTATCGTATTCATCAACCCCAACTACTACTCCTACGGAGTAATCGTTACGTTCTCGTTGACCAATCGCCAAATCCCATGCGCAATAGAAGCGTAATCTGTCAAAGTCTACTTCATTTTCGTCGTAATACCTAATCATTTCTCGATTAAAGTACTCACCTTCGTCCGATACTGGGTTCTGTTGATACAGCGCTGACCAGTCTCGTGGACCTACCGCTCTTTGAATCTGGGTCAGAGCTTCCGCACTGTACCTCTCTGGGTGAAGCGCGTCGCCCTTTTCTCTAAACTCTTCGTCCTTCTCAGCGATGGCTGGATACTTAACAACTTCCCACTGATCCGCGCCCGCGGCTGCCGCTTGTAGCAACCTACCAGCTAAGTCATCATCGTGCCATCTTGTAAGAATTACGAGTACACCACCTCCGGGGGCCAGTCGTGTATACGCAGTAGATGTATACCAGTCCCAGACCGCATCCCGATTGTACTCAGATTCTGCGTCCTCTCTGTTTTTGACTGGATCATCTATGACGAGTACGTGCGCTCCTTTACCGGTAATACCACCACCAACACCCGCTGCTACATAACCACCACCCTTGGTTGTATTCCATGATTCTACGGACTGCGAACTAGGGTCGAGCGATACACCAGAAAAGACATTTTTAAAATTAGGTTCTCTCAGTTGATGACGAACCTTACGACTAAAGTTCATGGCCAACGATCCAGAGTACGAACAGCTAATAAACTCATGTTCAGGGTTCTTGCCCAAATGCCAAGCTGGAAACGCAACTGAAGCCAAAGTAGATTTACCATGTCGTGGTGGCATAAACAGCATTAGTCTAGGTGACTTTCTGTCATTTACATCTTGGCTGAACTGTTCCAATCGTAGACATATGTCCTTATGCACCCAACCCGGAACATAGTCTGGATTGAAACGCTCGACAAATGGTAACAAATGTTTACGTGACAGTGCACGTAATGCAAGTTCTTTTTGGGCTTTTAGTTGTTCAGTTTCCTCGGGAGTTGGTTCTTCTGGAGTTTCTTCAATTACAGGTTCTTCAACTCTTTCTGCTTCGTCCGCTTTACAGTACACGCAGATCTGATCGTCGCTCGGGTACAACGTATCTGGATGTAACGCTTTACACGTCAGGCATTCAATCTTTTTTATTTCCATCAATCTCTAATTCTGCTTCAGTTTCAATAACTACTCTAGCTCCGCAAGGTAAGATAGGTTTATCTATACCACCATAGCGAACAGTAGAATCACCTTTTATAGTTACTTCGTGACAATAGGTATTCTTTTGACCTTCTTTCACAGTTATAACTGGCTCATTCGTACCATGTTTTAAGTTAGCCCTTATCTTATGTTGGTTAACGTGAATGTATTTAATCTTTCTTTTCTCCATCCTTTTTAGGCATAAGATATTGGTTATCAGTTCCCGCTATCTTGAGTAATTCAGAATCTGGTAGTTTCTCTAATTGTTCTACAGTTCTATCCAGATTAATGTTGATTTGTGTAGCATGCTCTGGAGCAAATAGACCGTGGAGCTTGCACAATGAATCGGTGATAACTTTCTCTTCTGTCGCTGTTGCAGACTTACGGTGCGCTTCCAAGTACATGCTTGTCGCTGTTTGTTTATCAAACTTAATCTCTTCTTTGAACTCTTCGCGCATCTTAGCAACCATTTTTTGTACTGCTGGTTTCTTAAATACTTTATAAACATGCTCATTATCCCTATATCCAGCTGCGCGTCCCGCTGCAGCTTTCGACATGCCACGGAGATGAAAAAGGATTAAGCGCTCCTCTTGAACACTTAATTCATTAAGCTTGACGTCAACATAGGGATAATGAGACTGAAGCTCGGCCCTTTCTTGTTCAAAATTTTGGTCTTTATCAGTCATTTTCTTTGGATTCTACTATATTTTTAGCCCACCAATAAAGCTCATCTTCTTTTAATGTGTGTTTCATAGCGTTAGCTCGGGCACAAACTAGTTGGATATTATGTGCTAAATAATCAACATCTGGGTCTATTCGGTCAATAGAAGCATTCAAATCTCTCCTACCACTACCATCTTTATGATACGTCATAAACAAACCAGTCAATGCACATTTACCTTTTTGTTGATCCCACAACTCCAAAACATGTTCTAATTCAATCTCCCACTTAACTTTTGATTTTTCTTTTTTAGTTCTCGCATGTTTAAGTTGACCAAATAAACGGGTCAAATAATTCTGCGGTGTTGCGCTAGCGTTCTTTTGTCTTACTGCATAAGTGCAAGGTTTACACTTTTTAGAATGAATTGTACCGCGGTCATTTTTAGCCACAAATTCTTCTAAAGGTAACTCCTTTTTGCAAGAAGTACATTTCCTCGTACTCATGCTTGCCCACTGTAGCATAAATTTTTGCTAGAAAATTTTTTTGATAAAATTTTTTTCTTTATCGCTCACTCAAGGCACCCCTCACTAACATAGACCCACACTACGACCCCGAATCTGACTTTGGAACCTTGTCCTACAAAAACTAGCATTGGAACCTTGTCAAGAATTGTAGGTCAATAGTTTCGACAGATACATCTTATTACGCTACGCTTCCGTTTACTTTGAGCCTTGCTGTCCAAGAATTCATCCTTGATATCGCATTTAAGGAGTTTACCGTTCAAGTAGTTCCTCACTTCCTGAACCATCTCGTCTTTGTCCATCTCTTCTCTCTTTCGCTCGTACCTCGCGATTGCAACGCGTAAGTTCTACCAATCATGTAGTCTATTCACTCTCTCCTTAAATGACGATATCAATTCCTTCTTCTTGGGCAAGGCTTATTTAATACATAAAGCTACGCCTTTCTTGTAGATATAGTTTCATTGTGATTGGTAGAGATAGGCTCTATCAGCACTTATCTAAATTTTATGGAGTTAATAACATGAAAGTTGTTAAAACAATAAAAGAAGTAAGCTTAAAAGTCTTTGCTCTTAAGAACAATGTACTTAAGCTTGCAGACCCAGTTATTCAAACTAGCTGTGTCATTAATGGAGAGAAAGAGTTTCGTTCACTCTCCAAAAACTCTGGGCGTTGTCTTGAGGCCTTCAAGAATGACGGAAGAATAACTATCCAAGTTGTAGGAGAGAAAAACATAGATAGAGAACACTCTATTGACATGCTTATCTCACACCTTGAAAGAGCTAGGAAGTTTGGTAATTCTCACTTTGAAATTACATTCTTTGATGCTAAGAACTGGGATAACGATGAACCTGAGTTAGATGCAAAATCTGACTCTCAAGAGAACCCTGTTGAGTAGCACTCAGAAGGGAACCTTTCGCAAGTTAGTGGATATCGCAAAGGTGTCCACTAGCCTTGTTGCTAAGACAGGTTCATTAGCCCTTGATGTTGCAGATAAGAGCTTAAACAAAGTATCTCAAGTAGTTGCTGATACTTACGATGAAGTTCGAAACCCTCCAACACCGACTAACCCAGAGATTATTCCTAGTCCACAGTATGACAACCTCTCTCCTGAACTTAAACAGAAGATAGATGACATATTGCAAGACGCTACTCAGAAAATCTCGCAGATAATGGAAGATGATGCTAGACGATATGCTGATGATAAGTCAGATAGTGTATAACTTCACTCCTGTAATGCTCTTTGGCTTTGCAGGTTTAGTGGTTTATAACTTCTTTAATACATTTAAAGACTAACACTATCGTCAGAGTATCTACAACCCTCCCTTGTAGGTACTCTGACACTTATTTTTATGACCCATTTGGATGTGTGCCTACTATCATCAAGCAGATTATTACTATCATCAGCTTGTCTGATGATGTCTGCTGGTACGCGGTTGGTTGCATATGGGCAATATGTGTGCAACCAAGGTGTACCGGGTGTACCACCAGTGTACCGGCTGATTCAGCGTGTGCTGGTACACCTGAGACGTAGGCGGGGCTTGACTTGTAGCGGGCGTGCGTCAAAGTGTACCGGGTGTACCACAGGTTTTGCGTTAGCTTTAGTAATCGACCGTAGACCGTGGTTAAAGAATCTTAGTTCATTTAACAAAAGTACTGGTACAAATGGTACACCTGCCACGAATCCTAGCTACCGCAGGGCTTTCCGGTGTACCACTAGTATTTTCGTTGTGGTACACCTAAAAGCGAAAGCTCAATCAAATCAACAACTTAGGGTGTACCACGGTGTACCAGCAAGACGGCTATTTATACAATATGCTACGCCATATATGTAGATATAGTTTAATTTTAATAATAATTCTAATAATAAATATAGGAGTAACTATGGAAATATTAATGTATGTAGTTCTGAGCTTTGGCTCGGGACTTATTTTGGGTGGTCTTCTAACTATAAGACCTACGATGAAACTTCAAACTGAAGTGAATAAAGACATCAGCTGGGTATCCGAGAAGATAGATTGGATAGGCGAGCAGTTGGACTTCATGCGAGTACAGCAACAAAAGCTGGCTATTGCTAGTTCAAAGCTCGGTGTTGATATTAGTACAGGAGCAATTGAAGATGAATAAAGTAAAAATGACCTTTAAAGATTGGGACTGTGAAGTGGTTGTAAGACCTTACATGGATCCCCCTTTGGCTTGTATTCAACTAAATGGTGCCGAAGGTACTAGTTATGAACACGAGCCAATAGCGATAGCAACTTGTAATCTACCTGAACAGTGGGAAGAATTCTGTGATGCTGTGCGTTCTCATGATATTGCTAGTCCTTCAATGAATATAACTAGGGATACCAAAGAGTTTCGTGGACCCTTGCCTTTGACCTTTATCAAAGATTATTCAGAAAACGAAGGTATGTTGGATGCCTTGTTTGCCCATGACATTTGCGTGGGTTTCAATCCAGACGGAGAAGAAACCAAAGACCCTGATGACATGCTGTGGTTTCACAATGGCTTCATCTCGGCACCACTCGTGGCTATTTGTAATTTAACTTTGGCTAAACAATATCGTGAAACTTTTTCTGGGAGAAAACTATGAAAAATCTTATGCCTGTAAAAAGAATGCATCTTAGCGATAGCATTGATCTTTATGAGTTATCAAAAGTTGCCGACATTCATTCGGTTAGTTTTGGTGGTGCTTATGCACAAATCATAGTGCGTTCGAAAAATACTTCCATTAAATATTCAATTGTTAATACTTGTCTATCAAGGCTTGTAGAACCTACTGAAGATTTGAATGACTGGGAAATAACATTGCATCCTTATACAGAAGATGTACATGTTATTACTGGTTTAACTGCCAAGGAGATAATTGAAATTGTCGATAAATCAATAGCAGATGATTTTGTCGACTTGGGAGGTGTACATAATGCTACGCCATTATCGTAAATATAGTTTATTTGTAATCTTAATCTTAATTAAATATAGGAGTAAATCATGGCAATACCTGAAAATGTAATGCAATTCGTGGATATCCACGACTCTCTGGAGCAGACTACTCATCAAGTTGAAGAGTCTGTATTTGATAACTGGTGTCGAGAACATCAGTCAGAAGTATACATCTTTATGGATGTGTATGGTCTGACTTATCAAGACGCCGAAAGACAAGCGTTCCTCTACTATAATGGAATACTCAATTAAAGTAGGGGACAAAGTTCAAGTTAAAGGTAAGTGCATATATGGGACAGTCGTCAAATGGCTGTCCCCAAGTAGAGTAGTTATCTGGGACGATGAGCTATACGGTAGAGTGGTTAGCCCTACAAGGAGCTACCACCCGAACCAACTTAAAAGAATTCAAGCTGACTTATATGTGTAAGCCAGTTGAATTGGTGCATTTGTGCGAGCAAATGTGTTTAATTAATCACTTAATATATTAGGAGTAAAAAATATGACAAGTGAATACTTTGACCCAAGTGAGCAAGAAACTAAAGAACTCTTGCCTAAAAACAAATCTGACATGAGTGACTACACAGAAGACACTAATGCAGACCCTGAAGGTGTTGCTGAGCGTAATGCGAAAGCAGATATTGCAGTGCCTGATTGGTTTCACAGAAAGTTTGCGATTGCAGACGACGGTAAGCCAACTTTCAATGCCAGCGTTGTTGGTAAAGTTATGGAAGTGTTTGACACTAAATTTGGCACTGACCTAGTCTTCAAAGACATTGATCTTGGTAAAGACAAGGACGGCAATGACAAAACTTTGACTGCTGAACAGCAACAAGAAACTTACGAGCATGCAGTTAACGATATCGTAACTGGTATTCGTCACTTGTTGATTGTTGACCCACAATCTACTGGTCTTAACTTTTTGCAGTTGACTACTAGAACTTGGTCTGAGTTTGTTAGCGTCTGCTACGAATATTCAGATTCAATGAGCAACCAAAAAGATGAAGAGATTCCTACTTGGTTGATCGAGCGTGAAGAAAAGATGCTTGACCTTGGCCGTAAGGCAAGAATGTTGTCTTCTGCTTTGGCAATCATTGACAATGACTTTGGTTTGAAAGATGTGAAGATTCAAAAGTCTCGTGTTCAATCTGCTGTTGAGCAAAGAATGCAAAGACTTGCTGAATGGAACTTCAAACAGCAAGCTGACAACTCTGGCAAAGTTAACAGAGAACTCAATGCTCAAGCTAATGCTCACATGCAAAGCATTGTAGACAACGCGTAAGCGTTACAAAGTCCTAGCTAAGGTATTTTATTTTGTTTTTTCCTTAGCTAGGCACAGAATTCGGCTCTTAATTGTTAAAAAAAGTCGAGTCTTGAAGAGTGAGCCGAACGGTTCTTGTTCATGAACTGCCTGAAATGCTCTTCAAGACTCGCACAGAATTTAAAGTCCTACCAAGTTGATGTCTTGACCTTGACGCGTGAAATTAGGTTGCTTGGTAGGCACAGAGTTCGGCTCAAATAATCCGTAATAGTCGAAGTCTAAGTAGGGAGCCGAATAGGTAATGTAAAATAGACCTTTTCATAACTACTTAGGCTTCGCATTAATTAATATAGGAGAAAATATGCAATATCGCAGTAATCTACCAAGACCCTTCAACAAGGGCAAAAAAATAGGCAACCGTAAGGTTATTTCATCAACTTCAGTGAATGGCAAGACTGTGCACCAACAAGTGGTGTATCAGATTGATGGTCAATCACTTACAAGACATGAGAGAGTGTAATGGGCTTAGATATGATGGCTGGTTGGGCTGAGCCACAACCAAAGACAGAAGGCAATGTAGTGCCAATTAAAGAACAAGAACTTGAAATTAATGCTGAGTTTGATTGGCGTAAACATTCCAGACTACATAACCTTATGCAGACCATTTGGTTCTGTAAAAAGTATGAAGGTACGCCTGTGCCTAACAAAGAAAATGAAACGCTTAATGTTCCAGAAGATCAAGAAGAGCGTGCTTTTCTTTATCGTGGTCTGACTGCAACCATTGGCAGAGTGATACCTGAGTTTAATTCTGGAGAGAATCTGCAATTAGATGAAACAGATATAAAAATAATTCGTCACTTTGTAGAAAACAACGGATTACCTTTTTGTGCTGACGGCATGTTCTGGGGACATCAGTTTCAAGAAGATGCTATGAAACAATATAAAGAACAAGATCTAGAGTTTTGTGACAAAGCTTTAGAGTGGTTAAAAGAAGGTAAAGAAGTTTATTACTCTTCTTGGTGGTAGGTTTTCTATATTTTCCCTACCTGATACGGCTAGGACTAGCTCTCTCCCAAATTTATTTGCTAGTCCTAGCTTCTATATTTTTTATAAATTTTATTAAAGTCTGCCGTGTGTGCCGTGCTCGTACAAACCAAGCCTCGCAGATGCAGGGTCAAAGCTCCGCTTTGACCGCAGACATCTCCTCGGCGCTTCCGGCCTTCCTTTGGGCACCGCACTGCGTGCGTGCCGTCGGAAGCCTTCAGCGGTTTGTACCTTCGCACGTGTGCCACATAAAGATGTGTGCCAAATTGATACGCTCGTACGCCCTCGGAAGGGCGTACCTTCGCGTTTTAAAATTTAGTCAAATGTATAAAATTTAGATTTTAATAATTAGTTAGTAAGTTACTCGGTACAAATCTAAGATTTGTACCCTCGCTTAATGACTATTACTTATAAGGAGTCAAATCATGCAAATCATACAAAAACTGTTTCCTACTTTTTTTGGTGTATTTAACAAATCAGGAGGCCATATGGCTACTAGACTATTTCGAGCTACTTTTTTAGATGCTTTTTCACAAAATACTATTGTGGTGGAGTTTGATGCTCCATTTCCAGTAGATACTGAAAATGTAGACTACAAAAAGCTAGCTACACAAAGGCTGGGCGAGATGATACGAAACGGACAAGTAAAGATTCGTGACATCGAACCCGTTGAACTATAACTATTTGATAAGAGGAGTAAATAATGTCAGATACAACAATGCAGACCGTTACAGCAACGGATCTCAAACAGGAGATACGCGATAACATGCGTATTGGACTTAACACAATGATATGGGGCGGGCCCGGTATCGGTAAGTCAGAGATTCCACAGCAAGTCGCTGATGAACTCAATATACCGTTACTAGATTTTCGTGCCAATCTATTCGACCCTGTCGATGTTCGTGGTATACCACGAGTCGTTGACAATGAAACATATGGTGCGATGACCTCGTGGGCTCCACCAGATATTTTTCCTACCGAAGAAACACATGGCCCTCGTGGTTTGTTCATGATTGACGAACTACCAACGGCGCCACCTGCTACACAAAATGCGTTTCTACAACTTCTACTAACTCGTCAGGTTGGTAATTACAAAATGCCTGATGGTTGGTCATGTCTTGCCGCTGGTAATCGTCTAACTGACGGTGCCTCGGTCTACCAAATGCCCTCACCTGTAAGAAACAGGCTGATGCATTACGAACTCGAACCTAGCTTGGATGCTTGGTGCGAGTGGGCGCTAAAAAATGAAGTCAATACTACTTTGGTTTCTTTCATGCGTTATCGTCCTAACCTTTTGTACAGTTTCAAAGCTGATGAGTATGCTTTTCCTACTCCTCGAAGCTGGTCATTTGTCGACAAGCGTTTGAGACTAACAAAAAACATGGACGATTCAAGATTGTTCTTTGGTATTGCTGGTGCTGTTGGCACAGGCCCTGCTGGAGAGTTTCTTGCGTTTGCAAAAATTGCAAACAAGTTACCAGATATTGATAACTTGATTGCTAATCCTAGTTCATACATGCCATCGGAGGATCCAGCGGTATTGTATGCACTTACAGGTGCAGTGGCTTCTAGAGCAAAAGAATCTACTCTAGAAAACATTATGAAACTTGGTAAAAAGATACCTACTGAGTTTCAGGTCGTTTTGGTCAAGAGCATACTTGCAATTGACAAAGCGTTATTTCAACAACCTACGATACAAAGCTGGATTTCAGATAATTCAGATGTTGTATTGTAACAACGGAGAAAATTATGGCTACAGTTCGTATGTCAAACAAGCTCACAGTAGACCTCTGCAAAGAGTATGAAAAGAGCTATCAAAATACTAAACCAAAACCAGAGTACCCTGCGTCTCTTGGCGATGCTATCTATGACACTCATGTCAAACCTATTATTGACAGAATTAGAGAGGCATCAAAGCTTGATGATGTAGAGTTCTTTGACCTTAACGATAATGATGACAACTCATTTTTTATGAACGATAACGAGTTGCATATTCAATTCGAAACAGAGTGTTACGATGCCAAGGAAAGAGAACCAGCTCATGATGATTTACCTTGGGAGTTGCAAAACTTAGTTCAAGAGTATGAATGTAAAATTGATACACCAGAACTTAAAAGTGCAAACATGCCTCTTTCAGTAGAGCAACCATTCCTAAAAGGTAGTTCCTATCGAAGTCAACTACCATTTAATCTTTATCGAGCACCTCAAGACGAGGCGGTTCTCAAAGCTCTTGAGATATCTAAGGAAAGACACATGTACGACATCAACAAATCAAATGAAGTTGCTAAGTTTGCTAAGATGTTGCTTCGTTTTCAAAC
>Ga0160422_10001338_pt1 | contig 15398 bp, 16 predicted proteins | sample Fk160mmetaG_FD_108192 | JGI IMG/M metagenome (GOLD analysis project Ga0160422, IMG submission 108192) | Marine microbial communities from the Central Pacific Ocean - Fk160115 60m metaG | ecosystem: Environmental > Aquatic > Marine > Oceanic > Photic zone | place: The Central Pacific Ocean... | reverse complement strand
AGAGCCAATGACGGGAATTGAACCCGTGACCTCTTCCTTACCAAGGAAACGCTCTACCTCTGAGCTACACCGGCTGGTGTAAAAAAGAGCGAGAGACGGGATTCGAACCCGCGACCCTCAGCTTGGAAGGCTGACGCTCTAGCCAACTGAGCTACTCTCGCTTCTATGCTCGTGGGGAGAACAGGATTCGAACCTGTGAAGGCTAAGCCAGCAGATTTACAGTCTGCCCTCGTTGACCGCTTGAGTATCTCCCCTACAGATTAAATAAATCAGAGCCGATAGAGGGACTCGAACCCACGACCTGCTGATTACAAATCAGCTGCTCTAGCCAGCTGAGCTATATCGGCAATTTATCCAGATTCACTATAATACAAAGAACTTAATCCTCCCTTAAAAGAGGTTTGCAAATGTATTAAAGTTTTTTGTAATACAAACAAAATTTAATATAAATTTAAAAAATGGGATTATACTTCTAGTAAAACAGTATATTTTATTTATGTTTTAATACTTGTTTTCTCAGCGCTTGAATAGTTAGGTCAACAGACTCTTCAAAAGTGTCACATTGTTTTTTTGCAAAACGCTCTCCCTTTGACGTGTGAATACGAATTTCTACAATTTTATTGATGGGAGACTCAGGCCTGTCAATTTTTAAAAAAACATCAATTTTAATTATACTATCGTCTATAGAGGTGACCTTCTCTATTTTTTTATTTATAAAATTAATTAGCTTACTATCAGGGTTAAAATGAATGGATTGAATTCCTATTTTCATAATTTATATTTTTATGCTCTAGGGTGAGCCTGTTTGTATATAGATTTTAATCGATCAATTGTATTATGAGTATATACTTGAGTGGCTCGTAAATTTGAATGGCCTAAAATCTCTTTAATGACATTAATATCCGCTCCATTGTTAAGCATATGCGTAGCGAATGTATGCCTCAATACATGCGGACTTTTCTTATTTGAACTAGATACCTCAGATAAGTATTTTTGTACAATATTGTAAACCTTCTTCGGAGTTAGTTTTTTTTCTTTTTCACAGGTAAAAAGTAGTTTATGATTATTAGTTTTTAGAACAAATTTCTCCAAATCAATTAATAAATTTGGGGGTAATGGAATTCTTCTTTCTTTATTTCTTTTACCCACTACTGTGATTGAAGAATTTTCAAAGTTAACATCAGCAACATTTAAATTTATTAGTTCTGTAAGTCTAATTCCTGTCATATAAAACACCTCTAAAATTAGTTTATCTCTTTCACCATACAACGTATTATTAAAGTCTATTTTGTCAAATAATTCCTCCATTTTAGATTCTTCTAAAAATACTGGAAGTTTGTTTGAACTTTTTGGTGATAATATTTTACGAGTGGGATTCTCCTCTATTAACTCTTCCTGAACAAGAAATTTATAAAAACTTTTTATGGCAGTTATCTTTCTATTTACAGACCTTGATGTTACACCAGAATCCAATAAAAAAGCTATCCAAGAACGAATAATATGATGATTAACTTCTAGAATATTTTCAATTTCATACTCTAATAGAACAAATGATGTGAACTGATTTAAATCTGAGTTATACGCAACTATTGTGTGATTTGAATACCTTTTTTCAAATTTTAAAAAATTAATGAAATTATCTTTATGCATATGGTAACCTTTTAATCAAATACGAAAATACTAATAAAAAGGTTATAATGATAAATTTTGAATTCTATTCAGATTCTCTTAAAATTTTAGCTGAGTAGGCAGCTTTTTGTTTTTGGTTTCTCAGTCTTTGAGATTTCTTAATGTACTCCTTTCGTCCTCTAATTTCCTTTAGAGTACCTGTTTTCATAAATTTCTTTTTAAATCTCTTTAGTGCTCTATCAATTACCTCTCCTTCTTTTACAGGGATAACTATCATTTAATTTTTTTTTAAAAATTTGGTTTGCAAATATAAAAAAAGATTTTAACATAACAATTATTTAAGTATTTGTTTTGAGATGACTAGTTTTTGAATCTCAGAAGTACCTTCTCCAATCGTGCATAGCTTAGAGTCTCTGTAATACCTTTCTACAGGGAAATCTTTTGTGAATCCATATCCACCTAATATCTGTACAGCTTCAGATGAAACCTCAACCGCAACCTCTGATGAATAATATTTTGCCATTGATCCTTCTTTGGTCATACTTTTTGAATTATTTTTAAGGAATGAAGAATTATATATCAACAACTCTGAAGTTTCAATTTTAGTAGCCATATCAGCTAGTTTAAAAGCAATTGCCTGAAAATCAAAAATAGGTTTTCCAAATTGTTCTCTTTCTTGAGAATATTTTAATGCTGATTGATAAGCTCCTTTGGCAATTCCCAAAGATAATGCTGCGATAGATATCCTTCCTCCATCTAAAACTTTCATAGCTTGAACAAAACCCTCACCTATATCACCAATAATATTATTTTCATGGACTTTACAATTATCAAAAATCAATTCCGCAGTCTCCGAAGCTCTCATTCCCAACTTATCTTCTTTTTTGCCTGAAAAGAAACCATCTGTTCCCTTTTCAATTACAAAAGCAGTCATTCCACGAGAATCCCCCTTTTCGCCTGTTCTAGCTATAACAACTGCAATATCTCCAGAAATAGCATGAGTTATAAAGTTTTTTGTCCCATTTAATATCCAATATTCTCCGTCTTTAACAGCAGTTGTAGCCATTCCACCAGCATCAGAACCTGTGTTGTGTTCAGTTAAACCCCACGCTCCAATAAATTCACCAGTAGCTAGTTTTTTTAACCACTTATTTTTTTGATCTTTATTTCCAAACTGTAAAATGTGACCAGTACATAATGAATTGTGAGCGGCCATGGATAGCCCAATTGAGGGATCTAATATAGAAAGTTCCTGAATTGCAGTTACGTATTCGTTGTAAGTAAAACCGCTTCCCCCATATTCTACAGGAACTAAAACACCCATTAATCCAAGTTCTCCAAGTTTTTTAAACACATGAACTGGAAATATCTGATTTTCGTCCCAATCTCTTACATACGGTGTTATGTGATACTCTCCAAATTTCTGAATCATATCCGAGATCATTTTTTGATTGTCATTATAACTGAAGTCCATATTAATAATTCATTAAACTAATTATGTTATTAGAGTATTTTCTTAAGTGTTTGATTCCGGATAAATTCCCAAGTTCAATTACAAATGTAAAAGCAGAAATATTTGCATTTAGTTGAGTTATAAGTTCTGATGCAGCTACGGCTGTTCCTCCAGTTGCTAATAAGTCATCATGTATAACAACATTCCAGTCTTTCTTGATGTCAAATTTATGTATTTCCATTTCAGAGTAACCATACTCCAAACTATATTTATATTTTAAAGTGTCTCCGGGAAGTTTTCCTGCCTTTCTAATTGGTACAAATGGCACTTTTAACCTGTGTGCAAGCAAAAAACCATATAAAAAACCTCTACTTTCAATTCCTACAACGGCATCAACTCGAAGATCTTTTAATTTATTTATAAATATATCTACAATCCTCTCAGAAAGCCTGGAATCTAATAAAAGAGGGGTTATATCTTTAAAGTTAATTCCATCCTTGGGAAAGTTAGGAATTGTTCTTATTTTTTGTTCTATTTCTTTATTAATCACTAGTATTATTATAATGCAATTTTACAAAATTTAAAGACAGATGCAAAATTGAATTTGTAGTATTCTCAATAAATTTTAAAAAAATTTTATATCTTTTACTTAAATTTCTTAATGAGTCCGGTTTTTAACTTATCATAATATTCATCTAAGTCCTCACGCACCTCTTTTGACAATATTAATAACCCTAAAATATTTGGAAAAGCCATCGCTAATATCATCATATCCGAAAAATCAAGAACTGCTCCTAACTTTACAGAAGATCCTATTATTATAAAAATAAGAAACAAAAGTTTATACGAATATTCAGCAAATTTACTTTTACCAAATAAAAATTCCCATGATTTTAAACCATAATATGACCATGAAATCATTGTAGAAAACGCAAACAAGAAAATAGCCATTACTAACAAATAAGGAAACCAGAAAAATACAGAACCAAAAGCTTGTGATGTCATTTGAGCTCCTTCTACTCCTGTAACATCGTGGAATCCAGTAATAATTAAAACTATGGCTGTCATTGTGCAAATTACAACTGTATCAATAAATGGTTCTAACAATGCTACAATTCCCTCAGAAACGGGCTCGTTTGTTTTGGCAGCTGAATGAGCAATAGAGGCAGAACCAACTCCTGCCTCATTAGAAAAAGCTGCTCTTCTAAATCCTTGAATTAAAACACCAATTATACCTCCAAGAGCCGCGTCTGGTGCAAAAGCCCCTTTAAATATCATTGAAAAAACATTTCCTATTTGAGTTATATTCATAATAATAATTAAGAGGGCTGTTCCTACATACAATACCGCCATCAAAGGAACAATTTTTTCTGTAACATTAGCGATAGACTTAATACCTCCAATAATAACAGCTCCGACTAATACAGCTAAAATAAAGCCAAAAATCGGTCCATTTCCAGATAATAATGGGAATTGACCTGATAATTGGGCGTAAGCTTGATTTGCTTGAAACATATTACCCCCACCAAAAGAACCTCCAACACACAGTATCGCAAAAAGAACTGCCAGCCCCTTCCCTAATCTTGACATCCCATATTTTGACAAGCCATCACGTAAATAATACATTGGTCCTCCAGAAACCTCTCCATCATTATCAATTTTACGATATTTAACTCCCAGGGTACACTCTACAAATTTTGCAGACATGCCTAATAAACCAGCTACTATCATCCAAAAAGTAGCACCAGGTCCACCAATTGAAATCGCTATAGCTACACCAGCGATATTGCCTAGTCCAACTGTAGCAGAAAGAGCTGTTGTCAAAGCTTGAAAATGAGACACTTCTCCTTTATCATTTGGATCATCATAATCTCCTTTTATTAGTCCCACTGCGTGAATAAACCCTCTAAAATTAATAAATTTCATTCTGAAGGTGAAATAAATAGCACCAAATATCAACCATATGACAACAATGGGAATATCAGCTCCTAAGTCAATTCCTAAAAACTTAATCGGATCCCAAAAGATAACAGGAACTAAATAATTATCAACAATAGGTTTGAAGAAACCATCAATTGTATCGCTTAAAGATTTCGCTTTAGTAGAAATTACAAATAGCATCATTGTAAAAAGTAATAGTGATTTTTTTTTCATTTTAAATTATTTTCAAGTTGTTTATCGATTATTTTCAAACACTCTTCAAAAGAATTAGGATTATATCCAAGTTCTTTGACAGCTTTATCTATAATAAATCCTGTTTTTTTTGGCCTTTGTGCTTTTTGGTTTAATGTATCAGTCGATATTCTATTTAACATTTTTGTAGAATAACAGTAATATTTTGCTATTCTCTCTACAATTTCATAAATACTCATAAAGTCTTTTCCAGAAACATTATATATTCCAAACTTGAGATTTTTGAAAGAGGATATACAAGCGTCCGCCAAATCTTCAGCTAGTGTAGGAGACCTATATTGGTCATCAATTATATTTAATTTTTTACCTTGTTCTAAAGCATCTTTCGCCCATAAAACAATATTTTCTTTTGACAAATTTTCAGCGACACCGAAGACTATAATAGTTCTAAGAATAGTCCATCTCGACTCAGATTCTAACAATATATTCTCTGATTTTAATTTAGACAATCCATAATAGGACAAAGGATTTGGAATATCATCTTCAGTATAGGGTCCATTTTTGCCATCAAAAATAAAATCAGTTGATAAATGTACTAGATGAGCATTAATTTTGTTTGATATCTCTGACAAGGTTTTAACAGCATTTACATTTAAATCATCACATTTCTCTTTTTGATCTTCACAATAATCGACATTAGTCATAGCTGCTGTGTTTATAATTACATCTGGATTCTCAGACATGATAACATTTTTAACCGCCTTTTGATTTGTTATATCTAGTGAAATATACTTGTATCCAGCTTTCCTGCTAACTCGATTAAGCCCAATTGAGGTTGCAATTAATTCTACAGAATCATCATTTGCAAGTTTATGTAAGATTTTTTGACCTAACAATCCATTACTTCCTGTGATTAATACTTTCATTAAAAATATTTATGTTTAGAAATGTTAATAAACTAATTTAACATTATTTAATTTATCTTAGTTATAAGTAAAAATATTTAATCGAAACTAAAAAGTTTATTATTTATTTTACCATCATTGATTTTTTTCAAGTATTTTTTTCAACTCCTTTATTTCATAAATAATATTTTCCTCTAAATCCATAATTGATTCTTCCATATTTAATATCTGTTTTTCTAATTCGAGTATAGTATCCTGCTTTTTTTTACTCTTTTGTACATCAAGTATAAGCCATGCGAAAGCAAAAATCTCTATAATTAATAAGATTACTGTTAATATAATTTGTGTTTTTTCCATTATAAATCAAATACACTTTTTCTTTTGTGTTTTATATGGTTTCTAATTTTAAGTATAAAAACCATAATCAAGTAAATAAAAATTGTAAGGTTGTTTGCAAAAGCCCCATAAATAAAAAATAAACGAATAAATGACGTTTTAACACCTAATCTAGCACCCCACCAAGAACTTACACCAAAAAAATGTTTTTCAAAAATTAATTTAAATAATTTCATTTTTGTTTTTTATAAATTATGTTACGCAATATAAACATTTAATACTAAAATTACACAATATTTATTACTTGTAAAAAATCGGATACATTAAAAAGGTTATTGATACAGATAATATTCATAAAAATAATAACATTATATTTGAATTCTTAAGAAAGTTTATGTTTTTTGTCTTATCCAAATTATTATCATTTACAATTAAACCTATATTTTGGTTTTTTCTATTGATAATCTCCGCACTGTATTTTAAAAAAAGTAGAAAAAAAATACTAATAATATCGGTTTTTTTAATTTGGTTTTTTTCGAATGAGTTTATAGTAAATCAAGCCTATATTTATTGGGAAGATTCTCCAAAATCAATTTTAGAAATAAATCAAAATTATGACTATGGAATTGTGCTAGGAGGATTTTCAGGATATGATAGAAAGAGAAATAGAGTAGAATTTAATGATTGTGGAGATAGATTGTTTTATGCTGTTAAATTATTTAACACTGGTAAAATTAAAAACATTCTTATAACCGGTGGAAATGGACAATTATTTAATAATGGAAATTTGGAATCAGAATGGTCAAAAGATTTTCTAATAAAATGCGGCATACCAAAAAAAAATATTTTTATCGAAAAAAAATCTAGAAATACATGGGAAAATGCCTTTTATACATCTAGATTTTTACAACAAAAAGAAAATAAAAAACTTTTATTAATTACATCCTCATGGCATATGAAAAGAGCTAAGTTCTGTTTTGAGAAAAATAATATTAAAACAGATTCTTTTTCTACTGATTACACAAAAGGTGACACAAAAATAAATCTTGAATATTTAATAGTTCCAAACTCTACATCTCTTGTTAGATGGGAAACGTTGATAAAAGAAATTATAGGCAATATTGTATATAGAATAAAATTTTAGATTCCTATGTCTGACAAAAGAAAATCCATTTTATGTTGTATTTTTTGAGCAATTTTTCTTGACTCATTTGCAAAATCTTTGTTCTTACCTGCGTATATAATCGATCTAGATGAATTAACAATAATACCACAATCTTTATTCATTCCATGTCTAGCGATATCATCCAAACTACCACCTTGCGCTCCAATACCAGGAACAAGTAAAAAATGATTTGGAATAATCTTTCTTACTAAAAATAATTTTTCATAACGAGTCGCTCCAACTACGTACATAATATTTTTATCATTTCCCCATTCTTTAGAAATATTTAAAACTTTTTCAAAAAGCTCACAATTGTCAGAAAGTGTTTTCCTTTGAAAATCATTACTTCCTTCATTGGATGTAAGTGCTAAAATAATAGCCCATTTATCTTTGAATTTCAAAAAAGGAATTACAGAATCTTTTCCCATATAAGGAGCAATTGTTATAGAGTCAAAATTCATATTTTTAAAAAATGCTTTTGCGTACATTTGGGAAGTATTACCTATATCTCCTCTTTTAGCATCAGCAATTGTAAAAATGTCAGAGGGTATATATTCTAAGGTCTTATTTAAAGAAATCCATCCTTTCACCCCCATGCTTTCATAAAAAGCAATATTTGGTTTATACGCTACACATAAATCTTTAGTTGCATCAATTATTTGTTTATTAAATTCAAATATTGGATCTTCAAGAGATAGTAAATGTTTAGGGATCTTGTTGATATCTGTGTCCAAACCAACACACAAGAAAGAACGTTTCAACTTTATCTGAGATATTAACTGTTCTTTATTCATTTAATTTATTATTATTGAGAATTAATACCCTGTTTTAATTTTTCTGCATTTTCTGCAATTTGTAATTCGTCTATAAACTCTTGAATATCTCCACTCATAGTTGTTTGTAAATTATATTTTGTTAAACCAATTCTGTGTTCAGTAATTCTTCCTTGTGGATAATTGTAAGTTCTTATCTTAGCAGATCTGTCTCCCGAAGAAACCATTGTCTTTCTATTTTTGGCGTCTTCTTCTAATTTTTTTTGAAGCTCCATCTCATAAATTCTTGTCCGTAAAACTTTTAGTGCTTTATCATAATTTTTTAGTTGAGATTTTTGATCCTGACATTGTGCAACTATTCCAGTAGGTATATGTGTTAACCTTACAGCTGAATAAGTTGTATTCACCGATTGACCCCCAGGGCCTGAGGAACAATAAGTATCTTTTCTAATATCTGAAGGTTTTAATTCGATATCAAATTCTTCTGCTTCAGGCAAAACAATTACTGTTGCAGCAGAGGTATGAACACGACCTTGTGTCTCTGTCTGAGGAACTCTCTGAACTCTGTGTACTCCAGATTCAAACTTTAATTGGCCATATACATTTTCTCCTTTTACATTGAAAATAATTTCTTTATAACCTCCGGAGGTTCCCTCAGCTATATCAACAAGTTCTGTTGTCCAACCCTTTGATGAAGCAAAAGCAGTATACATTTTATATAAATCACCAGCAAAAATACTTGCCTCATCACCTCCTGTACCAGCTCGAATTTCCATGACGGCATTTTTTGAATCTTCTGGATCCTTTGGAATTAACAGAATCTTAATTTCTTCATCCATTTCCTCTTTTCTGGTAAGAAGTTCATCTAATTCTATTTTAGCCATTTCTCTCATTTCTTCATCATTCTCCTCATTCAAAATTTTTTTTGATGAATCTATATTTGAAATAACATTACTATATTCACGATAGGCTTTAACAATTGGAGTTAATTCTTTATACTCCTTACTTAATTGAACATAAAGTTTCATTTCGCTCATTGCTTCAGATGAAGAAATAAGTTTTTCTACCTCTATATACCTATTATATATTGCTTTTAATTTATCTAACATTCTAATATTCAAATGTTCCATATTCGGAGCATATTGTTAATTTTTTATTTGTTACAGATTCTTCAACTCTTCCAATTATTTTTGCTTCTATATTATACAAGTTTGAAATTGAGATAATATCACCTGCGATATCCTCTGATACATATATTTCCATTCTGTGTCCCATATTAAAAACTTTATACATTTCTTTCCAGTCTGTTAAAGATTCCTCTTGAATCATTTTAAATAATGGAGGTAAAGGAAACATATTGTCTTTAATAATGTGAACATTTTTAACAAAATGGAGTACTTTGGTTTGGGCCCCACCACTACAATGAATCATTCCATCAATTTTATGCCTATACTTATTTAAAATATGCTTAATTACTGGAGCATAGGTTCGAGTAGGTGACAAAACAAGTTTTCCTACATCTAAGTTTGTCTCATTAATTTTATCAGTTAGTTTCTTTGTTCCAGTGTATATCAAATTTAATGGTACTGATGGATCAAAACTTTCAGGGTATTTTTTAGCTAATTCTCTATTAAAAACATCATGTCTAGCTGAAGTTAAACCATTACTTCCCATTCCTCCATTATATTCATTTTCATATGTTGCTTTTCCTGAAGATGATAATCCTACAATTATATTGCCAGGTTTAATATTTGAATTATCTATAATATCACTTCTTTTCATTCTAGCAATTACAGTTGAATCAACTATTATTGTTCTTACTAGATCTCCAACATCTGCTGTTTCTCCTCCAGTTGAAATAATTTTTATACCAAATTTTTCATATTCTTTAATGAGTTCCTCTGTTCCCCCAATAATAGCGGATAAAACATCTGCACCTACTAAATTTTTATTTCGACCAATTGTAGAAGATAACATAATATTTTCAGTAGCCCCAACACAGAGTAGATCATCAATATTCATAACTAAAGCATCCTGAGCAATTCCTTTCCAAACTGATAAATCTCCTGTTTCTTTCCAATACATATATGCTAATGAAGATTTTGTTCCAGCACCATCCGCATGCATAATTAGACAATAATCTTCATCATTACATAAATAATCAGGAACTACCTTGCAAAATGCATACGGAAAAAGTCCTTTATCTAAATTCTTTATAGCGTTATGAACATCTTCTTTATCTGCAGAAACTCCTCTTTGATTGTATCTATTTTGTTTCATAAAACATAATAAAGTATCCTTGTAGGATGCTAAAAGTACTTAAGAAATTTTCTAATCTTTACTATTTGTAATAATAAAAGTTGTGTTAGCCTTATTTCCTCCTTCCAATACTCTTGTTCCTGAAAATGGTGTTGCTTGGGTTGAACCATCGAAATTACCCGCTACAATTCTATACCTTCCAGGAACTAATAAAATAGATTCGGTCTTATTAGGTAATATAATTTTGTTCCCATTAATGATTCCATTATAGTAAACAGTTAATGGAAAATCGGTAGCATTTTCAACATTCCAGATGAAGTCTGCAATATTGTTTTGTGACTTAATTTGATTTATTTCAGGTAAATTTGAGATACTATTTCTAAATAATTTTTCAAATTCTGGATCATAACTTTGACTAATAACATTAAATGTGGTTCTTCTGTTTAACTGATGAGCAACTTCTTTATGATCAGCTCTCTTTAGGTTATTTATAAAATCTTCAGTAAGTATTTGACCCAATTTAAAAATTTTCTTTTTAAACAATCCTTTACCTCTGTAATTTTCTACGTCTTCTTTTGTAATAATATATGGTGATGATTCGCCCTTCCCATTAGCAATCATTCTATCGCTTGAAATACCTCTTGAAATTAAATAATTAATACATTCATTCGCTCTCTTCTGAGAAAGCTCCAAATTAGCTTTATCATCTCCTCTATAATCAGTGTGGGAATTTAATTCAATTACTACCTCTGGATTATCAATCATAATTTGATAAACTCTATCAAGATCTAGTTTTGAAGTGTCTCTTAAATCCCATTTTGCAAAGTCATAATAAATTCTTGGCAGTCGAATGTCTTTGAAGATTGGATTTAAACTAATATCAGCAATTAAATCAGTATTATCTTCAATTCCGACAGTAGTTTCACTAAATTTATGATCTAAATATCCATCTCTGGTAACGATTATTTCATAGGTAGTTACAGGATTTAAATCGAAATTGTATGAACCCGTGTTGTCTGTAGTTACTTCAAATGCAGTTCCATCATCCCCAACTAATTTGACGTTAGCCCCAACAACAATTGATTTTGATTTTGAATCTGTAACAACACCCTGTATAGTTAAAACTAGAGGTCTCATGAAAAATGAAAAAATATTATCAAACCCATTAGATTTTTTAACTTCTCCGTCTGCGGCATCAATCCAATTTTTTCTATTTGATGAGAAAAAACCTGTTTCTGTGTCGTTGCGTGTAATGTAACCAAAATCATCTGCAGAAGAATTAATCGGATATTTTAAATTGATAACATTATCATACTTACCGAAATCATTAAGTTCAGTTTTATAAATATCTAAACCTCCCATTCCAATGTGTCCATTGGAGGAAAAATATAAAGAACCATCATTATGTAAGTAAGGAAACACTTCATTTCCGTCTGTATTGACTTCTGGGCCTAAATTTGCAGGTTCTGACCATTGACCTCTAGCTACTCTGGTAACGATCCAAAGGTCATGTCCTCCTTGTCCTCCAGGCATGTCAGATGAAAAAATCACAAATTGTTCATCAGGGGATATTGTTGGGTGACCAATAACAGTATTTGAGTCTAATTTTATTTCAAGTTTATTAAGCGGACCCCAATTTTTTCCTTGAATTTGTGAAATAGAAATACCACATCCCTGAGGTTTCTTATCATCCGATTGACAAGAGGTAAAAAACATTGTAGTTCCGTTCTGATTTAAACAAAGTGGACCTTCGCTACTTTCAGAATTTATAGGTTGTTCTAGAGGTACTGGTTTAATCCAATTACCTTTCTTATTAAGTTCCGTGAAGTAAATATCAGTAAAGCTTTCACCAGTTGTACCGTCTGTTTTATTATTAGAAGATCCCTCTCTAGATGATACAAAATAAATCTTTGTATATTCTCTGTTTCCCCATGTTGGAGAATAATCGTTCGAAGATGAATTAATCTTTATTTGAGTTTTGTTATACAGATCTTCTTTTTTAGAAATATCGTATCTTGTGGGATTATTAATCCAATTAACTGAGTACTCACACGAGAGAATCTTTCTCTTAACTTTATTATCGTTTGGAACTTTTTTAGAGTATTTCTTAAATTGTTCTAACGCTTTTTCATAATTACCTAATCTCATTAACATATCAGCATAGTGATAAATAGCTATAGGATTTGAATTATTATACTTTGCCTTTATTGATTTTTTGTAGAAATTAGACGCCTGTTTATATTTGCTTGTATATCTGTAACATTCAGCTTGTTTAAACAATACTTCAGCTTTTATAGCTTTGTTTTTGGTCTTTTTATATCCTTTTTTATAAAGTTCGTTTGCATCAAAATACAATTCACTCTGAAAGAGTTTATCCGCTTTTTGTATTAATCTATTTTTTCTTTGTGCTTCAAGATCACCCGACGTTAATAGAATTAGAAATGCGCTAAATAATAGAAATTTAAAATTACTTTTCATTATATTTTATTTAATAAATTACTGCTAAAGTAATGAATAATTTATAATGTTTTGGAATTTAGAATATTAGAATTATAAAAAATAAAAAGTTAATACTATTAAATTTTAGCTGATTTAACTGTTTTCACAATTCTTCCAGCGATTTTATATGGATCTCCATTAGAAGCGGGTCTTCTGTCTTCTAACCAACCTTTCCACCCCTTTTCAACAGTAATAATTGGTATCCTAATTGACGCTCCTCTATCAGATATTCCATAACTAAAATCATTAATTGAGGCAGTTTCATGTAAACCTGTCAACCTTTGGTCATTATATTCACCATATACAGAAATATGTTCTTTTGTTACAGAGCGGAATGCTTCACAAATTTTTTCGTATACATCCTGAGAACCACATTCACGTAAAATAGAATTAGAGAAATTAGCGTGCATTCCGGAACCATTCCAATCTCCTTTGATTGGTTTTGGATGGTATTCTATATAATAGCCATACTCCTCAGTAAGTCTGTCTAATAAATATCTAGCTACCCAAAGTTCATCGCCTGCTTTTTTAGCTCCTTTAGCAAATAGTTGAAATTCCCATTGACCACAGGCAACCTCTTGATTAATCCCTTCAAAATTAATTCCAGCTTGAATGCATAAATCAGCGTGTTCTTCAACAAAAGATCTTCCGTGAGTATTTTTCCCTCCAACTGAACAGTAGTACATCCCCTGTGGCCCTGGATATCCACCCATTGGAAAACCAAGTGGTAGTTGAGTTTCTACATCCATAATAAAATATTCCTGTTCAAAACCAAACCAAAAATCATTATCATCATCATCAATCCGAGCTCTACCATTTGAATCATGAGGAGTTCCATCAGCGTTCAGAACTTCAGTCATAACAAGAAATCCATTAATCCTCTGAGGGTCAGGATAAATTGCTACGGGTTTTAATAAGCAGTCGGAGGAACCTCCTTCAGCTTGTTGAGTTGAAGATCCATCGAAAGACCAAATTGGACATTCATCTAATGTACCGTTAAAGTTATCAATAACTTTTGTTTTGCTTCTCATGTTCTGAGTTGGGGAATAACCATCCAACCAAATATACTCTAATTTTGATTTCATTTAAAAAAATTAATTTTTTTAGGGTTAATAAATTTAATTTATGTCTTAATTTTAATTAAAACAACACAAATATATACGAAATCACCAAAAATCTAACTGAAGTCCATAGTACATAAGAAACAATTTATCAACAATTTGTTAAATTAAATTTTATCGTTTATTAAAGAATAAAACTCTTTTTTTAACATTTTATTTAAATAAAATAATAAATGAAATGTATTAAGAAACAATATAATTTTAAATATAGAGAATAGTTGTTAATTGTCAGTATCAACATCTTTATTGTCCTGATTTAAACTATCTTTTATTTCTTTTCTTATTTCGTTTGAGCTATCTTTTATTTCTCTTTTAATCTCATTAGAAGCATCTTTGACTTCTCTCATCATTTTCCCCAATCCTCTAGCTATCTCTGGAATTTTTTCCGCCCCAAAAAACATAATAACAAAAAGAATAACAAATATTAATTCTGAACCACCTATGAATAAAAACATATTGCAAAAATAAAAAAGCCCTTTCAATGAAAGGGCCTTTTATCAAATTTCTAACACATTTTTTATTTTTTAGTTTTTCTTGATATTGTATCTACCATTATTGGAGAAGCAACAAATAATGAAGAATAGGTACCAACAACAACTCCAATCATAAGTGCGAACATGAACCCTTTGATAGCCTCACCTCCAAATAAGAAGATTATTAATAAAACAACAAAGGTTGTTAGTGAAGTATTGATAGTCCTACTTAATGTTGAGTTTAATGATGTATTAATATATTCACGAATTCCTTTCTTTTTATAATTCTCCATATATTCTCTAACTCTGTCAAATACAACTACTGTATCATTTAAAGAATAACCAATAATTGTTAGAATAGCCGCGATAAAAGCTTGATCGATTTCTAAAGAAAAAGGCATTACTCCGTATAATATAGAGAAAATCGAAAGAACTAATAATACATCATGAAAGACAGCTACAACCGCTCCTAAACTGAATTGCCATCTCTTAAATCTTATCAAGATATATAAAAAGATAACGATTAAAGAGAAGATTATTGACCATAAAGCTGCGTCCCTGATATCATCAGCAATTGTAGGGCCAACTTTTTCTTGACTCTCTACAAAGTATGAATAGTTCATATTATCTAATCCTTCAAATAATTTTGATT
>Ga0160422_10001337_pt1 | contig 15399 bp, 7 predicted proteins | sample Fk160mmetaG_FD_108192 | JGI IMG/M metagenome (GOLD analysis project Ga0160422, IMG submission 108192) | Marine microbial communities from the Central Pacific Ocean - Fk160115 60m metaG | ecosystem: Environmental > Aquatic > Marine > Oceanic > Photic zone | place: The Central Pacific Ocean... | reverse complement strand
TTCAAACCATAACTTTTAGGGAGAAAAAATGATTGGCTTATTAGGTATTATTGCAATTCTTGGACTGGCGTATTTGTTATCGAATAATAGAAATAAAATTAATTTAAAATTAGTTTTATCAGGCTTGTCTCTTCAAGTTTTTTTTGCAGTTTTAATTTTAAAAGTTCCTGGAGGGACATGGGTTTTTCAAGCCGTTGATAAAGTTATAAAAAAAATATTAGATTTTTCAATTGAAGGTAGCAAATTTTTGTTTGGAAATTTAGGAGAGCAAAGCATGTATGGGCCTTGGGAACCAAATTTCCCAAACCCAGAAACATGGCCTGGATTTGGTTTTCAATTTGCATTTTTAGTTTTACCTACAGTTATATTTTTTTCAAGTTTAATGTCAGTTTTATATCACGCAGGTATAATGCAAAAAATTATAAAAGTTTTAACTAAAATTATGCAGAAAACTATGGGGACCAGTGGAGCTGAAACAGCTAGCATTTCAGCAAATATTTTTGTTGGTCAAACTGAATCACCATTAGTTATAAAGCCTTTTATTTCAAAAATGACAAAATCTGAACTAACTGCTATAATGACAGGTGGATTTGCTACTGTAGCAGGAGGTGTTATGGCAGCCTATGTATTAATGCTAAATAACATTCCAGGTATAGCTGGACATCTTATGGCCGCATCAATAATGAGCGCTCCAGCAGCACTTGTGATAGCTAAGATTATCTATCCTGAAACGGGAACGCCTGAAACAAGTAAAGATAATATTAAACTTGCTCAAGTTTCAGATGAAGGTAATTTTCTTGAAGCATTAGGTAATGGAGCATCAGAAGGAATGAAATTAGCTCTAAATATTGCAGCTATGCTAGTTGCATTCCTATCAGTAATTGCACTGCTAAATTGGTTATTGAGTTTAATTCCTTTTGGTAGTACAGTATTAACTATTGAGTTGATTCTTGGTTATCTTTTTATGCCATTAGCTTTTCTCATGGGTGCACCATGGTCAGAAGCTCATATTTTGGGTAGTTTGATGGGTCAAAAGCTTGTACTTACTGAATTTATTGCATATCAAAATTTAGCAAATTTTTCTAATGTAATATCTGTAAAAACAGCTACAATAGCAGCATATGCTTTATGTGGATTTGCCAACTTCGCATCAATAGGAATACAGCTTGGAGGTATTGGTGCAATTGCTCCTGACAGAAAAAAAGATTTAGCTAAAGTTGTTACCAAAGCTATGATAGGAGGAGCTCTTGCCTCCTGGTTAACTGCAACAATTGCAGGTTTATTAATGTAAAGGATACAAAATGAGAATATTATTATTAGGACCTCCCGGAGGAGGAAAAGGAACACAAGCTAAATTTTTAATTGAAAAATTAGGTATACCTCAGATTTCAACTGGTGATATGCTACGAGAACATGTTACCAAACAAACATCTCTGGGTATTAAAGCTAAAGAATATATGAGCTCTGGAGGTCTTGTTCCTGATGAGGTTATACTAGACATGATGCAAGAACGATTATCAAATGAAGACTGTATAAATGGATATATCCTTGATGGTTTCCCAAGGACAATACCGCAAGCCGTTGGATTAGATGAATTACTAGAAAAACTAAATCAAGCACTTGATGCAGTAATCGTCATAGCTGTTAGTGATGATAACATCGTAGATAGAATGGGTGGAAGAAGAGTACATTTATCATCAGGTAGAGTATACCATATAGAATATAATCCACCGAAAATCGAAGGTAAGGATGATGAAACTCAAGAAGATTTAATAATAAGAGAAGACGATAAAGAAGAAACAGTTCGTAAACGTCTAGAAATATATCACAATGAAACAAGTCCACTTATAAAACATTATAAAGATAAAAATATTGTTTCTCAAATAAATGGGGAATTAAATATAAGTGATGTAAGTCAAGAAATAGAAAAAGTAATTATTTTAGATTAATTATTATGTATATACTTGGGATAACTGGTGGAATTGGATCTGGAAAAAGTACTGCTTCAAATTATTTGAAAAAAAAAGGAGCTGTCATTTTCAATGCTGACCAAGAAGCAAAAAAACATCTAAAGCACACAAAAATTCTACAAAATAGAATTATAGATGCATTTGGTCAAAAGGTTGTTGAAAAAAATAAATTAAGTATAAGCAAATTAGCCGAGACAGTATTCTCAAATGAAATAGATCAAAAAATACTAAATGGATTAATGTGGCCAGAAGTATTTATACTAGTTGAAAAATCAATTAATGACGCTAAAAAAAATAAAGAAAAACTTTTTGTTGTAGATGCGGCAATGATTTTTGAAGCTAATTTTGAACACATGTTTAATTCAACTCTATTAATTCTAACTCGAAAAAAAATCAGATTAGAGCGCGCTCTTAAAAGAAAAAATTTACATTTAGAGCAGATTCAAAATAGAATGTCTTTACAGATGCCGGAAACAGAAAAGAAAATAAAAGCTGACTTTATTATTAATAATGATGGAACTCTAGAAAATTTTTATAAAAAAATAGATAATTTTGCGGAGCAGTTAAATTTTTAACTACCACTTTGAAAATGGCTCTTTAGATAGATTAAAATTAAAATATTTTTTTTCTTCAGATATTTCTCTATCGATCCAGTCGGGTAATTCAATCTGTTCTCTCTCGTCCTTAAGTTCAATTTCTGCAATTATCAAACCCTTATTTTCACCATAAAAAACATCAATTTCCCATGTGTGCTTTCCCATAGGTTCATAATATCTATCTTTATGTATTATGTGATCATTTGATAATTGAATTAATTTCTCAGCATCATCTTTGGGAATTGAATATTCAAACTCGTAACTATTAAGTTTTGATTTTCTATGCTTATATGTTACAAATGATTGATTGTCGATTATTCGAACTCTAAACGCTTGATCAGAATTACTGAAAAGATATGCCTGTTTGATTATTTTTTTATTTTGAGGAAGAATTAATTTAGATTCATTAACTAAGAATTTTCTTTCAATTTCAATATTCACTATTATTTTACAAACATGACTTTATGGGTGAGATTATTTTCTCCAACCTGAACATTAATTAAATAAATTCCACTAGCAAGGCTAGAAGGCTTCCAAGTATAATCATGATATCCAGCATCTAATCTTTTATTGAGAAGTGTGTTAATATGCCTACCATTAATATCATATACTTCAATTTTAACTGATGACGCATCTGGTATAGCAAATTTAATTAATGTACTAGGATTAAATGGATTTGGGTAAGGAAATGAAAACTCAAAATTATCAGGAATAGGTATAGATTGATTTAATTGATTTATATTTGAAACTAATAAATCTTCCCATGGCTCAATTTCAACTGAATCTAAATCTATTAGTTCACCTGAATCATCAATATATAATTTAAATGTAGGGTAATCACCGTTCACACAATATCCAATAGTTGATTGAGAACCATCATATCCCATTGCTGGAATATCAGTGAATCTTCCATTCCACTTCCTAGCTCCTACAATAATATCATTATTGTAGGCAATAATCCAATCATTATGGCTTGGAGAATAGTCATCTAATTTTATTTTATTGATAAAGTAGAAAGCCTGTTTAGAAGATTGTGTATAATCAAATCCTTCAATTTTTTCTGGCAAACTATAAGACTTTATCATACCTGACGAAAATAATATATCTTGATCTGGTATATGCCAAGAAAAATACATAGAAGTATCATCAACGCCATCAATATTATTTCTTAACCAATATCCCTTATCTCTATGAAAATGTGTTAGTGAGCCAATCCACCCTAAAACAGGGTTCTTAGATGCAGCTACTCCCTCACCTATAATATCTGTTGTTATATTTTCTATACTATCTGGAAGCGCTTCTGAAATCTCAAGTCCATCAATTCCAACATAAGATAAGAGATTAACATTTTCATGAATGTCATAGACTAAATCCATTGGAGTAGGTACTGCATCTGAAATAACATAGGATAACGTATCATATTCAATTTGACCTTGTGGTAAATCTTCTGCTTTTATCCAATATCCTCGTTGTCTTTCTAAGCTGAATAAGTTTCCAGTCCATCCTAAAATTGGATTTGCTGTCGTTGCTTGACCTTCAGTTACAATACCATAAAAATCAATATCATCAATAGGGAAAACAGATTCAATCAAATTATTTTCTGGAATAGATGAAAAACTGACAAGTGTGCTATTTTGGTGGTAGTAGAGTGTATAATCTGTTGGGGCATCATCGCCCTCTTCTACTTGAATAGAAAATACTTCAATTGCTGGTGACACAAAGTCTTCTCCACCATCCTGAACTTTTAATATTATATCCTGATAAATTATATTTCCTTGATCTGGAATCCATGTTAAAGTGCCTGTCTCAAAATCGATATTCATACCTTGGGGCTCGTTTGTTAATAGATAAGTAAACTCTAAATCATCTGGATCTTCTACCTCTATTTGATATATATACTCCTCTCCCTCAACTGCATTTGTAGGAGCAATAGATGTAATTATAGGTGGGTCATTTACTGCTGTTACAGAAAGGGCAAAGTTCTGAATATCATACAGAGCATCATCCGATTCATCTAATTGTCTATCAGAAACTTTTATTGAAATAAGACCTGATGATAGCACTCCTTCTGTAGGTGTCCAAGTTAATAATCCGGAGCTACTTATTACCATTCCTAGAGGATATTCTAATAATTCATAATAGAATAATTCATCATCTATATCTTCAACCTCTAGTTGGTATGAGTATTCAATATCTTCTGTTGAAATAGGAGATGGAATAGATACAATTTCTGGTGGATCGTTAACTTCAATTACCTCAATTACAAATTCTTGTATTGCAGGGAAATCAACACCCATCTCAGGAGTATCCGTATCCCAAACAACAAAGGCTACTGTACCTGAACTCAATATACCCTCAGTAGGAGTCCAAGTTATTAATCCACTATCACTCAACTCTAAACTGCTTGGTCCGAATAATAACGTATAATAAAAAATATCAGAATCTGGATCTGCAACTTCTATTTGATAAGAATATTGCTCATCTTCATATGCAATAAGTAGAGGAATGGAAGTAATTTCAGGTCTATCATTAACTGATTCTACAACTATTGTAAATGTTTGTGTAAACGGCAACACTCCATCTTGTCCATCATCTGAAACAGTCAATACTATTTCATCTGATGTTAACTGTCCTTCAATAGGGACCCATGAAATCAACCCATTTTCATCAATTGACATCCCTTCAGGATAGGTGTCTAATTCAAAATTAAGCTGATCATCTTCTGGGTCTACTGCTATTACTTGATAAGTATATAATAAATCTTCAATGGCGTTAAGACCAGGTGAGGAAGTAATTATAGGGCCATCATTAACAGCTATTATATCAATTGATATAATAGAAATATTTGAATTTAATTCTCCATCAGATGCATAAAATGAAAATGAATCTTGTCCATTGTAATTATTATCAGGAACATATGTTGCAAGCCCATTTTCTAGCAATACCATACCATTTGACGGCTGTTGACTAATAAAGAATTCAATGCTATCAAAATCAGGATCTGTAGATTCTAATATAATAATTGAAGAATTATCTTCTAGTATTTCAATATTCTGCGATACTGAAATTGGAGGGTCATTAACATTAATGATAGTTAAAGTAAATGATTCCTCAACTATAAAGGTTCCATCAGATACAGATATGATAATTTCAAAATCACCATTTATATTGTCTCCACCTTCCAAAGTTAATTGTAATCCATCTATTAATGAAATAATATCATCTGAGGTATTAACTGATAGTTCTAATTCGTCTCCATCAGGGTCAATTGCTGATATATCAATTACTAATGGCTCTGACTCTAAGGTCGTTTGATTCTCAATATTTGCTAAAACTGGCGCATCTGGTTGTGGACTATAAGTAATAATAAAACTATTTTCTACCGAAAAAATTTGATCAGTTACTTGAACTATTATAGTCATATCACCATAAAAATTATCTGGAGAATCAACGATCATTAAATTATCATCAATTAAAATAGTTGTGCCATCAATATTAGAATTAGCAGTAAATGATAAATTATCACCATCTACATCAGTAGCTGTTAAAAAAATAGCCAAATTTTCATCTTCATTAATTAGTTGATTTGACGTTTCAATGAGTTCAGGAGCATCAGGTTGAGCAATTATATTTAATACAAAATCTTCTGAATCTAAAAGAGTTCCATCAGATACTTGAACTTGAATTGAAATCTGACCATTCATGTCTTGCAGCGGTGAGACAGTTAATGTGTTACCATCTATATCATAATTTTCTACATTATCAATTGAGGTAACATCAAAAATCAAGTTATCTCCATCGATATCATTTGCCAATAAAGTAAATTCAAATATATCATCTTCATTAATTGATTGATTTGAAATTTCTTGTAATTCAGGTGCATCATTTATGGGTATAATATTCAAGGTAATAATGCCAGCATCTGAATATGACTCTCCATCAAAGGCTTGATAACTAAACTGATCAATACCATTGAAATTTTCCAACGGTTGATAAGTTAGTACATTGTCATTTAATAGAACATCTCCATTTACAGGACTTTCAAATAAAGAAAAGGACAATGGATCAAAATCAACATCATCACCATTAAGCACGATTGCTAAAGAACCATCCTCATCTAAACTGTAATCCATTGAATCAACTGTTGGTGAATCATTTACAGGTAATATTTCAATTTCAAATGATTGACTAACATCTAACTCTCCATCAGAGGCAGTCAAAATAACAGAAAATGGTGTAGAAAATTTATTCAAATAAGGAGTGATAGATAATAGATCATCTTGAACATTTATTAATGCTATATCTTCTCGAGTTGGATTTACAGTATATTGCAAATCATCATTATCAACATCTAAAAAGAATAAGTCTAATGATAATTCAGTACCCTGAGAATCCTCAAGAAGTGTTTGATCAAAAATATTTGTATAAACTTGTGGTGCATCATTCTGAGGATTTACATTAATATATATTGTTCCATATTCTGATTCAGGTATTGAATTATTAGGATTTGTTACCTTATAAGTAAAGCTATCTTGTCCAAAATAGTTTGTATTTGGAGTATATTCAATAGACCACTGAACAAGATTACTTGAACCGCTTTCCAATAATGAGAATGATGATGATAACTCACCATTGCCTGGATTTGATATTATTTCAAATGAAGCATCTTCGGATATTAAATTTAAAACATCAAATCCAATTAATGTTATATCAGTAGCTTGATCTTCTAAGAGACTAACATCTTGGTCAAAAGCAATTGGAGCCATATTCCTTGGCATTTCTCTACCAAATAAATTAAATGAAATAGTTTGAACTGAAGACTCTGAAATGCCGTCAGTTGCTTTAAAAAGGATAAAGTCAAAATAAACAATGTCTGAAGGTGGTGTATAGGAAAAAATATTACCACCTAAATCTTGGATGACACCATTAAATAACGTATTAATAGTGTTTGAGCCATAGTTTTGAGTAATAAATGAAATCTCAAGTTCATCACCATCTACATCATTAACTATAGAATTTAAATCAAATTCAATAGTACCACTAGATGCTGAATACTCTACATCAACAGCAGTAGGTGGATCATTAATAGGAATGATATCTAAACTAACTTGTGCAGGTTCAGAATTGGAATTTCCATCGTTTACAATATATGATAATTGATCAAGTCCATTAAAGTTTGAATTTGATATATATTCAATATTGCTTCCCACAATTATTGCACTTCCATTTGATGGACTTGAACTAATAGAATAAATAAGTTGATTAGATTCAGTATCAGGATCAGTAGCAATAAGAGGCACCACAACCAATTGATCTTCTTCACCTGTTGATGTGATATTATATGCAGTCGGCGGATCATCAACCTCTATAACTTCAACCATAAAATTATCTTGAGCATAGAACTCACCATCAGATACTGTTAGTGTAATTTCAATTTCACCAAACCAGTTTTCATTAGGCGTAATAATTATTTGATTATTAGAAATATCTAACTGGGCATAACCACTTAAAACATAATAATCATAAAATAAATCATCTTCATCTACATCAAATGCTAAGAAATCTAGCTCTAGCATTTCATTTTCGTCAATTTCTTGATCAGAAATATCTTCAAGAGTAGGTGGGTCATTTACAGGAAGTACATCTAGGTTAAACATAGTTGTATCTGAAAGTTGACCATCTGAGACACTTACACCAATTTCGATGTCACCGTTAAAATCCTGATTAGGTAGAATAGTAATTAAATTATTGACTAATGTAAATGTTGCATTGCTAATTTCCTCAAGACTAAAACTTAAATCATCACCATCGACATCTAATGCTTCCAAATTATATACTAAGGGACTATCTTCATCAATAACTTGATCTTGAATCATTGAAAGAACAGGATTATCATTTACAGGTATAACATCTATTGACATGGTCTGACTATCAATATATTCACCATCAGTTACACTTAGAAGAAAATTAAGTTCACCATTCCAATGCAAATCTGGCGTTATTATTATTTGATTTTGATCAAATTCAATTTCAGCATTATCAGCATCATTTGTCCAAAAGATAAGTTGGTCACCATCAACATCTGTAGCATCTATACTAACAATAATACTCTCATCCTCTAAAGTACTTAGATTTTCAAATGGCAAAATTACTGGTGGGTCATTTACAGGTAAAATATCTAGAATGAAAGTAGTAATATCTAAAAACTCATTATCGCTAACTGAAACCTCAATTAATAACTCTCCATTATAATCATTATCCGGTTCAACAATTAAAGTTTGACCATCAATTGTAATAGTTGAATTTTGAACATCATTTACATCAAAAACTAAATTGGGGCTATCAACATCATTAGCAGAAATTTGATAATAAAAAACTTCATCTTCATTGATTTCTTGATTAAATATATTAGAAATCTCTGGTGGATCATTTACTGGTAATATTTGAATACTAACTGTAGAAGGAGCTGAAAATAGCTCTCCATCCAAAACTTGATAGGTAAAAGAAAAATCTCCATTAATATCTTGGTTAGGTAAAATTATTGCTTCTAATGAACTAATTGAAATAATTCCAAAGTTAATTTCATCCTGCACAAATATTGATAGTTCTTCATCTGAATTATCTACATCTTCAACATCGAATGTAAAGCTTATTGTATTATCTTCATAAAATATAACTTCAACATCATTAGAATTGGGAGGATCATTTACTGGGTTGATAAAAATTGTAATTAATGCTTCCTCAGAATCTAACTGACCATCGTTAGTAACATAGGTGATCTGATCAGTTCCATTGAAATTCAAATCTGGTGAGTAGACTATAACATCATTATCAACAAGTATCGTTCCATTCAAGGGCTGATTTAGTATATTGAAAATAATATCATCACCGTCAATATCACCACCTATCATTTCAATGTTTATATCAATGTCCTCAACTCCATTAACTATAATATTCTCAGCATTAGGAGAATCATTTATGGGATTAATTTGCAAATTAATTACTGCTATGTTTGAAAAGAATGACCCATTAAATGCTACATAAGTAAAACTATCTTGTCCATTGTAATTACTGTTAGGAGTATAAATGTATTCTGATCCATTTTCAGATAGTTCTAAATTACCATTTAATGGCAAATCAATTATAGTATAAGATAAATCTAAGCCATTAGGATCAGAACCTGAAAGTTGTATAAAAATACTTTCATCTTCGTTTATATATAGATTTGCACTTTCTGCTAATGGAGACTGACAAGAACTATTATCACCATTACATTCTCCACAATCATCAACTACAGCAGAACCAAAACAAATACCTAAACAATCTACATTTTCATTCTCACCAAAACAAATACCACAGTCATCTACATTAGATTCTAAAATAGACTCGTTATAACAAAATGGCTCTAAATCATCTGAATTCAAAGTCCACCCAGCTCCTGGATTTTCGCAGAATGGCTGCTCATCACCAAATCCAAAACCATCATTATCCACATCTGCATAATAATTTGATGGGCCGGCTAAAAAACAACCACATCCCAAATCATCTTCATTAGGAATATTATTTGTATTGCCTCCAGAGCAGATACCACAATTATCAATAATTGCTGATCCATAGCATACTCCAGAGCAATCAATATCTGCGTTGGGAAGTAAATCAGTATTACCTCCACTACATATTCCACAATCATCAATAAAAGCATCACCACCAATAACTCCATTACAATCTGGTATCTGTGCAATAAAGCTAGTAACTTCAAAGTATGCTAAATTTTGCCATCCAGAATACTCATCACCTCCTTGTTGGACAATATCAATCTGATCCATATCTACATCAAAAATCTCTCCCGCTGATGCATCGTAAACTTTAAATGTTGGCTGATCTTGTGACTGTAAATAACCTTGAGTGTATTCACTTCCTTCATCTCCCATAGCAGGAATAGTGGTAAATGGACCATCCCACTTATAGTGACCTACACAAATATCACCATTAAATACTCCAACCCAATCTTCTGTGGAAAATGGATCTCCATTACTATAACCGCCTGTTATGATAAAATAAAATGCTTGAAGAGTAGATTGATTAAATGAAAATTCCTCTGGAGCTTCAGATACAAAGTCACACGGCTCAATTCCAGTTGAACCACCAACACATTCATTGCACTCATCATAATAGGCTGTTCCAAAGCATTCATTATTACAATCAATTTGTTCATTTGGTATGGTGCCAGTAGTTCCACCACTGCAAATACCACAATCATCGATTTGAGCATTTCCACCACATTGATCTGAACAATCAAAATAGTTGGCACTACATGATGGATAGGGATCATTGTCATTTTCAGACCAACCAATGCCTGGATTACTACAGAAGAACTGTTCTTCGCCATATCCTAAGCCATCTCCATCAATATCTTCGAAGAATGGACCAACAAGCAATTGATTGCATCCACAACCAATATCTAGATAATTAGGTTCTAACCCAGAATCGCCCCCAGTACAAGCATCGCAGTCATCAATAAATGCCTCACCGCCTAAATCACCATTACAGTCTCGAATGACCTCAATAGTTCCAACATAGTGAGCATCTCCATCCTGGAATGGATAAATAGGTAAAACAGATGTTTGAGCATCGTATACTAAATTTTCTGATGCATCATAAAATTTAAATTTTGGGGTACCACCAACTGCATCATATCCTCCATTAAAATTAGAATCAATAAATGGCTCTCCCAAATCGTACTGTCCGTTGGCTCCTACACTTTGAGCAAAATTACTCCAATTATTATATTCATCGGGCCATTGATCTGTAGTACAGTTTTCATTTTCACTTTGATTGCAATCACTACATATGCTTCCATCTATATTACAGAGGTTAGCACAATACATTCCATCTGAGCTACAATCAAAATAAGATTCTTGACCATACATATATCCAGCAGTCCATACAGTACCATCATTACCCATCACCGGCACTGTTGTAAATTCACCAGAATAAATAAATGAACCTACACACACATCAATAGCAGACGAAAGAATTCCATCTCCATTTACATCTTGACATTCAATCGTATCTTCGTTACCATCTAAATCATCACCAATATTAACACAATTACCACTCATGGTTTCATCATATTCATTAAATGAACCAAGCCAGTCTTGACCTATTTCTGGAGATTCACCATCTATAAACGAATTTTGAAAAAAATAGAAAGATTGATTTATTGATATCTCAAATTCAAAACCTGGTGGAGGATCTTGTGAATAAAGAAATCCACTAAGCATCACCAATATAGATAAATAATACTTAATGAAACCATTAGTAGATTTAAGTGCTGCACTAAAACTCATTCATTCTCCTCTTAACAACCAAATCTATAAGTTTTATATAGATAAAATAATGACATAAATCACAAATAAATTACTTTAAATAAGTAACCTTACTTGTAAATATATTGTTTGGGGTCTCCATAATTATAATATAATTACCACTAGATATAGTAGTCTCTGGGGTCCAAATTAATTGATGAGTTCCATGTTCTTTAAATCCATCAAATAAAGTAGTAATATGCCTTCCAATAGAATCATATACGCTAATATTGACTTGCTCTAATGCTAATAAAGAGAATGTAATATTAACTGATGGATTAAAAGGGTTTGGATATACGCTGGAAATCTCAAAACCGTTAGGTATTTCATTTTGATCATTGATAAGTGGGTCATCCTCTGAAGCAACTGCTTGAAATTGATTACAATCAGATATACCAGTACAATCAGGCCAATACAAGAAGATATTATTATTTAAAAAACCACCTAACTCTGAATCACTAGAAAGAGCATAGATTATTTCTTCAGAAGCATCAAAATATTTTAATTTTGGAGCTTCTCCATCTTGGCAATAATAATCATAATCACCCCCTGAATCAAATCCATTGATTTGCAATGTAGTTGTAATTGACCCATTACTTGATTCAGCATAACTATTATAATATGACCATCCAACGCAAACATCACACTGACCATTAACAAAATATCCACCAGCGTCACTACATGCAATCTCATCAATATCTCTCGACATGAACGCACCTAAAACATCGCATGATTCTGGATTTATTCCACAGTCAGATTCAGATGAAGTTTGGCCATTTGAGCCATCACCATAGCCTTCCATTTGACTTCCTTGAACATCAACAAAATTCATGGGTGATATAAAAATATAAAATGTCTGATTTGTAGATTGAATATAACTCCAACCTGTATTTGATTCAGTAAAAGCAGAAAACAAAACACCAACAAATAGACTCAATGAAAGTAATTTTGCAAATAAAAATTTCATATCTATTCCTTATGTTTTATTTTTTTAAAGCTTCATCAATCATTCTTGAAAATGTTGCTAAATCTCTTCCTTGAGGTTCTTTACCTGCTACAAGAAATTTAGGAACTGATAGTCTTGGAATTCCTGAATTTCTCATTTGATCAAATTCTTTTTGTATTTGTGCATCTATTTCTGGATCATCTGCATCTGCTTTAAATTTCTCCATATCAAGACCAATTCGCTGCGCAATTTCTAAAGGGAGATCTTCATTTGCTTTTAACTTTCTATATTCTTCAAAAATTGCATGATACATTTCCTTAAATTTGCCTTGACGATCAGCAGCTAAAGCATATTGAGCTGCCCTTCGAGCTTGTTTATGGAAAGACAATGGAAAGTTCTTTACAATTACTTTTACATCATTTGGATATTTTTCTAAAATTTCATCCACCAGACCGACGGATTTAGCACAGTATGGTCATTGATAATCTGTCCATTTTACTATTGATACTTTAGCATCTGGATTTCCAAGAACAATAGATCCTGCTTCAGCTATATCATATACCTTGTTAGGATCGGCTTTAGGTTTGTCATTCTTCTTATTTGGTTTATTTGCCGCAGCACCTTGCTGCACTTTCTTCTCAAGTGAAGCAATTTTCTTATCAATAGCATTTAATTTGTTAATAATTAAATCCTGGGTTTCATTTACCTTTTCAATACTTTTCGTTGCATCTTGTAAATCACTGCAACTAAATAGGAAAAGACATAATAATAAACTTGTTATATTTCTAAGCATTCTATTATTCCTTTTATTAAAATTTATTTTCACATATACAACAGAACCTCGTTAATCAACGAGGCTCTGTTTACTATTAATATAATATATAAAGACTATGTAATTAAAGAATTACTTAACTAACATAATCTTCTGTGTATGCACCACTTCCCCAGCAACTAATTTGACAAAATACACACCGCTTGCATTTCCATTTGCATTCCATGTCACGCTGTATGTATTTGCTGTTCTCATATCATTAACAAGCTCTGCAACTACACGGCCGTTAATATCATAAACAGATAGATTTACATGCATATTGTTTGGAATCTCAAATGAGATATTAGTACTAGGATTAAATGGGTTTGGATACGCATCATTTAATGATATTGCTTCTGGTAACGGAGTTGTACCTGTAAGAGTAACTACTGCATGACCATTATTTGTCCATGCACTCACCACATCCATAGTCATTTCATTTAAACTTCCATCTTCTGATTTTAGAAGTTTAAATGTAGGTACTTGTCCTTCTTCCATATATCCAGCAGTTTCTTGACTACCATCATAACCCATCGCTGGAACAGTTGTAAATTCTCCTGTCCACGGCCATGACCCTACAACAACATTATCATTGTAAGCAACAATCCAGTCGCCCGCTACTGCTTCAATACCATCAAAGCTTGCAGACTCTATAAAATAGAACCCTTGAGCTGTGGACTGAGTATACTCAAACCCTTCTGGCGTAGTTGGAAGTGAAGAGTTTGCTAATCTAGAATCAACATATCCACTTGGCTCATTATATTCAAAGTCTATTAATTCATCACATGGATCACCATCTGCAATATCAGGGCAAACAGCCTCTGTTCTTACTTTAAACCAGTACCCTTTACCAGACTTAAATCCACCATAATTATTATCAGCAAGAGATCCAACCCATACTCCATTATAATTATAAGCAGCTAGGCCTTCACCAATAATTACGTACATTGCATTTGTGATATTTGAAGGAATAGCCTCTTGAACTCCTTGTGCAGTAGCAAATGGATATGAGATTAAGTTACTTGCTTCATGAAGCTGGTAAGTAATAGATCCAATATTTTCACCTTGAACTTCAAAGCTAGTATTTCCTTCTACATCTGATCTTACCCAGTAACCATCCTCACGAGCAATTGACTCGAGGTTACCAACCCATCCCCCAAATGTATCATCAATTTTACTAAATTGACCCTCGCCAATTACTTGATAAATTGATGAACCATCAAAGAAGGAAGAAACATCTAAACCATCTTCTGGTAACGCATGGAAACTAACTAGATTATTACCATCATGAATATCAATATCAACATCACAATCATTTGGCATGCCATCATTGTCAGTATCCACAGTATCATCACCATTATGACAAACATCACAACCATCAGCTACTGAATCACCATCTGAATCTACATTATCATCAAATCCAGGACATGCATCATCACTATCACATGATCCATCACCATCTGAATCATTTGGAGAGTCAAACGGACACTCGTCTGTATCATCACAGTCTCCGTCACCATCGGTATCGCCGGTAGCATCATCACCCAAACATAAATCAACATCACCACATACACCATCATTGTCTGCATCATTATCTGCATCTTCTGGACATTCATCTAATGCATTACAAAAATCATCACCATCATTATTGGCACATGGCATAATATCTAATGTTCCTGGATCGGTAATTCCAAGTACGCCGCCACTT
>Ga0160422_10001335_pt1 | contig 15421 bp, 12 predicted proteins | sample Fk160mmetaG_FD_108192 | JGI IMG/M metagenome (GOLD analysis project Ga0160422, IMG submission 108192) | Marine microbial communities from the Central Pacific Ocean - Fk160115 60m metaG | ecosystem: Environmental > Aquatic > Marine > Oceanic > Photic zone | place: The Central Pacific Ocean... | reverse complement strand
TCCAGGCTCAAATACAGGAAGCTTATCAAGATCAGAATTATTCCATGAATTAATTCTTTCTTGATCTATATCAACAACAGTTACTTTAATATCTTTACATTTATCTGCAATCACTGCCATCGTTGGCCCGCCTACATATCCAGCACCAATGCAACAAATATTACTCACATTCAATTGTTTCTTTTTTTTATCCATTTATTTAACTTCTTGATTTAAAAAACCCTGATATTTTCCAATTATGCTAACATTCATTTCAAAATTTTCCTATAAAAATTAATTGTATTTGAAAGACCTTCATTCAAACTTGTCTTTGGCGACCAACTAAGTTCATCTAAAATTTTTTTAATACTAGGACATCTTGACCTAGGCTCATCTTCTAGTTCTTTACAAAATTTTATCATAACCTCTTTGTCTAATTTTTTTGAAATTAATTTTGCCAATTCAATTATTGAAATCTCTTCATTACTGCCTATATTAAAGGGTCCTTTTAAGTTACTATCCATTAATTTTATTAAAGCATCTTTCATATCATCAATGAAACAAAATGATCTGGTTTGATTACCATCTCCATTAATAGTAATTTTTTGATCAGTAAGAGTTTGTTTAATAAATTGCGATATTACTCTTCCGTCATTTATTGACATATTATTTCCATATGTATTGAATATTCTTGCAATTTTTACATCAGTTTTATACATATTATAAAAATCATTAGTAATAGTTTCTGCTAATCTTTTAGATTCTGCATAACATGCTCTTTTACCAATTGAATTAACTTCTCCTAAAAAGGTTTCTTTTTGATTATTGGATTTTTGATGGCCATAAATTTCGCTACTGCTTGCTAAAAGAAATTTTGCTTTATTTTTCTTAGCTAGTTGTAACATATTCAAAGTACCTATAAAAGCTATTTTGGCAGTCTTTATAGGATCTTTCATATAAAAAACTGGAGATGCCGGACATGCAAAATGCCAAATTTTATCAGTCCTAATTTGTACTTTATTTAAAACTGATTTATTGATAAAAGTGAATTTATTATTATTTTGGAGGTGTTTTATATTTTGTAAAAAACCAGAACTTAAATCATCTAAACAAATCACCTCTTCACCCCTATCAATGAGGGCATTACATATATGAGAACCAATAAAGCCTGCTCCACCAGTAACTAGATTTTGCAAAATAATTAATTCAGAACCTTTAAATAAATTTTATAAATTAAATCAAAATTATTAATTATTTTCATATTTTTTTAATTAGATTATCTTCGTCTTTATAAAGTTTTATTTGATTTAATTAAATCTTTCTCATAAAAATGCCATGCACTTCTACATATTTGATAGATATTTTTTTTAGGTAACCAATTTAATTTAGATTTAATTAAACTAATATCTGCAACTAAATTTGAAACATCCCCAACCCTTATATCCTTAAATTCATAAGGGATTTGACAATTATTGGCTTTTTCGAATTCATTTATTAACTCTAAAACAGTGGTACCAAAACCATTTCCAACATTCAATATTTCAAAACATTTATTAGTTTTTATATATTCATACATATAGTAATGTGCTTCGGCTAAATCCATAATATGAATATAATCACGAATACAAGAACCATCTTTAGTTGGCCAATTTTTACCATAAATTGATATTTTTTTCTTTTTTTTAAAAGCTACATCGCATATCTTTGGAAATAAATTCTGAGTTTTTAATACAGGCTTTTCACCAATTTCTCCTGAAGGATGAGCGCCTGCAGGATTAAAATATCTTAAAATACCTACATTCCACTCCTTATGATTTAGATGTAAATCATGTAGCATATTTTCTATTGCAAGTTTAGTTCTTCCATAAGTATTTTTTGGATTTAGATAAGATTTCTCATCTAATAATTTCTTTTCTGAATTTCCATATACCGTCGCGCTACTGCTAAAAATAATATTTTTGCAATTATTATTATGCATTACTTTTAATAAATTTATTGTCCCTTTAACATTAAAATCCCAATATAAAACTGGTTTAAGAATTGATTCTTTAACACTTTTTAGTCCAGCCAAATGAATTACCCCATCAATTACTTTTCCTTTATTTTTATTATCTAGAAATATTTCAGATAAAATTTGTTCATCTCTAATATCACCCCTTATAAAATTAAAGTTACTCTCTAATTTTGGATTCTCATGCCTTATTAAATTAATAATATTATTAAACATTTGATACTCACTATTAATTAATAAATCAAATGCAATAATTTCATAACCGAGCTCAAGAAATAAAAGGCAAATATGACTACCAACATAACCTAAACCACCAGTTATCAAGATTCTTCTCATATCAAATAAAAACTAATAGGTTGAAATTTTAAGATTATATTATAAAAAGACTTTGATACAAAAATTTATTTATTTAAATTCAAGTAAATACTATATAGTAGTATTTTATTTATTTACTAAATGTCTATAATAATAACTGGAGCGGCTGGTTTTATAGGATTTCATTTATGTAATAGAATATTGGATGAGGGTTATAAAGTAATTGGAATAGATAATTTCAATTCTTATTATGATGTAAAATTAAAAGAATCAAGAATTGAATATCTAAAGAAAAAAAACAATGAAGAAACCTTCAAAATTTTCAAAGGAGAATTAGAAGATAATCAATTTTTAGATAAAATTTTTAAGGAATATAATCCTAAAATAGTTATAAATTTAGCCGCCCAGGCCGGTGTAAGATACTCTATTGAAAATCCTTCTGCTTATATTCAATCAAATTTAGTAGGTTTTGCAAATATCCTTGAATTCTGCAGAAATTCAAATATCAATCATCTTATATATGCAAGTAGCAGTTCAGTTTACGGAGGAAATACAAAATTTCCATTTTCTGAAAACGATAGTGTAGATCATCCTGTTAGCCTTTATGCCGCAACAAAAAGATCTAATGAACTCATGGCACATACTTATAGCCATTTATATAATCTTCCAACTACTGGGCTAAGATTCTTTACCGTTTATGGTCCATGGGGTAGACCAGATATGGCACTTTTTTTATTTACTAAATCAATAATTGAAGGAAAGCCTATTAATATTTTTAATCATGGGAAAATGATAAGAGATTTTACTTTTATAGATGACGTTATAGAGAGTATTTATCGCCTGATTATGAAATCAGTTAATGTAAATAAAAAAACAAAAAATTCTAAATTAAGGCCAAGTGAAAGCTGGGCACCATTTAAAATCTTTAATGTCGGTAATTCCAATCCTGTTTCTCTAATTGATTATATAGAAGAGATCGAAAAGTGTTTAGATAAAAAAGCTATAAAAAATTATATGGATATGCAACCTGGTGATGTTAGTAAGACATATTCAGATACCAAGCTACTGGAAAATTTTGTTAATTACAAACCAACTACTAAAATAGAAGAAGGAGTGAAAAAATTTGTGGATTGGTACATTAACTACTATCAGAAAAATTAATGGATTTAATTATAAAATGAAGTTTCCAGATATATATAATACAAAAATTGCAATTTTAGGGATAGGTTATGTAGGTCTTCCACTAGCTATGGAGTTTGCATATAGAAAATCATGTCTAAGAACTAATAAACCGATAAAACGAAGTATATTTGCTTTTGATACCAATAAATCAAGAATAAATCAGCTAAAAAGATTGTTTGACAATACAAATGAATTTTCTAAAAGTGAACTTGCAGAAGCTAAGAATATAAAATTCACTTCAAATCTTGATAATATTATCAGCGCTGACATTTTTATAGTTACCGTCCCAACCCCAATTAATAAATTTAATAAACCAGATTTAGATTTAGTTAAGAAGGCTAGTTCTGATATTGGTTATATCTTTAAAAAGAAATTTGAAAATATAGAAAATAAAATTAATAATTTTCCAATTGTAATTTATGAAAGTACTATATACCCAGGAGCTACTGAAGATATTTGTATCCCTTTAATAGAAGAAAATTCAAATTTAAAGTTAAATAAAGATTTTTTTTGCGGATATAGTCCTGAAAGAATAAATCCTGGTGATAAGAATAGAAAGATCTCTTCTATTGTTAAATTAACAAGTGGTTCAAATAAAGAATCTGCATATTTAATTGATTCTCTATACGGCAGTATAATTGAAGCTGGAACATTTAAGACAGCAACAATTAAAGTGGCTGAGGCAGCAAAAATAATTGAAAATACCCAAAGAGATTTAAATATTGCATTAGTCAATGAATTTTCAATTATATTTAAACTTTTAAATTTAGATACATTGGAAATATTAGAAGCTGCAAAAACTAAATGGAATTTTTTAGATTTCAAACCTGGATTAGTTGGAGGTCATTGTATTGGAGTTGATCCATATTACTTAACTTATATAGCTGAAGAATCCGGTTACACCCCTGATCTTGTTTTAGCAGGTAGAAAAATAAACAATAATATGCCATTATGGATATCGAATTTAATCGATCATGAAATAAAGAAAAGAAAGATAGATTACTCAGTTATAAAAGTTTTAATTTTAGGAGCGACATTTAAAGAAAATTGTCCAGATTTTAGGAATAGTAAAACAATAGAACTTGTAAAAATTTTAAAAAGAAAAAAAATGAATATAAAAATTGTTGATCCATACTTTTCAAAGGAAGAAAATATGTGGGATTGTAAAGTGAGTAATGAAATTCCAATAAATGAAAAATTTACTATCGTTATTTGTGCTGTAGCACATAATGAATTCATTGCTCTTAGCCAAAAGCAAATAAAAACTTTACTTGATAAAAATTATATTATTTTTGATTTAAAGGGAATTTTTTCTAAATCTTTGAATCCCATAAGGCCTTAATAAATTAATTTAAATTTTTCTTATGAATTTTCATAAAAATATCAAAAAAAATTCATCATTATACTTAATTACAAAATTATGGAAATTACTTAAATCAAAAAGGAAGAAGCAATTAGGAATTTTATTATTAATAATAATTCTAAGCGGATTAATAGAAATAATTACGATAGGTACTTTTATTCCATTTATATCGGCATTAAGCAATCCTGATAAGTTATTAAATTATAAATTCATAAATCTAGCAGCGCAAATTACTAACTCTTATGAAGATAATAATCTAGTAGTATTAACTACACTAATTTTTATTATTTTTATTATTTTTTCTACATTAATAAGATTACTGAATATTTGGCTAAACTACAAAATGACTGCAAAAATAGGAAGTGATATCAGTTTAAGAGCATACAAAAGAATTATTTATCAACCATATCAGTATATAACTTCTATAAACAGCGGGGAATTAATCTCAATAACAACATCTCAGTTGGATTTTACGGTCCAAGCAATAAGTTTAATTTTGAGAATAACAACTAATTTTATAGTTATTACTTTTATTGGAATTGGTTTAATTTTTTTAGATTATCAATTAGCACTTTTAAGTGGATTGTTCATCATTGTTCCCTATGTAATTATAAGCGTTTTTACAAAAAGAATAGTTTTAAAAAATAGTAAAATAATAAACTCATCTATGATTGATAAAGTTAAATCAATTCAAGACAGCCTGAATTTGAATAAAGACATAATTTTAAATGATTTACACTTAGAATTTATACAAAAATATAAAAAAAATGATTGGGATATAAGAGATAAACAAACTGAGAATAATTTCTTATCTATGTTCCCAAGATATACGATGGAAGGAATTGGAATAACATTTATTGCTTTGTTATCAGCTATTTTTACTTTAATTAGATCAGATAATGGGAATCTAATCCCCTACCTTGGTGCGCTTACATTAGCAGCTCAAAGATTAGTTCCTACTATGCAACAAATATACTCAGGATTAGCTAATTTGAGGGGTTATTCCTCTGCAATCGAATCTGTAATTAAAATTTGTGATTTAACAATACCTTTAGAATATATAAATAAAACTAGAAATTATTTAAGTTTTAAAAAAAATATTTCCCTAAAAAATGTTTCTTACTATTTTGATGATAATAATGAAAAATTTATTCTGAATAATATAAATCTTGAAATAAAGAAGGGAGAAAAGATAGGAATTATCGGAAAAACCGGTTCAGGTAAGAGTACTTTAATAAATCTTATAAGTGGTTTTTTAAAACCAACCAAAGGTAAGATATTTATTGATAATAAAAACTTATATTCTTATAAAGATAATAATTTAATACGCTCTTGGTACGAATTAATATCATACGTGCCACAACAAATTTACTTAAAAGATGGGACAATTTGGGAAAATATTAGCCTTTGTGAAAAGAAGGATATTGATCATAAAAGAATGCTTTGGGCTGCGGAACAATCTCTTCTTAATGATTTTATAAGCAAAAAAGAAAAAGGATTTGAAACATTAGTAGGAGAAAAAGGAATAAAACTTAGCGGAGGACAATGTCAGCGTATAGGAATTGCAAGAGCTTTGTACAAAAAATCAGAAGTAATTTTACTTGATGAAGCAACAAGTGCGCTTGATTTAAAAACAGAAAAATTATTAATAAACAACCTCATGAAACTTAATAATAACTTTACAATAATTTTTATCGCTCATAGATTGAGTACTTTATCAAATTGCTCTAAAATAATTGAAATTAATGAAGGGAAGATCAGTGATTTGCATACTCCAAAAAGTCTTGGGCTTAATGATTAAGTCAACATAAAATGCGATTTCAATGAATAAAAAGGAAGCAAATAGTTTTTTTATTAATGAAAGAAAAATAGGATTAAATTATCCCACCTATTTTATTGCTGAAATCGGCTCAAATTTTGATGGAGATATTAATCGTGCAAAAGACTTGATTTATTTAGCAAAAGAGAATGGGGCCGAGGCTGCAAAATTTCAACACTATAATGCAGCTAGTCTTGTTAGTGATTTCGGTTTTAAATCCCTTAAAGGGTTGGATTCACATCAATCAAATTGGAAATTATCTGTTTTCGAAACATATAAAAAAGCAAGTTTAAATAAAGAATGGACTGCAGAGTTAAAGTCTACATGTGATGAAATTGGCATTGAATTTATAACTAGTCCATATTCAATTGAATTAATTGATTACGTTAATAAATATGTAAATGCGTTCAAAGTAGGTTCTGGAGATATTACTTGGTTAGAATCAATAGAACATATGGCTTCTAAGAAAAAGCCAATGATCTTAGCTACTGGAGCATCAAATGAAAAAGAAGTTTTATTGGCCGTGAGATCTATAGAAATGTACACGAAAGATATTGTTCTAATGCAATGCAATACAAACTATACGGCAAACAAAAAAAATCTTAAATTTTTAAACTTGAATGTCTTAAAAAGATATCAGGAATTATTTCCTAACATAGTTCTTGGATTAAGTGATCATACATTAAGTAGTGTATCAGTCCTAGGCGCTGTAACTTTAGGTGCAAGAGTAATTGAAAAACACTTTACTGATAATAATAAAAGAATTGGGCCTGATCACTCTTTTGCCTTAGATATTAAGGCTTGGAAAGAGATGGTAGATAGAACTAGAGAATTAGAAGAATCATTGGGTACAGAAATAAAAAAAATCGAATCAAATGAAAGTGAAACAGTCATTCTTCAAAGAAGATGTATAAGAGCAAGTCGAGTTATTAAAGCTGGAGAAAAATTAACTAAAGAAAATTTAGAATTCTTAAGACCTTGTCCAAAAAATGGATTGGCTCCATATTTATTTGAAAAAGTACAAGGAAAACATACAGTAAGTGATATTAAAAAGGGTGATATTATACGTCATGAAGATTTAAAATCATAAAGAATTATGTTTTCATATGAAAAACGATAATCCCAAACGAGTCTTAGTAACAGGTGCTTGTGGCTCTGTCGGATCAGAACTAGTAAAAGAATTATTAAAACGAGGGTACATAGTATGCGCTTTTGATAATTCAGAAGATAATTTATTTCAATTAGATCAAAATATAAAAGATTCATATAAAAATAAAATTAGATTATTTTTTGGAGATATTAGAGACTACGATAGGTTAAATATGGCTTTTAAAGGAGTTGACATCGTTTATCATTGTGCTGCTTTAAAACATGTTTATCTATCAGAATATAATCCTTTTGAAACTATAAAAACTAATTTGAATGGAGTTAATAATGTTATTAAGGCTTCGATAGAGAATAAAGTTAAAAAAGTTATTTTTACAAGCAGCGATAAAGCTGTTAATCCAACAAGTACAATGGGAGCCACAAAACTTTTGGGAGAAAGACTTTTTATTGCAGCAAATAACTATATGGGAAATAACATAACAAGGTTCTCTTGTGTTCGATTTGGTAATATTCTTAATTCAAATGGCTCAGTAATAAAGATATTCAAATCACAATTAGAACAAGGAGAGTGCCTAACTATTACTTCAAAGGAAATGACAAGATTCTTTATTACCAAAGAGGAAGCAATTAATCTTTGTCTTTTATCATGTGATGAAATGATTGGAGGAGAAATATTTGTCTTACATATGTTTAGTGGAAATATACTTGAAATTGCAAAAGCCATATCCAAATCACATAAACCAAAAATTAATGAAATAGGAATTAAGCCTGGTGAAAAGATTTATGAGGAGTTATTAACTAATGAAGAGGCGAAGAGAACAATTAAGTTAAAAAATTTCTATTTGATAATTCCTGAAACGCTATATATGCTCCCAGATATAATTAGAAAAAAATACTTAAAATATGATGAATTTAAGAAATTAAAGAAACCAATAAGGTCAGATGATAAAAGTTCAAATAAATTAGATTTCAAGAAAATATTAAAAGACTATATTTAAAAAAAATCATAGGCTTACAATTCTAATGGAAATTTATAATAATCATTATATTAAAAATCTTAATAAGTCCTATGACAAAGTTAGTAATAATTTCTTTTTAAAAGATGATTTCATAGAAAATGATCTAAAAAATTCAATCAATTTGTTTACTGATGAAAGCCTTAATAAGAAAAAACCTCGCCCAAAAAGATTAAATGTTTATGCACTCCTTTCAGGAATCAGCTTTGATTGTGCATTAAAAGAAAAACTTTTTAAAATACAAAATACTATAAGAAAAATAATTCCTTCCAATCTTGCTTATTTTGTTGATCCTGATAATTTAGGATTGGAACATTGTGTATTTAAATGGCCTGATGAAAAATGGGATATTTATAAAGAAAATTCTATTAAAAAACTTATAGATTTATATAACTTTAAAACTTTTAATTTAGAGATCATTGGAATACAGATTCATTCGGATGGATGTATTATTGCAAAAGGTTATGACCCATCACTGGAGATGACTCAAATTAGGAATTTCTTTAAGAAGAATTTAAACTTTTTGCCTATTAAACAATCAGAATGGTCTCACATACCTTTGGGCAGAATATTAGAACCAATAGGAAAAGAAAAATATAAAATATTAAAAGGTTTTGTAAAAGCTAATAATAAAAAAATAATTTCCTCATATAAAATAGAAAATTATAAGTTTGTATATGAGAAGAGATGGTATATGGAAGAAAAAAAAATAATTAAATCAATTAAAGTATGATTTATAGTTTAATAAAAATGTTTTGAAAATAGTAGCCATAATACAAGCTCGCATGGGTTCAAAAAGGTTAAGAGGCAAAAGTCTTTTGGATGTTAATGGGGAGCCTTTATTATTAAGAGTATTAAAACAGGTAAATGCGTCATCGAAAATAAATGATTTAATCGTAGCAACCACTGATCAAGAGGAGGATGATGCGATAAAATTAATTTGCAAAAATAATAATTATAAAGTTATTACTGGCAGTAAAGACAACGTATTATCTAGATACTACAAAGCAGCAAATAGTACGAATGCAAAAATTATTGTTAGGATTACAGGTGATTGTCCCCTAATTGCCCCTGACACAATAGATGAGGTTATTGAAGAATTTTTAAATTCAGGATGTGATTACGCTTGTAATACCAATCCTTATTCTAGATCAGAAGGACAAGATGTAGAGGTTTTTTCTTATGAAGCCTTAAAACAATCTGTATTAGAGGCTTATGAGGCTGCCGATTTAGAACACGTTACTTTATTCTTAAAGAAGAATAGAATGTTTTCTAAACATTATGTGATACATAAATTCTATGAATTTCCTGATTTGAAATTATCTGTAGATAATTTAGATGATCTTAAATATATAAGGGGAATTTTTAGAAATTTAGAAAAATGCAAAAAAAATGATTATTTTTATTATGAGGAGATTGTTATGGCTTTAAAGTCAACTGAACCAAGAAATGATGAATATATTATAAATGAAGGTCTTTACCTCTCTATACTTGAATCTTCTACCAGCGATCCTGCCAGAAAGTTAATTCTTGATAAAAGTGAGGAGCTTTTGAAAGAAAGCAATAATTTTATACCAGGTGGTGCTCAAACATATTCAAAAAGTTGGAGACCTCATATTAGAGGGGTAACTCCAATTTTTCTTGATAGTGGTCAAGGTTCAATAGTTAAAGATGTCGATGGAAATGAATTTATAGATTTAATCCAAGGTCTTTTACCAAATATATTGGGTTATGCCAATAAAGAGGTAAATCAAGCTGTTTTTGATTCAGCATCAAGGGGGCATTGTTTTTCATTGCCTCATAAATCTGAAGTTAAACTAGCAAGGAAGTTATGTGAGATTATTCCTTGTGCTGAAAAAGTTAGATTTGGTAAAAATGGTTCAGATGCAACCGCAGGAGCAGTAAGAGCTGCTAGAGCATTTACTAACAGAGAAAATGTTGCCATATGTGGTTACCATGGTTGGCAGGATTGGTTTATTGGCTCTACATCTAGAAAAGCAGGCGTTCCAAAAGGTACTATCGATTTAGTGCATAAATTCAAATATAACGATATCAATAATCTTGAAAAAGTTCTTAATTCAAGGCCAAATCAATTCGCAGCAGTAATTCTGGAACCAGTAAATTTCTTTTGGCCAGATGAGAATTATCTTTTAGAAGTAAAAAAGTTAACACATAAACATGGTGCAATATTAATTTTTGATGAAATTTGTTCAGGCTTTCACTTTGGAATAGGAGGCGCTCAAAAGATTTTTGGAGTATCTCCAGATTTAGCAACATTTGGGAAAGCGATGGGAAATGGATGGCCAATAAGTTGCATTGTTGGCAAATCAGAAATTATGAATATTTTTGAAGATGCCTTTTTTAGTTTTACTTTTGCAGGAGATATCGCTTCTGTTTCTGCAGCTCTTAAAGTTATAGAAATACTTGAAGAGGGAAGTGCCTATGCAAATATGAAAGCTGCAGGTAAATCTATTTACGATGGTGCTATTGTAATGGCTAAAGCTTGTGGGCTTCAAGATTTCTTTAAGTTAAATGGACATCATAATTGGGCAATATTTGATTTCATTGACGAGAAGGGGGAAAGTGATCCAGCCACAAGAGCACTTTGGGTTCAGGAGGTTACAAGAAGGGGTATTCTTTTATTGACTACATTTAATATTTCAGCTTCTATTGATCAGCACTGTGTGAATGAGATCCTAAAAGCTTTTGCTCATGCTTTTAAGAGAATAAAATACTGCAAAGAACAAAATATAAACCCTCTAGAATTTTTAGATGGACCTATTCCCGTTCCTGCCTTTAAAGCGAGGTAAAGTTTTATACAAAAAGTAATCCATATGAATATCAAAAATAGAAAAAAAGTTTTATTTATAATTCCAAGTCTTGACATAGGAGGAACAGAAAATATATGCAAAACCTTATTCATAGAATTATCAAAGAATATAGATCTTAAAATAGAACTACTTATTTTAAATAAGAATAGAAAGAACAACTTTTATAATGATATTGAAAGTAATTTTAAAGAAAATATTTTTTTTTCCAAACATCGAAATTGGTTTTATATTTCAATTCTGCTCACAAAATTAATATATTTTAGAGATTATAGTTCTATATTTTGTTTTAACGCTGAAACGGCTCTAATTATAAATATAATAAAAAAATTATCGATTAAAAAAACCAAAATAATATTTAGGGTTAACAACTCAATAAAGAATAAAATCTACAATTTCAATAATTATATTAGAGCCAGACTCATTTATATATACCATTTAATTTCTCTGCAAATGTCAGATATAATTATTGTTCAATCTTTTCAAATGAAAAGTGAAATTAAAGATATTATTAAATCAGATCATAAAATAAAGGTAATATACAACACATTATCTAATAAATTTTCTAAAGATAAATCAAATTTTAAAAAGGGGTCATATCTACTTTTTGTAGGATCTTTTAAACCCAAAAAAAATCCATTAATGATTTTAAAAATTTATAATCAATTTATTAAAAATCATAAAACTAAAATCACTTTAAAAATGGTTGGAAGTGGAGAGGAAATTAGAAAAATAAAAAAATTTATAAAAGAAAATAATTTAAAAAATAAAGTAGAACTAATAAAACCTTTATCTCAAAATAAATTACAATTACTATATTCTAAAGCATTATGTTTAGTAATATCTTCAAAATATGAAGGATTTCCTAATGTAGCTATAGAGAGTCTTTTTTGTGGTACACCTTTATTGGCTTATAAAGGGATAGGTGGGATAAATGAATTGATTGAGAATAAAACTAATGGTATTATTGTATCAAGTTATAGTATTAATTCTTATTTAGAGGGTTTAAAGATGTTGCTTAAAATAAAATTTGATAGAAGTAAAATTATTAATACATCGAATAAATTCAATACAAATAATTTAGTACAAAGTTATGCAGATATTTTTTAAAAAGAAACTTACAAATCTATAAATATATGAAAAATATTTTATTTATTACTGGTTCAGATAAATTAACAGGTCCAAATAAACAACTAATAAATTTAATAGAGACATTGACCACTAATAGCAATTTAAATATTAATTTATATATTTGTAAGATTATTAAAGATAAAAACAAATCAATAATTAATAAATTAGAAAAAATAAAAAATTTAAATTTAATTATTGTAAATAAAAAAATTACAAGAAATTTTAGCTTTAAAATTTTTTATAATTTAAGAGATATTATCAAACTTATTAAATTAAATAATTATGAGATCATTCAAACCTCAGGATTTATACCAGATATTTATATATTTATTTTAAAAAAATTTTTATTTAAAAACTTTTGTTGGATTACATATATTCGTAGTCAAGTAAAGATTGAATACAAAATAAGATATCAATATATATATATCTGGAAAATTATATCATTTATACATCAATTCATAATTAATTCCTCAGACAAAATTATTTTTGTATCTAAAGCAGTAAGAAATCATATGTGTAATATTAATAAGAAAAACTTTGTTTTATATAATTCATTAATTATTGAAGATGAAAAAATAATTAATAAATTATTTATTAATAAAAAGAAAAATAATTTTAAAAAGAATTTTAATTTAAATATTTATAATTTTATTTATGTTGGACATTTTGACTTATTAAAGAATCCACAATTTTTGGTAGATTTTTGGAATTATAAATCAATTTCTAACTCAAAATTAAATTTATATGGAACTTGGAATTCTTCAGAATATTTAAAAAAGATTTTTAAAACTTCAAAAAATTCAAGAAATATAGCTATCTATAATTTCAACAAAAGAATATTACATCAATATCTAAATTCAGATATCTATATCTCTGCATCAAAAACTGAAGGTTTTCCAAATACAATAATTGAAGCTTTGTGTAGTGGATGTTTGTGCGTTTTATCAAATATACCTCCACATAATGAGATAAAAGAAATATTCCCGAATTATATCTTTATATATGATTTAAATTCATTTAATAGCTTAGATAAAACTATAAAGATTTTATTTAAAAAATTTAAAGAAATACCAAAATTAAAAATTGCAAAAGAATCAATACTTTACTTTTCATCAAAATCGCTCTCACAAAAATATCTCAAAATAATTAATGCATAATAATGGATAATAAACAGTTATCAGTATTAATGGTTGTATGTGAAAAAGATAGTTATAAATATCTTGAGGAATCTTTATTTAGTATTTATAATCAAAGCCATAAACCTGAAGAAGTAATATTAATTAAAAATGGATACTTTAATGAAGTTTACTTGAAAAGTATAGAAAAAAAGTTTTTAAAAAAATTAAATCTAAAAATATATAGTCTGCAAAAAAATTATGGTTTAGCATATGCATTAAATTATGGCTTATCAAAATGTAAATATGAATTAGTCGCGAGAATGGATCCTGATGATATTTCATTATCAAATAGATTTTTATTACAATTAGAATTCATGAAAAAAAATCCACATATTGTAGCTTCAAGTGCTTGGATAGAAGAGTTTTCTGAAGATTTAATGATAAGCAAAGGCATAAGAAAAACCCCATTAGGAGATATTACTCTCGAAAATAAATATGCAAAATCAAGAAGTCCTCTAAACCATATTCCTTCAATATTAAGAAAGTCAATTATTTTAAAACTTGGAGGTTATCCAAATTTTTTAAAAGGGCAAGATTATGCTTTATGGGCATTAATACTTGTTAATGGATATACAATAAAAAATATACCTAAAGTATTAGCAAAAGTAAGGTCCTCATCATCGACAACAGATAGAAGAGGTATATTAAGGCTATATTCAGAGATTCCATTATTAATCTATCAATATAAAATTTCATTTCTAAACTTACATGAATTTATATTTTCATTAATATTAAGGATAACAATAAGATTATTACCATTTGGATTAAGAAAAATTATATTTAAAAATCTAAGAGTAAAAGTTGACTTATAGTATCATTTGATAAGATAAAACAAACTTTAGATTTCTTTAATTAAAAACTTAAATATAATATGGTCAAATAATAAGAAAAATATGAATATAGCAATAACGGGAGCTAACGGATTTATTGGTAATAATCTATTTAAATTTTTTATTAAAAATAATATAAATGTAATAAAATTATCCCGAGTTAAAAATTCTAATGGAAATTTTACAAATAATTTCTTTTTTGGGACTAAAAATAACCATAAACTAGAAAATATAGATACAGTAATTCATTGCGCAGCTAGAGTGCATAAATTTAGAGAGAATAAATATATTGCTGAAAATCTTTATAAAGAAAGTAATGTTTTTTGTACAAAAAAATTAGCTGAAGAAGCTATTAAAAAAGGTGTGAAAAAATTTATTTTTTTAAGTTCTATAAAGGTAAACGGAGAAAAAACGACTACATCCCATTTTTTTAATGAAACATCTAAAGAGAATCCACAGGATATTTATGCTGAAACAAAGTTAGAGGCTGAGAAGGTATTACTCTCTTTACAAGAAAATAATGAAATAAAAGTGATTATAATAAGGCCACCTTTAGTTTATGGTCCTGGAGTAGGTGCAAATTTTCGTTCGATGATGTGGGCAATTAATAAAGGAATTCCGCTTCCATTTAAAAATAATAAAAATAAAAGATCTTTTATATT